>Ga0257116_1000074_pt1 | contig 112750 bp, 103 predicted proteins | sample SI112_120mmetaG_FD_190150 | JGI IMG/M metagenome (GOLD analysis project Ga0257116, IMG submission 190150) | Marine microbial communities from Saanich Inlet, British Columbia, Canada - SI112_120m | ecosystem: Environmental > Aquatic > Marine > Inlet | place: Canada: British Columbia | collected...
CCGAGCTGCCGTCGAATCCCCCAATCTGTTTGCCATCCATGCATGTGCAAATTCATGGAAACTTAAAGCAAATAAGAGAGCGGGAATTAAAAGGACAAGTGCTTCCAAGGGCATTCGAAATAACATATTAGCTCCGAGGATGATACTGACGGTGAATTTCCGACAGCGTTGTTTTATCTAAATGAGTGTAAATTTGAGTTGTTGTAATATCACTATGCCCCAGCATGATTTGAACAAATCGTAGATCTGCTCCACCTTCAAGCATGTGGGTTGCAAAAGAATGCCTAAATGTATGGGGGCTTACAGGTTTATGGATTTCAGCAATATTCACCCATTTTTTTACAATATTATAAATTGACATTCGAGTTAATGATTTTCCGTTTTGACTTAAAAAAACATTTCCTACCGATTTATTTTTTGCAAGTGCAGGACGAGCATGTATCAGATATTGGTTTAAAATATCTTTAATATTTTTCCCCAAAGGAACAATTCTTTGTTTATTGCCTTTACCTGTTACGCGAATTAGATCTTCATCAAAGAAAAGTTCACTGACAGATAGATCGCAACATTCTGACACTCGGAGCCCACATGAATATAACATTTCTAAAATGGCTTGGTCTCGTTTCCCAATGAATGTTTTTGTCTCAACAGATTGAATAATTAGATTCATTTCCTCAACCGATAAAACATCTGGAAGTTTTTTAGGCATTTTAGGTGCCATTAACTGGAGAGATGGATTTTCATTACAATATCCTTCATCTGATATGAATACATGATAAGATCGAATAGATGAAAATATTCGTGCTATGCTTGCGGGCGCTAAATTTGTTTGAGCTAATGATCGAATAAAATGGCGAATCTTATCCTGTGAAATGTCCTCTAATGATGTGAATCGTCCATTTTCAATTATAAAGGATAAATAAATATTTAGATCTCTTTTGTATGCTTCAATAGTATTGGCTGCCAAATTTTTCTCCACCCGAAGCATTGTTAAATATTCATGAAGGTACGTTTCCATGAATCTATTTTCCTACGACTGCATTCTCAATCAATATATCTCCTGACAATCCTAGAGCTTCAATTTGTCGAGAAAAGATGGAATTAAAATCGGTATCATTGGCCCATGCAGTTAAAAAAGATGAATCTGTAGTCAAAGCAATCGAGGGAACTGCCTGACGATCATGATCCACTAATCCACCTAATAATTCTGTTGATAAATATTGTGCATCCGCTGCACTTCCTCCATTCCCACACCATAGAAATTTATTCCCAGATTGGAATACGGATTTCATTAACGTTGAAGCCTTTTCTATATCTGATAAACAAACATCCAACATAGATGTTTTAACGGAGGCGCTATCTAATAGTTTTGCCTGTATAAAAGAAAGGTCAGACATGGCATTATTGGTGAATTGCGTCGGAAAATTCTTTCATAATAGCCGACCCATTATTTTCAATAATAGTTCCCGTCACAATAAATGATGCGCCAGCTTCCACACGTTCTTGTGCCGCTTCCGGCGAACGAATACCACCACCAACAATGAGCGGACATTCCACGGCTTTCGCCATAGCAGAAATAATTTGTACAGGAACAGCAGTTTTTGCTCCACTTCCCGCTTCTAAGTATAACATTTTTAAGCCTAAATATTGGCCAGCAAGCCCATGAGCTACTGCAATATCTGAACGATTCATGGGAATTGGTTTTGTATGGCTCATAAATTCAACAGTTGAATTTGCTCCTCCATCAAACAACATATACCCCGTCGGAATTGGTTCGATATCTAAGTCTTTAATTACAGGTGCAGCTAATACTTGTTCCCCAATAAGATAATGTGGATTTCTACCAGATATAACAGACATAAATAACATGGCATCATAATAATTATTTAATTGATTTAGTCCTCCCGGAAATGAAATAACGGGAATAGTTGATGCTGCTTTTATTCGCGCAACTCTTTCGTGACATTTACTATCCATTATTAGACTACCCCCAACAAAAAGAGCATCAACACCCGCTTCATTCGCTGCAGTTACATGCGCTTCTATGGTTGAGTCATTTTTTTGGTCTGGATCAATAAGAACAATATACCCTGCGCCTTTTTGGTCCCGAATATTTAATAATGATTGATAAATGTCTGATTTCATGTCTAAATCTAAGCGATCATTTTTTCATATGCTTCTGCTGATAATAACGATTCTTTTCCTGATGAATCATTGATTTTAACTTCAATGAGCCAACCTTTACTATAAGGATCTTCATTTATTTGCTCAGGTGCATCTTCTAATGATTCATTAATTGAAACAACAATTCCATTAATCGGAGCTATTAAATCTGATACAGTTTTAACAGCCTCCACTTCTCCAAATGGGTCTCCTAGTGTTAACTCTTGCCCTATCTCTGGAAATTCAACAAATACGATATCACCAAGCTGACCTTGAGCAAAATCTGTAATTCCTATCTTAGCCGTATTCTCTGAAAATTGAACCCATTCGTGATCTTCTGAATAGTATAACGGATCTAGAATTATCATTCATCTTCTCCTTCATTAGGATTGAATTCAAAGGATTCTAAAAAACTTGTGTCAAAATTCCCCGATTTAAATTGATCATTTGCCATGATTGCCTGATGATAAGGAATAGTTGTTTTTGGCCCTTCAATAATAGTTTCTTCTAATGCTCTTTGCATCCGATTGATAGCCCTATTACGGTTTTTTGCATGTACAATAAGTTTTCCAAGCAAAGAATCATAATAAGTTGGAATTTGATATCCTGCATAAGCATGGCTATCTATTCTAACACCTTTACCACCCGGCATATGATAACTCTCAATTTTCAACGGGCTAGGAATAAATCCTTTATTTGGATCTTCTGCATTAATTCTACATTCTATTGAATGTCCTTGTAATTTAATATTATATAAATTTTCAGGAATTTTTTCGCCCGCATGCATTAGAATTTGTTGTTTAATAAGGTCTGCGCCAGTTACCATTTCTGTAATAGGATGTTCCACTTGAATACGCGTATTCATTTCCATGAAATAAAAATCATTATTTTTATCTAACAAAAATTCTATAGTTCCGACCCCAATATAATTAACAGATTTTCCGCCCGCAATAGCTGCTGCACCTAATTTTTGTCGCAACGTTTCATCTACAACAGGAGATGGAGATTCTTCAATCAATTTTTGATGGCGACGTTGAATAGAACATTCTCTTTCACCTAAATGGACAATATTCCCATGCGAGTCGCCCAGGATCTGAACTTCAATATGCCTAGGATTTTCAATAAATTTTTCAATATACATATCCCCATTTCCAAAACCAGATAGAGCTTCTTGGAAAGCAGTATTATAGGCCCGTTCAACACCATCAGGAGAATCAACAAAACGCATACCACGTCCACCGCCTCCAGCAGAAGCTTTCAACATAACAGGATACCCCATTTCATCTGCTAATTCCTGAGCTTCTTCTGGACCAGATAATATTCCCTCACCACCAGGGACGACGGGAACACCAGCTTTTTTCATGGTTTTTTTTGCTTGGCTCTTATTTCCCATTGCATCAATTATGTATGGTGTTGGTCCAATAAATGTAAAATCATTTTCAGCGCAAATTCGTGAAAATTGGGAAGATTCTGCCAAAAATCCGTATCCAGGGTGTACTGCATCCGCATTCGTAATTTCACCTGCAGCAATTAATCTTGGGATATTTAAGTAACTATCTTTACCTGCTGGAGGTCCAATACAGACAGCTTCATCTGCAAATTTAACGTGGAGAGAATATTCGTCGGCCGTTGAATAAACGGCAACTGTTTTAACTCCTAATTCATGACATGCTCGTATGATTCGAAGGGCAATTTCACCCCGATTAGCAATGAGAACTTTTTTAAACATATTACCTAGGAAGGGTTAATGATAAATAATGGTTGATTAAATTCTACAGCTCCAGAATCATCGACTAGAATTTGAGTAATTACACCATCTAGCTCAGACTCAATTTCATTCATTATTTTCATAGCTTCAATAATACAAAGGGTTTGTCCTTTTTTCACTGGATCACCAACTTTTACAAAAGGTGGATCATCTGGAGACGGTGCAAGATAAAATGTCCCGGGCATGGGTGATAATACAGAATCACCTTCCGAAATTGTTTCTTCTAACGAAGAAGGTTCCGTAGCAACAGGTGGACTTGGAACAGAAGGCGCAGACACAGGAGTTGCTGATGCAACGGATGATACTATTCCCGTAGATTTTGAAACGCGGAAAGCTCGCCCCCAAAATTTGACTTCAATTTCATTTACATCACTTTGTTCTAAAATGTAAATAATCTCTTTTAATTTATCTTGCCACTTCTTCATGTTAATTATTCCTTAGATCTTTCAACATAATCCCCCGTTCGCGTATCAATTCTAAGCTTATCGCCAATATTGATAAACAACGGAACATTCAATTCATATCCTGTTTCAACCGTAGCAGGTTTTGTCGCGCCTTGAGCCGTATTCCCTTTAAAACCGGGTTCTGTATCTTCTACTTCTAGAATCACATGCGGTGGAATACGAACATCCAAAATTTCATCACCATCAAATAGAAGATCTGCATTCATTCCACCAATTAGAAAATTCTTTTGTTCCCCAACAATTTCAAAAGATACGTTTAGTTGCTCAAAAGTATCTTCATCCATAAATATAAATGATAAATCATCATGATATAAATATTGCATCTTCTTTGCTTCTACGCGTATATATTCAATCCGTGCACCTGCATTAAATGTATGATCAATTATTTTCCCTGAAATAATGTCCTTGAGTTTTGTTCGCACAAATGCGCCACCTTTTCCAGGTTTTACATGCTGAAACTCAACAACTTTCATTCGTTTGTTTTTATGTAGAATGACTGCGCCATTCTTAATATCTGCAGTAGTAGCCATGAAATCCTTCCTTAAATGAACACAAAAGTTACATCATACATAAATGACTTCAAATTTCAGATAACATCTTTATTTTTTGTATAAAATCTGATGCCAAACGCCGATCTTGATCACAAGATTCTAAGCTTGGGACATATTTTGCATATTTGACTAAATCAGATTTTTCTAATTGTGAAATCCAACTAGTAAAGAGTCGTTTTTCCATCTGAAATAAAGTTTCATTTTCCAAAATTTCTTGCGTAGTCATTTCTAAAGTCCGTATAAAAAAAACTCGCTCAACTAATTCACGCAATAAGTGAGATAATTCCACATAGAATAATTTAATATTAGTTTCAGTTTTTAAAAGTAATAAACGCTCATTCGCCTGTTCGAAAGGGTCTATTTTTATTTTATCATTTAATTTTAAACCGGGTGTTGTTTGAATTCTTTTTCTCCAAACCCAAACCATTGTTCCCATTAAAATCAAAAGTAAACCAATCCTGGATATTATCTTGATAGGGAAAGGTTCAGAGACTGGTACGGGACCTTTAATGGGCTTAATTGATGGCTGTTGTCTAGGTGTAATAGTAGATAAAATATTAATTTGAATTGGATCTGCACGTAGAGTGTAATTTGGGGTGCTATCATTATTTAATATTTGGATTTGATATGCCGGAGTCCAAAATGTACCCGTATCCCAGTAAGATATTTCACATGTAATGCCTACAGTATCAGACTTGTTTTGAATGAATGCGAATGACTGATATTGAACTGAATCAGATAATTGCTCAAGTACAGGGTATTGAATAATTTTACCCTTATTCCCATCAGTTATTACTTTATAGCGGATCTTTTCACCAATTCGAGCTTGGGTTGTATCTACTGAAGCAATAATCGTAAGCGATGATTGAGGGTTATCTTTTTCTGAATCACAAGCAATACTAAACAACACAAAGCCTATAATTAGAATTGCTTTATTAAACATTAATATCGTTTTTCCCTAACCTTGAAAAATGACATGAGTGGTTCTACATAATCTTCATTTGTTTGAATTGATACCAAATCGAATCCAATTTTTCGAGCCCGTTTATGAAGCACATCTGTTTCTTCATGAGCTATTTTAGTATAAATTAATCGATCATATTCTGATGATGAATCAACCCAAATACTATCACCTGTTTCTGAATCCGAAATTTTCATTAACCCCACATCCGGGAACTCAGATTCCACTCCATCATGAATACGCAATCCAATAATATCATGTTTTCTATTCGCAACTCTAAGAGATGACCAATATCCTTCATCCATAAAATCAGATAAAATAAAAACAACACTTTTTCTTTTAGCAACCTTTAATAAAAAATCGAGAGCATTCTTTAAAGATGTATTTCTGTTTTTTGGTTTAAAGTATAATAATTCCCTAACAACACGTAACACGTGTGATTTACCCTTTTTAGGAACAATATATTTTTCTACATCGTCACTAAAAAGAATAAGCCCCACTTTATCATTATTTTTAATAGCGGAAAAACCGAGCACTGCTGCTATTTCTGCATTAATATCTTTTTTTAAAGAATGAGATGAGCTATATAATCCCGATGCGCTAACATCGACCAATAAATAAACTGTTAATTCTCTTTCCTCTTCAAATACTTTTATAAATGGAGACCCCGTTCGAGCAGTTACATTCCAATCAATAAGGCGTATATCATCTCCAGGTTGATATTCACGTACTTCTGAAAAAGTCATACCACGTCCTTTGAATACTGAGTGATATTCACCTCCAAACAAATCATTGACCAATCCGCGCGTACGAATTTCAATTTGTTTAACTTTTTTAAGGATTTCTCTGGGGATCATAGAAACGGGATCAAGGAACTTCAACAGCCTCGAATAACCGTTTAATGATATCTTCGGATGTTATTTCTTCAGCTTCAGCTTCATAAGTTAAAATAACACGATGACGCAATACATCTGCACCAATAAATCGAACATCTTCAGGAGTAATATATCCGCGATGTTGCATGAAGGCTCTTGCTTTTGCAGCTCGAACTAAATTAATAGTTGCACGAGGTGATGCTCCAAAATCAATTAATCCATCTAAGTCGCTTAAACCAGAATCTTTTGGATAGCGAGTGGCAAAAACAAGATTTAGAACATATTCTTCCACTTTTTCATCTACGTAAATATCATTAATGATATATTGTGCGTTTAAAATTGCATCTGAATCAACGACAGGATTCATAATTTGAGAACTTGCACCCGGAAGTGTTTGTGACCTTAGGATGTGTTTTTCCGCATCTTTAGAAGGGTATTCAACCAGTAGTTTAAACATAAATCGGTCAATTTGTGCTTCTGGTAAAGGATATGTTCCTTCCTGTTCAATCGGGTTTTGTGTGGCCATAACCAAAAATGGTTTATCTAATTCAAACGTATTTTCGCCAATTGTTACTTGTCGTTCTTGCATTGCTTCTAATAATGCGCTTTGTACCTTGGCTGGGGACCGATTTATTTCATCTGCTAAAATGATATTTGAGAATAAAGGTCCTTTTCGTGTATCAAATTCACCCGTTTTTTGATTATAAATTAAGGTACCCAATAAATCTGCTGGAAGCATATCGGGCGTGAATTGAATACGCTGAAATTGAGTATCTATCAAACTCGCTAACGTTTTAACTGTTAATGTTTTTGCAAGTCCTGGTACACCTTCTAGTAAAATATGTCCATTTGATAATAAACTAATAAGAATTTTTTCAAGTAATTCTTCTTGCCCAAGAATGACACGATTCAGTTGTTTGGTTATATCATCTACGAATTGAGATGAGTTAGAAATCTTTTCATTGATTTCAGTAAGGCTAAAGTCACTCATAAAGCTATACTAAGATGTAATATGTTTTAATGCGGGTATTTCGTTAATGTCTTTGCCCAAGAAATCAAGTTCAAACCGCACTGAAGGAGATAAATCATGTTTGGGGAATCGAGTTAAAAATGTTTGGTATTCATTTTTTGCTTTTGCCGAATCCTTCAAAATATTGGCATAAATATATCCAATCATGAACTGCGCATGAGCTTCTTGACCTGAACCAGAGAATTGACTTAACACTTTCCGATATTCATTAATTGCAGTATCAAAATCTCTTAAATCATTCATATAAATATCTCCAATAAGATATTGTGCTTTGGCTGATAGTGGATGATCTGAATAATTTTCAACCAAATATGAACAATTAGAAATGGATTCTTTAATATCTTTTCTTCTTCTAAGTGATTCTGCTTTATTGAAAACCCAAGCAGGGAAATTTTCTATTTCCTTTGTCGCCTGAACTGCATGTTTAGAATTTGGATATTTTTCTATCGTTTGCTGTAGAGCATTTAATCCTGCACTTAAATCATTCTTCCAATTTAGATATATAACAGAAAGTTTGTATTGTGCTTTGGATGATAATGAATCATTTTCATGATGTGACAATAAGTCTTTTAAATGCGAAATGGATTCCTCTATCTGATTGTCAGCTAAAGCTTTGTCTGATAAATCAAAATATGTTTCTGCAGACTTTTCACAGCCAACTGTAAACAAGAGTGCAGATAAAATGAGTGTTTGTGTGTGTTTCATAATCTTTCTTTTTATTTTTAAGCCGCCGAAATTAAGGCATAGACGATTTGTTTTCCATAGATTTAACAACTGATAAACCAATGATGAATAAAATAGTTCCCACTAAAATATATACTGTACTCCCAGTTGTATTTTTGACTGTGTTGGGTCTTCAGCTTGAATAGCATAATCGAGCCTAGCTGGACCTAAAGGTGTATCAATTGATATACCAAGCCCATAATCCCATTTTGTATTATCTAGTGAAATACCATTTAATTCATCTTCCAAGGTGCCACCATCGACAAATAGAATACCACCCAAGAATTTATATAAATGAAACCGCCATTCTATATTTGTCATTATACGTGTGGTGTGTCCTATTGGACTACCGTTTTCATCCACTTTAAACCTTAAGATATCCCACCCGCGTAAACTAGTCGTCCCACCCAAATAAAATTGTTCATAACTATAATCTGTGAATGTGGTATCCCAGCCCCAGATTTTTCCAATTTTTAATCGATATGCAATTACACTTTCATCCGAAATCGAAAAATATTGTTGTAATCCAGCATCAAGTTTTAAATAATCTCTTTCTCCTCCAAACCAAAATCCTGCAACTTTTGCACCCAAGCTAATGAAATGTCCACTTGTGGGGACTATCGGATCATTCTTTCGGTCAAGCAATAAGGTTGCTTTCCAGGATCTCTCTTGAAGATTTTTTTCATTATTATCTGAAAATTGTTCCAAAATAAATTTACTTTCAAATTGTGACCTTTGTTCAAATCGATACAAATTTGCGAGAGTAATACCAAATCGTTCAATGAATTCATTATCATCTTTCTGATAAATAATAAATGTTTCATAATACCCAGTTAATTGAGTCGGAATTCGCGAATTCAGAAACCAGTTATTTCCTAGGTTGATATCTGCTCTTATTCGTGGTATAATAAATTCTTCTTCGACGGGGATTCCAAATAAAAGCCGAGTTGAGAAATGGGTAGTTGTTTTAAAAATAGATCTATTTCTCCATTCAACTTGTGCCCCCACTGCTGAAATAGGTTCAGCGCCTTCAGCAAATTGAATTGGTTCGTACCCACCTTCAGATTCCCATTGCCGTCTTTTATATTCCTTTGTCTCAATCAAAATATTGACCAATGAATCAGATAGGTTAATACGTTCAGGTTCTAAACTCACTAGAGAAAAAACACCCGTTTCTCGTAATTGTTTAACCGATAAATCGATAGATGATTTACTGTATAATTCATCATCAAAAAAAGTTAGTTCTCTTAATACAATTGATGAATCATAATGTGTCAATCCACTGATGATCGACTTTTTTATATAAACATCTGGTCCTTCAATAATATCAACGATAACAGCTACCGAATCATTAATAGATTCTCCAATATTGATTTCAGCAAAAAGTTTACCAATTTCCTGATAGGATTCATGGAGCATTGGTAGACCAGCATTTAATTTTACAGGGTTATAAGATTTCCCAATTTCTAACCCTAAAGATTGTTTTATTTTGGATTCTTTTAATTGGTTTGCACCCGTAATAATAACAGATTTCAAACCATATCGTTTCCCCTCCACGATTTTATAAATGATTAATACTCCATTATCCTGTATAGAGAATTCATCAATTATATTAACGTCAAGATAGCCAAGTGATTGATAATAATTCTTAATTGTTAATGCATCTAATTTTAAAAGGCGTGGATCAAATTTTGGTGCCCTAATTAGGAAGTTAGGTGGTTTTTGTCGAACAAGAAAAAATATTTCACTATCATTGACTGCTACGTTACCTCTAATATCAATATCGGATATAACTAAGTTTTCACTTTGTGCATAGACGAAGCCGAGCCAGAATATGATTCTGTAAATAATATTATTTTTTGTCATGGGGTATTAATTAATATGCGTAACGATAGCGATATTTCAGGTGAAATTTACCTTCTTCATCCATATTACCAACGACAGAAAAATATCGATTTAATTTATGTTCAACCCCAACTTTTGATTGATTAGGATTAGAAAGTGAGAATGACCTTTTATACGATAAATTTAAGGATGTTTTATCTGTCAATTTTCTTTTTGCAGTCACTTCAAAATCTTCTTCTGTCCCGGGGTTAATTAATCCAGCTGCTCCTGAAATATCTATATCATCAACAATACCAAGCTTAGATACACCTCTCATTTCCTTCAAATTCTTTTCCAATTGTCCTTCTAATATTGAGCCCAATAAAGAATAGGCTTGATTTCCAAACCCCGTTGATGTGAATGCTTGATCTTCAAATCTCTTACCCCAAGTTAATAATTCGAGGATATCGCTTTCTGAATAGCCACTTGACGATTCAAGTGACAGTTCTATGTCATCAATTAATCCACCTAAATGAATATCGATCCTTTCATCATCGATCGATCGATAAGCAGATAAATCTAAGTAAGGATTAAATCCTTTATTGTCAAACAAGACTTGACCTTTAAGCCCTTTAAATTCATCTCTATAGTAAAAGAAAGAACCCTCGTTTACAATGACTTCACCTCCAAAATCGATATCATATTCTGCGAATTGAGATAAACTTAATTCACCTGTAACAAGCGCATCAATCTGACTATTTTGGAATAATACTTCGCCCCTAATTGGAAAATTCAATTTATAATCCATTAAAATATCATCAGGTAATACCGGTGATGCTTCTCCAATATCAGCAAAAATAAATTCTTGAAATATTTCACCTTCCAACACCTCAACTGTACCTGCAATGCTGATTGTATCACGACCAGAAACATGAACATTCACATTCCCAAGTCCTTTTATTTCATAGGGCAATGTCTCAAAATATACATTAGACCCACGGACGTTTAAATCATACTGGGGTTCAAAAAATGATTCGAAATTCATATTACCTGTAACAGATACATTTGTGAATGATGAATTATCAATTCCATTAATTTGTTTTTTGGCAGATCCATAAAATGAGCCAATTGTTAGAAGATTATTTTCAATTTGCCCATCCGCTACAATATTTATAATTGGTTCTTTAACGAGCAATGTATAAATAGATCCATTTGATATTGAAAATTCACCTTCTCTAATAATTCGGTCTTCTGTGCCAGTTAAGGATAAGTTTAAATTTATATTGCCACGGATTGAATCAACATCTGATAAATAGGTAGATAAAAAATCCATTGTTTTCAATTCGCCTTGAGAATGAAAATCAAATAATTCGTTAGGGAAAAAGGCTCCTAATTGAGTTGACCCATAATTGAGATTAACAGGCAACGATCCTTCAGCAATAATATGATCCACCTTTGTATGGGTGGATAAAGAATCAAATGTAACTCGAGCACCATCAAAATGTCCTTTAGCATAGGCGTTGCCAATATGAATTTTTTCAAAACGGGATTCATTTACATGCATTTCAAACTCAAAAGGAGATTTCTTTGATGATCCTTCCATTTTAATTGTCCCTGTTGCTTGACCACCTAAATCAAAAAAATCAGGGATAAATTTGGTAACTATCCCCATATTAAGGCTCGTAAATGTTGTATTTAGGAAAATAGGAGCTCTTAAATCAATCTCCCTGTTTAATGGTAATATTCCATTCATCTGAAACCCTGATTGGTTTTTTCCTGTCATAGAAATTTCATCAGCATGGAGAAATCCATTCTTCATAAAAAAGGATAAATTCATTTGGTCAAAATATTCATTTAAATATTTTCCCTTTTTTAATGAAATATCAATATCAATATATTTCTTTCCATTCCCAATTTGGAATCCTGCTTCACCAAATACAAGCCCACTTGCCTTCCACCTGTAATCTTTAATGAACAAGGAAATTATTTCAGCATCAAAATTGGACATTTTTACATGGCCATCTACAATTTTACCAATTGATAAAACACCTTCCATAATACCGTCATCAATATGTAATTCAAATGGATGCACTTCTGCAGTAGAATCTTTAAGTGTAATTTTAAGCGGTTGGGTGTTAACAAGATAATGTCCATACATGGACATTTGAACACGATCTAACCAATATTGCTTTGGAGATAACCTTGAACCGGAAATTTGCAAAAAATCATCACCATTTTGGAAATGGCAATTTTCCAAAATAATGATATTGTTCTCCATGCTAATATCAAGAGTTCCATTTTCAAATTTTTCATTTCTCCAAATACCTTCACCAAATGTAACAGATAATGCACCATTTGATACATTTTCTTTATTATCAAATTCAGCGCGCATTGCTAATTGATTTAGAGTAAAATCACCATATTTGAAATCTAAAAATGTTAAATCTGATATTACACCTGGTTCATTAAATAGTCCTGTTATTTTCATGGATCCAGTTGCGATTCCAGACTCAAAAGCTTCTGGCCAAAAATTATTTATCAAAGATACATCAGCATTTGTTAATTCAACAATAATATCCATGTTTTGAGAGTTAAAATCTCCCTGCCCAGATACAATAAGACTTCCATTCCCTACTGTAATGTTTACTGGATCTTCAGATATTAATAAACTATCCTGTAGGGTAAACGTACCATGAATAGAAATATCCTTTTTTGGAAATATTTCTGTTTCTAATATTTCCAACGAAAGGGAAACATTATTAAACGCACCACCAATAAGTTCGCCATCCCAGGTAGCTAGACCTGTGATATCTGTTTTTTGAACATTTTTTAACCATTGGCTAATATCAAGTTTATCTAATGTGAACTGAGAATGTACTCTCCCATTTTTATCTAACCCTCCTGTAATAAATAATTTTGAAAAGCCATCAAATAAGGATAAAGATTCTAGTTTCCAATTACCTTGGTGATTATTAATGTTCAAATCACCATACATGTTCAATCCCTGGTCGTTCGAAACCGTTAATGATCCTGTTGTATTCTTAATATTTGTTTTTAAAGTGATAGATGCATTTAGTTTTGAAAATTCAGGGTTAAGCGGTGTTTTATTAAATATTTTATCTGGAATAATTAAAGGGTTGATATAAAGAGTCCCATTAAAAGATGGTACTTTTGGATCCCATATTGCATTTCCACTTAATGGAATGAATCCCATATTTCCATTCATATTTACTAACTCGATTTTTTCAGGATACATATGAATTGTAGTATTTACTAAACCTAATGGAAATCCTAGAACCTCAGAATTATCAACATATAGCTCATCTACATTCAATCTTGTAGCATTATCTAAATGATCTAATCCTGCTTTGAGAGTTAAGTTAATTTTATCCTTCTGCTGATTTATAGTAATTGGGATTTCCCCATTGAAGGTTAAATCATGAATTGAGATTGGAATCGGACGAAGATTAATAGGGTTATCAAAAATATTATTTCCACTTGAATTGATATTTAGTACAATTTCACAACCATCAATTGCTACTTCATCAAATGAAATATTACCAGTAAATATTGACGATAAATTCAAATTAAATGAGATAGAATTGAAATCAAGTTCATTCCCATTTTCTTTTAAAAAATGAATATCACTCATTATAAATGTTTTAAAAAAATGTCCATTCATTTCCCCAACTGAAAAGGTCCATCCTCGCGGATTTGCCCATCGTTTGTTAATATTATTTTCTATGGTTTTTTGAAAAAAAGATGGACGGATTCCCAAAGCAAATATTGTAAGGACTGCCACGAAAATAAATAGGAAGTTTATTTTGTTATTAAGATTCATGAGTCAATTTCTTCATTAGAAATTAACGAGAATAATTGAAGACTGTTCCATAAACAAAAAAAGCGCTAAAAATAGCGCTTTTTTCGAAATCAACTAACTCTTAGTCATCTACAACTTCAAAATCAGCATCCTCTATTTCACTATCATCTTTTTTATCATTAGATGATGAGCCAGGATTAGGCTGTTGAGTTGGATCTTCTGACCCTTGAGTTGTTTCATACATTTTTGATGCTACTTGATGCCAGGATGCATTTAATTGATCCATGGCCGCCTTAATATCTTCAGCATTACTAGATTCTTTTGCTTTTGAAAGAGCTTCCATCTTTTGATTTAAATCCTTCTTTTCATCATCAGATATTTTGTCATCATGTTCTTTCATATTTTTCTCTGTTTCATAAACCAAATGCTCAGCTTGGTTAATTATATCAATAGCTTCACGTTTTTCTTTATCTTCTGCTTCATGTGATTTTGCATCTGATACCATTTTTTCAATTTCTGAATCAGACAATCCACTAGATGCTTCAATACGGATACTTTGTTCCTTCCCAGTTGCTTTATCTTTGGCTCCTACATTTAAAATTCCGTTTGCATCAATATCAAATGTCACTTCAATTTGAGGAACACCACGAGGTGATGGCGGAATGTCTGCCAAATGAAATTTGCCAATAGTTTTATTATCCCTTGCCATTTCACGTTCCCCTTGAAGAACGTGAATTTCAACCGTTGTTTGGTTATCAGCGGCTGTACTAAAGACTTGAGATTTTTTAGTAGGAATAGTTGTATTTCTTTCAATCAATTTAGTTGAAACTGATCCCAATGTTTCTATCCCTAATGATAATGGCGTTACATCCAGTAATAGAATATCATCAACATCACCAGCCAAAACACCGCCTTGAATTGAAGCTCCAATTGCAACTACTTCATCAGGATTTACACTTTTATTTGGTTCTTTTCCAAATATTTCTTTTACTTTTTCCTGGATTTTTGGAATTCTAGAAGAACCACCAACTAAAATAACTTCATCAATATCGCTGGGGGATAACCCAGCATCTCTTAAGGCATCTGTACATGGTTTGATAGTTCTTTGTACAAGATCATTTACTAAATCTTCAAATTTAGCTCTTGTTAAAGTCATGTTGAGGTGCTTAGGACCAGAAGCATCAGCAGTGACAAAAGGTAAATTAATTTCTGTTTGTTTTGAACTGGACAATTCTTTTTTTGCTGTTTCTGCAGCTTCTTTTAATCTTTGAAGCGCCATTGGATCTTTTTTCAAATCTATGCCATCATTTTTTTGAAATTCTTCAGCAATCCAGTTTATAACTTTTTGATCAAAATCATCACCACCAAGATGGCCATCACCATTTGATGCTTTAACATCAAATACGCCATCACCTAATTCAAGAATTGAAATATCAAATGTTCCACCACCAAGATCAAAGACAGCAATCATTTCATCTTTTTTCTTATCCAGGCCATATGCTAAGGCGGCGGCAGTAGGTTCATTCACAATACGTCGAACGTTTAATCCTGCTATTTTTCCAGCATCTTTTGTTGCTTGTCTTTGAGAATCATTAAAATATGCAGGAACAGTAATTACAGCATCAGAAACAGTTGTTCCCAAATGTTCTTCTGCCATTTGTTTTAATTTCTGTAAAACCATCGCACTGATTTCTGGGGGAGTATAATCTTTTCCAGATGCTTCTACTACAACAGCACCACTAGAATTCTTTTTAACAGTAAAAGGTGCTTCATCAATCTCAGTTCCTACTTCTTTGAACATTCTACCCATAAACCTCTTGATAGAAAATATAGTATTTTCAGGGTTTGTTACTGCTTGTCGTTTTGCTGCTTGACCAACGAGACGTTCATCTTCCTTTGTAAAAGCAACAATAGATGGAGTAGTTCTTCCACCTTCAGTATTTGTAATGACTGTTGGCTCCCCACCTTCTAATACAGCTACGCAAGAGTTAGTAGTCCCAAGATCAATTCCAATAATTTTTCCCATTTTTTTCTCCTATTATAAATTTTTGATTGTAATTCAAATAAATCTATAATCAAGAAGCAAGGAACATACCACCTTATATTCTCTACCTATATGGCAGACTGATGATAATACAGAACCCTATATGACAGAAAGAGTAATATTGATTATAAAAGAATACTATTTAGTGGCTATTTTTTTCTTTTTTCTGGAAGTGGTTATTTTAAATGTAAAAGCATTAGACAATGTTGCTACTTTAATTGTTTGTCCACTTTGTACCTTATTTTCTAATAATAATTCAGATATTTTATCTTCAAGAGACAATTGAATTTCTCTGCGCAATGGTCTCACTCCATATTGTTCGTCATATCCTTTTTTTACCAATAATTTTTTAGCTAAGGCGGTCATGTGAAGTTTTATTTTTTGCGAGTTTAGGTTTGTTATTAATTCAGCTAATTGTAGATCTATTATTTTTAGAATACTCTTTTCATTTAAAGGTTTAAAAATTACAGTTTCATCTATTCGATTAATTAATTCTGGTGAAAATTTATTAACCACTCTACCCATTACGCGTTTTTTTACTTCGTCATAATCTTTCTTATTGCTTTTTTCTCCAAATCCAAAACCAGACCCTTGATAATCTCTAGAGCCCATATTAGAAGTCATAATTATAATAGTATTTTTAAAATCTATTTTTCTGCCAAAACTATCAGTTAATACTCCTTCATCAAATACCTGTAACAATATATTGAATAAACCATCATGTGCTTTTTCTACTTCATCAAGTAGCACTACAGAATAAGGATTTCTGCGAACTTTTTCAGTCAATTCACCACCTTCATCATATCCCACATATCCAGGGGGCGCACCAATGAGTCTAGATAAAGAAAATCTCTCTGAATATTCTGACATATCTACTTTAATTAGAGCATTATTTTGAGGAAAAAGATATTTAGCGAGTACTTTAGCACATTCTGTTTTCCCAACTCCTGTTGGTCCTAAAAATAGGAACACTCCAATTGGACGAGTTGGACTTTTTAATCCTGTACGGGCTCTTTGTATCGAACGAGTCACCGATGAAACAGCTTCATCTTGTCCTAAAATGAATTTTTTTAATTCAGAGCCCATTGCTAATAACTTTTGGCTTTCTGATTGGGCTACTTTTTGAACAGGAATCCCTGTAATCATGGATACAACATCCGCAATATGTTCTTCCGTAATGAGAGTTTTTTCCTCATCCCTATTTTCGTGCCAATTTTTTTGTGCCAAAGATAGGTTTTGAAGTAATTGTCGCTCTTTATCTCTCAATAACGCTGCATCTTCGAATAGTTGAGATGCTACTTTTTCCTCTTTCTCTTCGCGAATACTATCTAACGCTTTCTCAATATCAATAATACTATCTGGTACTTTCATATTAAACATATGAATACGGGCCCCTGATTCGTCCATCACATCAATTGCTTTGTCAGGTAAAAATTTATCAGAAATATATCGATCCGATAGTAAAACGCATGCATCAATCGCTTCGTCAGAATATTTCACATGATGATGATCTTCGTAGGATAATTTTAAACCAATCAAAATTTCTTTTGATTCTTGAATAGATGGAGAAATAATAGTTATTTTTTGGAATCGTCTATCTAATGCACCATCTTTTTCAATATGTTTACGATATTCGTCTAAAGTTGTTGCTCCGATACAGTGAATATCTCCTCGCGCTAAAGCGGGCTTAAACATATTTGATGCATCAAGTGAACCCGATGCTCCTCCCGCACCCACGATCGTATGAAGTTCATCTATAAAAACTATTAATTGATCACTAATCTCCATTTCATGCATTATATTTTTCATACGCTCTTCGAACTGCCCCCTGTACTTTGTCCCTGCAACAAGAGAAGCAAGATCTAATGAAAGAATGCGCTGGTTATGCAAAACACGTGGGACCGTTTTTCGAATAATTCTTTGTGCCAATCCCTCAATAATGGCTGTTTTACCTACCCCAGGCTCACCAATGAGAACTGGGTTATTTTTTTTTCGACGTGTCAGGATTTGCGCAACTCGTTCTATTTCACTTTCTCTTCCTATAACAGGGTCAAGTTTCCCTTTTCTAGCTAATTCAGTTACATCTCTCGAAAAATGGTCTAACGTAGGTGTTTGACTTTTAGATTTTTTATCCTGTGTTGCAGAAGAATCTGCTTCAGGATCTAATTCAGATGAAGATAATAATTCTCCTACTGTATTATGATCTAATCCGAATGTTTGAAGAACATGGTATGCAATTCCCTCTGTCTCCTTTAACATGGCAACTAATAAATGCTCATCATCTGCATAAGGGCTCCCAATCCCCGTCGCTTCATTAAATGCATTTCTTAATATACGTTCTGCTCGCCTTGTGAGAGGCAAATGTCCCAAGGTCATTGTGCCGCCAGATGACTTAATCATATCTTCAACCATAGCAATCATTTCATCTGGGTCACAATCATAAATATCAAATATTTTTGCTGACAATCCACTTTCTTCTACTAATAGACCTAGCAATAGATGCTCGCTTCCAACATAACTATGCCCAAGGCGAATAGCCTCTTCCTTTGCAACTTTCATAATTTTTTGAACACGTTTTGAATAATTCTCTTTCATAAACCTTAATCCTTCTTTTTCTCGTCCAATACACCATTAATTAAAATGAATTGGCGATGACCAATTGCCGCGACATCACGACTATGTGTTGTTATAACAATTGACTGCTGGTAATCTTTATTAATTTTATAAAAAAGGTCAATTATTTTATTAGCATTTTTATAATCTAAATTTCCCGTTGGTTCATCTGCTAAAATGACTTTTGGTTTGTTAATCATAGCTCTCAAAACGGCAATTCTTAATCTTTCACCTCCAGACAATTGGGAAGGTAAATGACTTTGACGTTCTGTTAAACCTACAAATTCTAATAAAGTGTCTGCATCATGGCTTTTATTAACATCCTCATGAATAAGGGTTGGAATTAATATATTTTCCTTTGCAGTAAATTCTGGTAACAAATGGTGGAATTGAAAAACAAAGCCAATATACTGATTTCTTATCGTTGCAATATCATTCTCTGACAAACTAGTAATATTCTTTTGATTTATGGATATTTCTCCAGAATCAGGTTTGTCTAAAGTGCCAAGAATATTGAGTAATGTAGATTTCCCAGACCCCGATTCTCCCATAATTGTAATTATTTCTCCTTGAGTGACAGTCAAGTTACATTGGTCCAAAACCACCAATGAATGATTACCATTTTTATAAGACTTAATTATATTTTTTGCGTCTAAAATCATTTATTCCATGTTAAGGCTAATTTTGGTTCAATACTACTCGCTTTTTTACTAGCAATATAGGATGATAATAAAATAATCACACATGAAATACTTGGAATAATAATCAAATTCCATACTGTTAATTTCATAGGTAATGTATTTATAAAATATATATCTGATGGTAATGGTATAAGCCCAAATACATTCTGCAATATGATAATAAATCCCCCTAAACTGATGCCAATTATTGTCCCTTTTCCTCCTAGCAAAAACCCTTGAATAAATAACATTTCTCTAAGTGCTTTTTTTGGCGCACCAATTGCCTGCAGAATACCTATTTCGTGAATGCGTTGAATCGTAACTAAACTTAATGTAGATGCAAGATTAAACCCAGCGACTACAATAATGAGACTTAAAACGATTAAAGCCATTAATCGCTCTAATTCCATGGCTTGAACTAACGATGAATGTTGTTCCTTCCATGATTCAATTTTGTAATCTTCACCCAATAAAAGAGATAATTCTCTGGAGATAGACTCTATATTTTCATTCAGTTTACAACGAATATCTATTCCTGTAAATCCACGAATTCTTTTAAATAATTTCTTTCCTACTTCCATGGGTATAAATACTATTCGCTCGTCATAGTCTAATACCTGAGATTGAAATATCCCTTTAACATAGCTTTTACTTTTGGGCGGGTATCCTAATCCGTATGACATATCCAAGGGACTAAATAAATCCATGCTATTTCCCAATGAAAGATTCATGCGATAGGATAATGATTTCCCTATAATAACCCCAGCACCATCCGAATTATTAATATTCATTTTAATATTATATACTTTATTCATTTTATTCATATTTAATGCTTTATATATAATGACTTGTTCAGATTCCCCTGAAGATATAATTCCTTTTCGTTCTATAAATGGAATTGAGGAATGAACTCCCTCGACTTTTGAAATACTTTCAATTACTTTTTGAGTAATTAAGCCTGAAATTCGTATATCTCCATCAAATCCTCTTAATCGATCAGAGACTCGAGACTCAAACCCATTCATAACAGCAATTGAAATAACCATTGCGAAACTTCCAACAGCCATACCAACCATAGAAACGATACCAGTAAATTTTCCAGGCCCGGTTCTCCCTTTAATATATTTTTTTGCTATAATCGTCGTAAAACTCATTCGTATGACAACACTTTTGATGGTTGGATTCTACCCACTTTGCTTGCTGGCCAAAATGATGCTAGAAATGAAATAATGACTGAAGCCAATCCTATTATTAGTATAGGGATTATTTCAATGGAAATAGGAATATGATCCATGAAATAAATATTTTCAGGTAAAGAAATAAAGTGAGTTTTAAATTGGACAAAAATAATTATACCCGCCATGAATACACCTATTATTGCACCACTAAACCCGATAACTGCACCTTGAATACAAAAAATAATTTTAATGTTTTTTCGATTCATACCCTGTGATAATAAAATACCGACTTGACCTGATTTTTCTATTATAATCATAGCTAATGCTGATAAAATATTTACAACGCCTACTAAGGCAATTAACCCAAAGTTTATCAAAATGGGCCATTTCTGAATATCAATCCAATCAAATAATACTTGGTGTTTCTCTTTCCATGTGACAACATAATATGGATAAGCAGTATTTTCTCGAATATAAGATATTAGATGCGAAAACGAATGTTCGTCTGAATCAATCTTGTACCCAGAAATATTATTAGACATATTAAACAAATGTTGAGCATCTTCAATCGAAATAAAAACAAGAGTTTTATCATACTCTTGCAGTCCAGAATGAAAAAGTCCGGCTACGGTTAATGATTTTACTATTCGTTTTGATGCAGAATGATTTAACGATTGTAAATCAGCTAACACAATTTTATCACCCACAGCTACACCCAAGATATTTGCTAAATCACCTCCCAGCCAAACTTCATTTAACTTTAGGTTTATATAATTACCACTATTATTCCGTTCGTCTATAACAAATGATTCAGGTATCCATTCTACACCTTCAACTATGACTCCTTCAGCTTTTTGTTTCTTCCTAATCAAAGCTGGTTTTTGTATATAAATACTTTTCTTATAATCAACAGGAGCTTCAACTAAAAGTGAGTCCAATGATTTATTTGGATAAGCGATGGACTTATTCATAAAATGAGACACGCGTATATGGGAATCAAACGTAGCAATTTTTTCAGAAACTGTTTTTTCAAAACCTGCCATAATACTCAAAGTAATAACAAGAGATGCAATTCCTATTGCCAGTCCAATTACTGCAAGGCGACTTGCGTATGAGGAGAAACTGCCCTTATGGGAAGATTTCAGATAGCGAAGGGCAATACGCGTACTGATATTCATATATTATTCTGATCGTAAAGCAGGGAACAATAAAACGTCGCGAATCCAACGATTACCAGTAAGTAGCATAACAAGGCGATCTACGCCAAGTCCTACTCCACCTGTTGGTGGCATACCACATTCCATAGCTTGAAGAAAATTTTCATCTACAGGTTGAGCTTCTTCATCACCTGCTTCTCGTAAAACAGATTGTGCTTCTAATCGATTCCGTTGATCAATTGGGTCATTTAACTCAGAAAATGAATTTGCAAATTCAGCTCCTCCAATAATGAGTTCAAATCTTTCGACTAATGATTCATCTCCATTTCGGTGCATTTTTGCTAATGGTGAAACTTCTTTTGGGTAATCGATAATAAAAGTTGGATGTATGAGTGTTGGCTCAACTAAATCATCCATTAATGTTCCTAATAGTTGAGAAATATTCGCATTCTCTGGTATGTCTATATTCATTTCATTAAAAACAGAAATGAGTTCTTCGTATCCCGCTTTAGATAAATCATGACCCGATACATCTTTAAGAAGCTCAAAATATGTTTTTTTGTGAAACGGCTTAGACAAATCAATTTCCATATCTCCCCACGTAATTTGTTCTGCGTTAACTACTTTGGCTGTATTTCTAATCATTTCTTCTACTAACGCCATTGTATCTTCATAGTCAGCATATGCTTCGTAATATTCAAGCATTGTAAATTCAGGATTATGGCTTCGATCCATCCCTTCATTTCGAAAATCTTTTGCGATTTCATATACTTTTTCAAAACCACCAATAATTAGCCGTTTTAAATAAAGTTCGTCTGCAATACGAAGATAAAACTTTTGGTCTAATGCATTGTGATGAGTTACAAATGGACGGGCATTTGCACCACCATATAGTGGTTGGAGTACTGGCGTTTCAACTTCTAAAAAATCACGAGAATCAAGAAAAGATCTTAAAGCATTAATGATTTTTGTACGTTTAATAAATGTGTCCCTTACTTCTGGGTTCACGATTAAATCTAAATGTCTATTTCGGTATCTTTGTTCTTTATCTGAAAAGGCGTCAAATGTTTCTCCATCCTTTTCTTTAACGACAGGTAATGGTCGAATACTTTTTGATAATACAGTTAATTTTTCAGCATGGATAGATATTTCGCCCATTTTTGTCTTAAAGATATACCCTTTAACTCCTATAAAATCACCCATATCTAATAATTTAAAATATGAGTACGATTCTTCACCTACATCATCCCGTCTTACATAAATTTGAATTCGACCAGCACCATCCATAATATGAGTGAAAGAAGCTTTACCCATTTTCCGTAATGCCATGATACGACCAGCGACGATAACTGTCTTTTTCTCATTCTCTTCAAATTGGCCTAATACATCAGAACTCGAGTGAGTTGGTTTAAACCGATGAGGATATGGGTTAATTCCTGCATCTTTTAGCTTGTTTAATTTTTCTATTCGAAAATCTATAATTTGCTGTAAACTTTTTTGTTGGTCTGACATAATCGTTAATCAACCTTAATATTTTGTAGTTTCATATTACTTAATAAATAGGCACGGATGAAGGGATCAATATCCCCATCCATAACTGCCTGTACATTTCCTGTTTCTTCCTTTGTCCTATGATCCTTTACCATATTATATGGGTGAAAAACATAGGATCGGATTTGGCTTCCCCAGCCAATATCCATTTTTTGATTTTCTAATTCTTTATTTTTTTCTTTTTCGAGTTCAAGCTCATGTTGGTAAATACGTGCTTTTAAAATTTTCATCGCTTGATTTTTATTTTTATGCTGAGATCTTTGATTTTGACATTGGACAACAATTCCTGTCGGGTTATGAGTAATTCTAACAGCCGAATCCGTTTTATTCACATGCTGTCCACCAGCACCACTTGCTCTATATGTATCTATTCTTAAATCCTGCTGATTAATTTCAATTTCAATTTCATCATCTACTGATGGATAAACAAAAACAGATGCAAATGATGTATGCCTTCGACTATTTGAATCAAAAGGAGAAATTCGGACCATTCTATGGACTCCCGCTTCAGCTTTAGTCATTCCATATGCATAATCACCTTTTATTTCAAACGTAACATCTTTTATACCAGCTTCATCTCCGGGTTGCACATCCAATACTTCTATCTTAAACCCTTTTTTCTCTATCCAACGAGAATACATTCTATATAGCATTTCTGCCCAATCTTGACTTTCTGTTCCACCTGCTCCAGGATGAATTGTTAAAATAGCATTTTGCTCATCTTCTTTTCTTCCAAGGATCATTTTTAATTCAATATCATTTACAATATTTTGATAATCAAATAATTCTGTTTTAATCTCTTCTATATCTGCTTCACCTTCTTCAGCAAATTCAAATAATATTTCTACATCATCATGGCGTCGTTCCATGTCTGACCATAAATTGATTTCTTTTTCTATACGTGATATTTTTTTTAAAATAATGGAAGCTTTTTGATTATCGTCCCAAAATGAAGGTTCAGCAGATGTCTCTCTAAGTGCTTCTAGTGTTTTCTGACTTGCATCCAAGTCAAAGATACCTCCGCAATTCATTATATTTTGTTTCGGAGACTTGGAACTGGTCTTTTAAATCGTTTATATCCATCAGTTAATTTAGGACTAGGTTATATACGATTAAACTGAGTTTTTACTAAATATCATTCACCAGATGAAATAAATAATCGATCATTTAAATATCGTCTTAATGCCATTTCATCCATATCTAGATGAATAAATCGACCATTTTCAGATGCAGAAATTCTTCCCCGTTCTTCAGAGACAACTAATACAAGAGCATCTGACTCTTCTGTTAATCCAAGAGCTGCTCTATGGCGTGTCCCCATTTCTGGATCAATCATTGTACTTTCAGTTAAAGGTAAAATACTTCCTGCAGATTCGATTAATGTATTTCGAATAATAACTGCACCATCGTGAAGTGGAGCAGATGGATTAAAGATACTCACAAGTAATGGAGCCGAAACTTCAGCCTTCATTAAGGTCCCAGATTCTTTATATGCACGAAGACCTGTTTCCCTCTGGATTACAATTAAAGCGCCCCATTTACGATCTACAAGTTGGGTGCATGCATCAACAATAGCTTCCAATGACCGTGGTGAACCGACTCGAAAGATAGTTCTGAAAAATCGTGTTTGTCCAACATATATTAATAATCGTCGAATTTCTGGTTGAAATAAAATAACAAAAGCTACAACCCATACCGTTTGGAATTGGTTTACTAACCACGACATAGCACTTAGACCAAATGTATTAAAAACAAATGATGATATTAATAGTATAATTAACCCAATAAGCATTTGTCCAGCCCGAGTATCCTTGAAATACTGGTACACCTTATAAAAAATCCAACTGACAAGTATCAAATCAATTACGTCAATAATTGTGACTGATAAAAATCCAATTTTGAATAATGTCATTTTATGCTGCTTCCACGATTTTTTCTGAAATTATTGCTACACGCTTCATTGCTTTTACATCATGGACACGAAGAATTCTAGCCCCATTAAATATTGCTGCAGTGACTGCCGCAGCTGTGCCTTCTTCTCTTTCATTTGGAGGCAATCCTAATGCGTCACCAATAAATGATTTTCGACTTGGTCCTACTAATACTGGGAATCCTAATTCACAAATTTTATTCAATTGACCCAATAGAGTGAAATTATCTTGAACTGATTTCCCAAACCCAATACCTGGGTCCAAAATAATATTATTCTTATGAATTCCACCCGCAATAGCCACTTCAACTTGTTTTTTTAAAAATGAATTTATCTCATTCATTATATTCTCATACTTAGGATTATTTTGCATTGTTTTTGGTTGCCCTTTAATATGCATTATAATCACAAAAGCATCCGATTTTGAGATTATATCAACCATTCCAGGATCGAATGTTAATCCACTAATATCATTCACTATATTAGCACCGGCAATTAATGCTTGCCGTGCCACTTCAGCTTTTGTTGTATCAATTGAAATAAGAATATCTGATTTTTTTCGAATTGCTTCAATAACAGGAATCGTTCTTTTTAATTCAACTTTCACTGATACTGGGTCTGCATTAGGCCTTGTACTTTCGCCACCAATATCAAGTATATCAGCGCCATCATTTATTAATTTTAATGCATGATTTACAGCTAGTGACGTTGAATTATATTTTCCACCATCACTAAAGGAGTCAGGGGTTACATTCACAATACCCATCATTAGATGAGATCGATCTAATGAAAGAGCCCAATTTTGGAGTGAATCTAATCTTTCAGAAGTCATTACTTTGGATTATCAGCCACTTTTGGTTTTGGTTTTTGATTCTTTTTATTTTTATTTCGTTGATTAGGATTCCTACGTAGTCGTTTTTGGGTTACCGATCCATTCGTTCTTTTCTTTAATTGTTTCCCTTCAAGAATTTTTTGGATATCATCGGCACTAAGTGTTTCATATTTTAATAATTCCTTAGCCATTCTTTGTAATAATTCAATATTGTCTTTTAAAACAGTTTGTGCATACTTTTGCGCATGTCTTACAATTCTGGCAACTTCTTCATCAATCATTCGGGCAGTTACTTCACTATAATCACGATGAGATTGAATTTCTCGACCTAAGAATATTTCTTCATTCTTTTTGCCGAATGTCATTGGTCCTAATAAATCACTCATTCCCCATTCTGTGACCATTTTTCGAGCAATTGTTGTTGCTTGTTCAATATCATTTCCGGCACCTGTAGTCATTTGATTAAAGATTAACATTTCTGCTCCACGTCCACCTAATAATATGCCTAATCTACCTTCAATATAATCTCGAGTATAACCATGTTTTTCATCTATGGGGACTTGCATTGTTAAACCAAGTGCTTGCCCGCGAGGAATAATAGTGACTTTATGAACTGGATCAGCCCCTTTTGTTTTTGCTGCCATAAGTGCATGACCTGCTTCATGATACGCTGTTACTTCCTTTTCTTCATCACTTAAAATCATACTTCTTCTTTGCACACCCATCATAACTTTATCTTTTGCCTCTTCAAAGTCGTCCATATCGACTGATTTTTTCTTTTTCCTTGCGGCTAGAAGAGCAGCCTCATTAACGATATTTTCAAGATCAGCACCAACTAATCCTGGAGTTCCTTTAGCTAAAGTTTCCAGTTTTACTTTCCTTCTATTCACTACAATTTTCTTTAAATGAACTTTTAAAATGTCTAATCGTCCTTTGTAATCTGGAGCATCAACGACAATTTGGCGATCAAATCTACCTGGTCGCAATAGTGCAGAGTCTAATACATCAGGCCTATTTGTCGCAGCAACGACAATTACATTTTGATCATTATCGAAGCCATCCATTTCTACGAGAAGCGCATTTAAAGTTTGTTCTCTTTCGTCATGACCTCCGCCAATCCCTGCGCCACGCTGACGGCCAACAGCATCTAATTCATCTATAAATACAATACATGGTTCTGTTTTTTTTGCTTGCTCAAATAAATCTCTAACACGAGATGCACCTACACCTACAAACATTTCGACAAAATCTGCACCACTTAAACTATAAAATGGAACACTCGCTTCCCCAGCTATTGCGCGAGCTAATAATGTTTTTCCAGTCCCTGGAGGCCCAACTAATAGTGCTCCTTTAGGGACTTTAGCACCCAATTTCTGAAATCGTTTTGGATTTTTTAGAAAATCAATAACTTCTTTCAATTCTTCTTTCGCTTCAACACAACCAGCTACATCTTTGAATGTCACTCGGCGTTTATCTGTTGTCCATAAAGATGCCCGGCTTTTTCCAAAGTTAAATATCCCTTTAACACCACCGCCAGCACCACCTTGCATTCGACGAAGCATGAATATCCAAAATCCAATTAATAGAAGCCATGGGAACATATTGAGTAAATAGCCTGTCCAATCAAGGGTCTCTTCCTTGAAACTATACTCCATATCAGTTTCGTCCCATTCATCCATAACATCTCTATCAATAAATGGTAGCGTTAATACAACACGCGAGATATTTTTTAGCTCACCAGATTTTGTTTGGACTGTTTGGGGAGCCTTCAATTCTGCATGAAAATTATTCCCCATGATTGTTGCTTTCGCAATATCTCCGTTAGAAACCATTTCCCGATATTGGAAATAATCGATTTCAATTTCACCTCTGGATGGGTCTGAAAATTGACCAGATAGAAAAAGTGCTATAGCTAATATACCCATCCAAACTAAGGAAGTTTTACCCGCTCTCTGCCATTGAAACTGATCCTGAGGTTTTTTCCCTTTTTTATTGGTAGGGGGTTTTTTGTTTTGTTTATTTTTTGATGTTGGTTGTTTTTTATTCATAAATAATATGTACAGTTTGAAATCTTTATTGTTCCAAACGATAAATCCCTTTCAAATGTCTAATTTTTTGGTCGTTATCCAGCCCATAGCCTACTACGAATTCGGGTGGAATTTCAAACCCAACATAATCTATTTCAAAATCTATATCTGCAATTTCAGGTTTAAATAATAATGAGACCACCGACAATGATGCAGGATCTGAAACTAAAAATCGATCTCGTATAAATTTTATTGTTATTCCTGAATCAACAATATCTTCCACTAAAATAACATGTCGCCCTGATATATCGGCTGATAAATCTTTTAATAAATGAACGGAGCCTGTTGATTTTGTCCCCGAATAACTAGATACTTTTATGAAATCCATTTCACAATCAATGGATAAAGCACGCACTAAATCCGCCATAAAAATAAAACTCCCATTCAATACTCCAATGAATATTGGAATTTCACCTTCAAATTTTTTGGATATTTCTTCGCCTAGTTTGTTTATTCTTTCCTTGATCTCTTCAGGAGAAACAAGCTCTGTCAATCTATGCCCTTGAAATTCCAATTTTATTTCCAATGAAATTTAAGGTTTATTGCTTCCATTGTTGTAGATCTGATTCTCACTTTATGACTTATTTTTTTCCCGCAAATCCAGATAATTTCATTGTCAGCTGTTAATACATATTGTTGATCTTTTTCAAATCGATCCATTTTCTGATTGATAAAATAGTCGCTTAATTTTTGAGTCCCATTCATCCCCAGAGGTTGGAAATGATCACTTGGAGTCCATGGTCTAACTTTTAATTTTTTTCCTGCAATCGTATTCGCATCAATTGTTTCAATCGATGATGGATTAGAGATAAACGATATCGCTTTGGTTTCTTTTAATTGAATAGAAAATAATTCATTCTCAAAAGTATTACCTATAGAAATATCACATTCATCGCCTAAAGATGTATTTATTTCTCGAATCTTCCATTCATCCCGGTCATTTAATATTTGATAATTATTCGGAAAGGACAATAAAGCTCCCGTTTTATGTGACTGTAGAAACAAATCCAATTCTTTCCAGTGGTGCTTTCTCCATTTTTTATCTTTATTATTAGATATTATTTTTATAATCATAGATTGAGCCAATAATGGATATTTTGCTAAAGCATTTTTATTAATCGCAATTATTTTATTATTTTTATTTATCCCAAGGCTACTTATTGCATTGTGAATAAAGAAGTCCATTGTTTGATTATATTTTGAAAATAAATCTGCAGACGATTGAAATTGACTAATTACATTTGGGTACATATCTTTCAATGGATTTATGACTTTTGATCGAATATAATTTCTAGGATGATTTAGGTTTAAATTTGTTACATCATTTCTAAAAGAAATATTATTCTCATCCGCATAGTCGAATATCAAGTCTTTTGTTACGTTTAATAAAGGGCGAATAATGAATTCACTTTTCTTAGAAATACCACTCAAGCCTAATGGACCGGAACCTTCACTCAAATGCATCAATAGAGTTTCAGCTTGGTCATTGGCATGATGTGCGGTAACAATATAATCTCCATTTAATTTTTCTAAAGTTTGTTTTAAGAAAGAGTATCGATTTACTCTTCCCCATTCTTCAATACTTTGTCCTCGTTTTACTGTAGATGGTTTCAAATCTTTTACTATGAGTGGAATTCCCATAGTTTGACAAGTTAATTTCACTAAAGTTTGATCTTGAACCGAGTCATGACGAAGATTATGATTAATGTGAGCGCAAGTTAAAGTAATATTTAAATCATGCTTTAAAGAATTCAATACATGAAGAAGAACCATTGAATCCACACCACCAGAAACGGCCAGTATGATATGACTGTTCTTTAAATTAATTTCTGTGGAATTAAATTCAATTCTACATTTTTCTAATAAATTGGGGAGCATATTCAATTAAAATTCGGACACAACTTCGGTTACTTCTGTTGCAGAAGACATGATATAAAAATGGATACATGGAACATTTGCATTTACTAATTCTTGACATTGTTGCAATGCCCAATCTTTTCCAACTTTAATGATTTCTTCCTTATGTAATCCTTTTACTTTTTCTGCTAATGCAACTGGAATATCCACAAAAAAGTTGGATGGAATTGTCCGTAGATGAAATTCACGCGTTAATATTTTAAGACCGGGAATAATTGGTATTGTGATTCCTGCGGCTCTACATTGATCCACAAATGAGAAATATGCTGTATTATCATAAAACATTTGAGTCACTATATAATCTGCACCTTTGTCTACTTTTGCTTTAAGATATTCGATGTCAGTATTTAAGTTCGGCGATTCAAAATGCTTTTCTGGATAGCCAGCCACACCTACACAAAATTTTGTGGAATGGGCATCTTGTAATTCTTCTAAATATATTCCCTGATTCATAGTTTGGATTTGTTCAACTAAGTCAGAAGCATATGTATTTCTTGGTCGTGTGTCTGATTTTGGAATTTTTCTTAAATCATCACCACGAACAGCCAAAATATTATCAATACCTAAATAATTCAATTCAATGAGCGCATCTTCTGTTTCTTCTTTTGTGAAACCATTACATAAAATGTGTGGAACAGTCTCAATATTATATCGATTTTTTATAGCAGCGCTTAACCCAATTGTACCAGGCCGTTTTCGGCGAATATGCCTTTTTAATGAACCATCGTTGTATTCATCATAATACACTTCAGCAGACCGACTTGTTAAATCAATAAAAGGTGGATCAAATGGCGCTAATTCGTCTACCAATGAAAAAATATCATTTATTCTTCCACCACGCTTCAAAGGTAAAATCTCATAACTAAATAGCGTTTTATTCGCTTTTTCTAAATATTCTATTACTTTCATAAGGATAAATTTACAATTTCATTTAATTTAAATAGGGGTTTTCTGTTTTTTCTTGAGCTAAGGTTGTTGCGGGTCCGTGTCCTGGGTAAATAATAAATGTATCTGGAATTTCATTTATCATTCTCTTTAATGATTTAGATAACAATTCAAAATCACCCCCCGGTAAATCTGTCCTTCCAATTGACCCTTTAAAAATTGTATCTCCAGTAAAAACATTATCATTTATGATTAGACATGTGCCCCCTGGTGTATGTCCCGGAGTTTTATATAATTGAATATTAAAGTTATCAATTGATATTCTATTTTCATGCTCAAACCATACATCGACTTTTGGAGTTGGCTTAGGTGAAAGCCCAAAATATGTTAAAGATGATTCATAATTATTTAATATGTTGCATTCATCTTTATGTAAATAAAATGGAATATTGTAATAGTCCTTCAATGGGTCAACTGCTCCAATATGATCTAAATGAGCATGAGTATTAACAATTGCCTTAGGTATTAAGTTTAGGGAATCTATTTCTGAAATAATACGTTCTGGATTATCACCCGGATCAATAATGATGCATTTTTTATTGGAATTGTCCCAAACAATAAATGTATTTTCTTGAAAGGGTCCCGTTACGATTGGGAGTACTTGAATGGTCAAATGATATTAAAAAATAAGTGAGATAAGCACTGTATTTTATCTTCGTACGAGTGAGGATATAACAGCCATTCTGAAGCAGCAATACTACTAAAAATTGAATTACCATCTTGAGGTGTAAAACAAAAGCCAGAAACTTCGTGATCTTTTCGAACTATTAAAGATTGTTCTACAACAACTGTTTGGTTCATAATTCTACCATAATGCCCATGATCTCTTCCAAAAGAAAAAACTGTACTGGTCATATCCTTGGTTGTCATTGCAACAAATGGATTATTATGTAATTTTTCTTTCACTTGGGCTAGAGTAATAGGTTCTTTTACCTGAAGGTTGAACCATAAAACATGCATATATTGACTATTTACCTTCATAGCAGATGAAAATAAATTTAATTCCATTCCCATAGTTTTGAATAAATCTGCAGCATCTTCAGCATGGTGAGATCCATAAAAATCATGCGGGTGAGTCCCCACTTGAGGTGCGGGAATGAAACTTCCAGCTTGACTGATATCATTGGCTCTTCTAACACATACATATTTCCCAGATTTAAGATTTTCAGGATCATCATGTAATGATATTGTATTAGTAATAGATGCAATATTGTGCGTATTACAGGAAACTATTTGTAGAAATTTATCAGAAGAAGTCAAAGCAAAATCATTTATTCCGCGGGCATACTTTTTTCCAAAGCCATCTTCGCTACCTTGAGCTATAAATCCTCGCACTGAATCAGAAAATTTTTCATAATATTTTGCTTTATTCGCATGACCAATTCCTCGAGGGGTACAATCAATAACAACCGATGATCTTTTAATAGATTCTTCCGTATCAAGATCTGGGTCCATATTTAACTTTTTAAAATCTTTCATCAGTGTTTCGTCAACAGATAACCTAGCTCCACGTCGAATAAGATCGATAACTTTTGATCTATCGCTTAATAGGGGAGTATTTTTATGAAAAGTAACTTCATCAATACCTAATTGATCTTTATAATCTGTTAATAAACCTATAAGAGGTTCACCAATTGTTCCTGTTCCTACAATATGAACTATTTTTCGTTCCACAATATGACTCCTTAATCTTCTTTAAATGCAGATACTTTTTCCCAATGTTTTTCCTGATTAAACATGAAAATGAACCATCCAATTATTGTACCGAGCACTAAAATATAGGCTGATAAAAAATAATTTAAAAATTGATATGTCATTCAGATAATGTCTTATTTTTAAGATTTATAATATGCATTCTGTAGCGAAGCATAATTAAATAAACCATGGTAAAAACAAATAAACTAAATAAAAAAGGATATAAATACTCAGGTGCTTGCTTATTCATTTCCACTTGAGGATGAGATTGAAATTCGGGTAGCCAAAATTTTACAGAAATAAAGATAATTGGAACATCTGCAAATGCAATAATTCCTAACGCAGCTGCATATCTAGAAACACGTTCTGGGTGCCCACCATATGCTCTTAGCATAAAATAACCCACAAAAATCAAAAAAAGAACCAGTGTGGTTGTTAATCTTGGCTCCCAGGTCCAGGCATGCCCCCAAACAGGTTTGGCCCAAATGGGTCCTGTAACCAATACTAAAGCTGTAAATAATGTGCCAATTTCTGCTGATGCCAATCCAAAATTATCCCACTTCTGATCTTTCTTCCATAGAAATAGTATGCCACCAATCATTACAAGAAAATAGGCTAGAAATCCCGTCCATGCTGTTGGGACATGAAAATAAAATATACGTTGCGCCCATTGTTGTTCAGGGTGAATAGGCGTAACAACAAATATGAGATATAAATTTATCAGCATTAGGGTTGAAACTATCCCTAACCATATTTGATTTTTCCTGTGACTAAAAAATGACATTATTCTTCCGATATATGATCATAAAGTGTGTAACCAATCAGCCCGAATATTACAGTGAATGACCCCATAATCCGAATCGATAATTGCCAATAGGCATAAGGTTCGTGGTTTAATAATCCAATCGTGGCTTTCACAGCTGCAATTAATACTGGTGAAACTATTGGGAACATGAGTATGGGCAATAACACTGCACTCATTTTTGCTCGCATTGCTAATCCAGAAACAAGACTACCACCTACCATAATTCCTAAATCTGCAAGGATAATAACACCACAAAAATTAAGCATATTTACATCAATTGTTAATTGCAAAAAAAGAATGAATGGTAATGCAACTGCACATTCTGTAATGATTAGAAATAGAGTGCCACTAATCCATTTGGATAAAAATATTAAACCACGATCAACAGGTGAAGTTAACATTAAGCTATAGGCATCAAATTCTTTTTCATATGCAAATGATCTCTGTAAACCCAGTACTGAAATAAATAAAATCATTATCCAAAAAAGACCTGGAGCAAATGTGCCCATAATGTCAGAGGAAACATTAAATGAAAATGCAAATGTAAGGATAACGGTAACTCCAAAAGTAAGCATTGAAATGACAATCTCCTTTGAGCGTAACTCAAGTAATAAATCTTTTTTTAGAAGTGTAAAAAACATTATCCCATCAAACCTTTGTAATATTCTTGAATTTGGGATGATTTGGTTTTTGTTGGTTCATCTAAACCAATTTTACCATCGTTTATTACCATAATCCGATTACAATGAGAAATAGCCCAATCCATATCGTGAACAACCATTAAAATTGATTTTTCCGGAGATGTCCATTTTTGAATTTTTTCTTCTGTTAAAGATATTCCTTGCGTATCCAATCCAGCAAATGGTTCATCAATAAGTAATATGTCCCAAGGAATTAACTCACATAAGGCTAATTTGAGGCGCTGGAGCATCCCCTGAGAAAATACTTTAATTGGTTCATGTATCTGCTTCGTCAATTGAACACTTTTTAAAATATTTAATATGTCATCTTCCTTTGGCTGTGCATTTCTTAATGATTGTGCTAACCTTAAATTTTCCACTGCTGATAAATTCGGATAAAGTCCTGGTGCATGCCCTATATAAAAAAGTGATTTTCTTGGATGGATATTCCCACTTTCTACGGGATTATCAAAAAAAGAGATAGACCCTTTATCTAATGAAGAAATACCTGAAATCATACGAAGTAATGTAGTCTTCCCTGCACCATTTTTGCCCAAAATGCCAACTACTTCACCAAGTTGAATTTCAAATGAAATAGACTTAAGAATCGGCCGATGAAAATAAGCTTTTTGAATGTATTTAACAGATAACACTGCTATAAAATATTATTAAGATGTTTGACTTTTTATTTTTTGTAATAAAGTAGATATATCACGCTTAAACTGATTTCTTTGTTGAATAAAATCATTCTTATTTAATGTCCCAATTTCATAATCCATTTCTAATTCTTTTATTTGGTCCATTAAAATTATTTTTTGACGGGTGTAAGCATTAACATTTTCATCATTTGATGGTTTACTTATAGGAGAACCCATCATTGGTTGAATCACATACCAAGCCATTGATACAAAAATTATAAATATGAGTATAGCATCATTCCAGTTCATTTTTTCCCCTTTTTACAGGCCACATGGCTATGACCGTACCTATGATTAAAAAGTAACTGCCAATCCAGACCCATTGTACTAATGGATTAATCATAATTTTAAAATACCCTACTTGATTTTTTGGATCGACACCTGTAAATATTGAATAAATATCTCTGACAATAGTGGAATAAATATCCAATTCACTATGCGGTTGTCTTTTATCTGGATTTGGGTCTCTATGAAAATATATTCTCTTTTCTGGATGAAGGTCAGTAACAAATTCTCCACCCGATGTATAAATATTCAAATTTGCAATATAAGCATAATGATTTGGACGCTCTTCTTCACTTAATGCATCTAATTCAATCTCATAATTTCCAACCGTTTCTTTAGCGCCAATTTGTAAACCCCATTCATCTTCAATATCAAAAGCATGACCACTAAAACCAACAAACATGAGCACAATACCTAGATGTGAAATATAGCCACCATAACGACTTCTGTTTTTTTGGATAAGCTTTATAAATGCTGATATAATGGATTCATCGAACTTTCGTGTGCGGGCACGAATACCACGCCAAAACTCAATGACAATAGTTGTAAAAACAAATCCAGACAAAGATAAGGTCATCATGGCATTACCTGTTATATCCAATGCCAAAAGTAGTCCAACAATAATAAAAGCTACGATAAGTGGAAAAGTAAAATTCTTAATTAGACTTTCCTTCGAAGTGTTCCGCCAGGCTAATAATGGACCAACTCCTGTTAAAAATAATAGTATAAGCCCAATTGGAATATTGATTTGATTAAAGAATGGAGCACCAACCGTTATTTTTGTTCCTCGGACTGCCTCAGATATAACTGGGAATATTGTGCCCCAAAAAACGGCAAAACACATAACTACAAAAACAACATTATTAAATAAAAATCCACTTTCTCTAGATGTAAATGATTCCAATTGTTTTTCTGTTTGAAAATGTTTCCGCCTTACATAGAGTAAGCTATAGCTTACAATAAGAATCAATATTACGAACCCAAAGAACAAGGGTCCTAACCCACTTGCAGTGAATGAATGAACAGAAGACATAACTCCACTTCGTGTAAGGAATGTCCCAAATATGCACAATGTAAATGTTAATATAATTAATATCATATTCCATATTTTGAGCATGTTTTTCTTTTCTTGAATAATGATTGAATGGACAAAAGCAGTCCCAGTTAACCAAGGCATAAATGATGCATTTTCTACTGGATCCCATGCCCAGTAACCGCCCCAACCTAATTCAAGGTATGCCCACCAGCCACCAAGAATTATGCCTATTCCTAGGAATAACCATGTGACTAATGTCCATCTTCGGATTGTTTTTATCCATAGAGAACTTGCATCTTTTTTAATAAGTGCTGCTATTGCGAAAGCGAATGGAATTGTAAAGCCTACATAGCCCAGGTAAAGCATAGGTGGATGAATTGCCATTGTTGGGTTTTGAAGTAATGGATTTAAACCGTTTCCATTCATTACAATAAAGTCTGCATTTGTTGGTTCGAATGGGTTTGTAACAAAGTTAGTCATTCCAAGAAAAAATAATTGTACAATAGTAATTACAATAATAACCCAAGGCATGAGCAAATGATGTTCTTTTCGATTTTGAAGGACAACAATGATGGCATAAATGGATAAAATAGCTAACCAAAATAACATAGATCCTGATTGCCCAGCCCATAAAGCAGTAATTTTATATAATAGTGGAGTTTCATTACTGGTGTAATGAGCCACATAATCTAGATCAAAATTTCCTAGAATAAGTTCATTAGTCAAGATAATCGTCGAAATGACACTTAACCCAGATGAAGCTAGAGATAATCTTTGCCCCGTTAAGAAAAGACGAAAATCATTATAGCGTATATAAAACCCTATTGCAAATAGTGTTAAAATTGCAAAAGCTAATGAAAGGTTGAGCGAAACGGCTCCAGCCACAGGGATCATATTTCAACTTCTTCCATACTATATTCGGATTCATCTCTTAAATCGCCCTCATATCGAGAAGCGCATTTTGTTTGAAGCATATCTGCTTTAAAAATACCACCAGTATATACCCCTTCAACAATCACCTCTACCCCATTTTTAAATAAATCAGGTCTCGTTTTAGAATAATGAACTTTTACGCTCTCATCACCTTGATCCAACATAAAATGTACATCAAGTAAATTGGATTTCGATATTTGGATAGATCCATCTTGAATTCGTCCACCTAAACGGACACGCTCATTCTCATAATCATCAATTAAATTATCGATTGTGACAAATGTAACCATTGATTTTGCCCCTTCACTAGGACTAGTTGAAACCCAGTAGACCCAAATAACGAAAACTAGGATTACGCCAGATACTGCAAAAATAAATTTATTTTTTGAATTCATTTTCCCCTCTAATTATTATTAAAAAACGGCCGTTTCTTGCCATTCTCCAAATTCTTTTTTCATTACATCTACGATTTCGCCAAGTGTTGCATGAGCCTTAGCAGCTTCAACTATCAATGGAACAAGATTTTCTGTTCTGCCACAAGCTTGTTGGACTTTTCCTAAAGCTTTTTCAACAGTTTCCGCATGACGGTTTTGTTTCATTTCTATTAAATCTTTATACTGTTTTTGTTCTGCTTCATCTCCTATTTCTAAAATAGGAATATCAATTGTCTCCCCATTATTCACAAATTTATTCACCCCAACAACAATTCGTTTTTTTTGATCTATTTTTTCTTGATAATCCGAAGCAGCTTTAGCTATTTCTCTTTGAAAATAGCCTTTTTCAATAGCAGAAATTACACCGCCCAATTCATTAATTTGATCAAAATAATTTTCTGCTTGTTCTTCAATTTTATTGGTCAATTCTTCTAAAAACCACGAACCACCCAACGGGTCTACCACATTTGTAACACCTGTTTCACAAGCTATGAGTTGTTGAGTTCTTAATGCGATTTCCGCTGCTTTTTCACTTGGCAATGCTAATGTTTCATCCATGGAATTTGTGTGCAAACTTTGAGTGCCTCCCAAGACGGCAGCTAATCCTTGAAATCCTGTTCTAGCAATATTTATTTCTGGTTGCTGTGCTGTCAGACTACAGCCAGCTGTTTGTGTATGAAATCTTAGCTTTAATGATCGTTCACTCTTTGCACCATATTTATTTTTCATATGACGTGCCCAAATTCTTCGCGCAGCTCTAAATTTTGCAATTTCTTCAAAGAAATCTAAATGAGAATTAAAGAAAAAAGATAAGCGAGGAGCAAAATCATCTACGTCGAGGCCTGCTACTATTCCGTGCTCAACATATGCAAATCCATCTGCAAGTGTAAAAGCTAATTCTTGCGCTGCGGTAGACCCTGCTTCACGAATATGATAACCACTTATTGATATAGTATTGAATTTGGGCATCTTATCCGTACAAAATGATAGCATATCTGTGATAATACGCATAGAAGGCTTGGGTGGAAAAATCCATTCTTTCTGAGCAATAAATTCTTTCAATATATCATTTTGCATTGTCCCGCGAAGTTTATTTAATGGGATATTTTGTTTCTCTGCTACTGCTATATAAAAAGCCAACAAAATGATAGCAGGGCCATTAATGGTTTGTGAAATAGATACTTCGCCTAGGTTTATTCCATTGAATAGCAATTCCATATCTTTCAGCGAAGAAACATTTACTCCGCATTTTCCCACTTCTCCTTCCGAAAAAGGGTGATCGGGGTCATAGCCCATTAATGTGGGCATATCATAGGCAACAGACAATCCTGTTTGTCCTTTACTCAATAATAAATGGTATCTTTTATTTGTATCATCCGGTGTGCCAAATCCGGCAAATTGGCGCATTGTCCATAGTCTTCCACGATATAAATTAGGATGCACACCACGTGTGTATGGAAATTGTCCTGGAAAACTAATATCATCTAAATAAGAGTCATTTGGATTATTGGGGAAATAGCATAAATCAACTTTTTCACCACTCAACGTATCAAAATCAATATCTCGTTTAGTAGCATGTTTAACTGTTTCTTCCCATTGCAATTTATTTTCTTCGAAAATATTTAGTTGGTTTGAATTGGTTTTATTCATGATTTTTTCCCATTTTTTTAAAAACACTCCATCCTTCGTATAACATCCAGAATACTAAACCCAATAACAAGATATCAACTCCAAATAAAAGACTATTATTCTGGTAAAAAGTTTGAGCATTAATTAAGAGTGCAATGATTGTAGTACCTGTAATTAATGTGAAAGGTATTACTAATGAAATAATTGGTTTTTTTAATTTCAAAAAATATAGTGCAATAACCATTAATGTAAGTGCAGCTAACATTTGATTACTCGCACCAAATATTGGCCAAATAATCCAAGCTGTTTCTTTGATTTGTCCCGTGAATGGATCGGGTACAGACCACATCGTTAATGCAAAGGCAGGTAGTATAGCTCCAAAAGTACCTACAACTCTATTTTTTAAAATAGGCTTATGAATTGCATCTCCTAATTCTCCAATAATAAATCGCTGAATTCTTGTTGCTGTATCCAATGTTGTCGCAGCAAATGAAATCACTAACACAGCCATTAATGTTTTGGCTAATTCAGCTTCAAAACCAATTTGTTGTAACAATGCGCCTCCACCTAAAACAAAAGCCGTTGCTTTATTCGCTGATGCATTTGCCCAATTATCATAATACACATGCCAATTTAAATCAGCTACAACACCTACAGATGGTAAATTACATGTTGTTACTAATGCAATACCTGCAACAGCAGCGATTGTAGAAGCTAAAGCTAATGCCCCTTCCCCAATCATACTTCCATAACCAATCAATCGCGTATCTTGAATATTATTAACCTGTTTAGATGTTGTTCCAGAAGAGACTAATCCATGAAAACCACTTATAGCCCCGCAAGCAATAGTTACAAAGAGTAATGGAAATATTGGAGGTCCATCTGTACCTATATCTGATCTTACCATTGGTGCATCAACAACCGGTTGCGCAATAAATAGACCTACAAATATTAATCCTAGCCCAACCATTAATTGGTGACTGTTAATATAATCTCTAGGTTGAAGTAAAAGCCAAACGGGTAATAACCCGGCTATACCAGAATAAATAAAAAGGAATATAATCCAAACAGTTTGAGTATTCTCAGGTTGAACACCTAAAGTCGACAATGTAATAGGAGTTTTAGTACCAATCCACACAAATAGATACAAAATAGCTAAGGCTAATACTGACGGTATTGTCGCATTTACATTTTTCTTGTAGATGAGAGTTCCAATAATAAGTGCAATAATTATTTCAATATTGATAGGTAAAACAGATGTAGGAACTGCATTGAATAATCCAGCAATAGCCATTGCAAAAACTGCTAAAACAAGCCATGTTAACATTAGAATAAAAAATAGAAACATTATTTTTGCTCTATGGCTTATCACCTTTCCAGTAATATCAGCAATTGACCTCCCTTTTTCTCGCACACTTATAACTAATGCTCCAAAATCATGCACTGCTCCCATAAATACTGTACCAATGACTATCCAAAGTAGGGCTGGTAGCCATCCCCAGTATGCCGCAATACATGGCCCAATTATTGGGGCAGCACCAGCTATAGATGTAAAATGGTGGCCAAATAAAATTGGCTTTTTTGTGGGGATAAAATCTATATTATCTTTGAATTCATGAGCTGGCGTTAACCCAGAAAAGGACTGCAAATCATAAATTTTCTCAGATAAATATTTAGAATAGAAACGATAACCGAGAAAAAATAGTCCAAGTCCAAAACCGGCTAAATAGATTGAATTCATAGTTTATTCAGGCTTATTGTCTGCCTGCTTTTGCAACTGTTTTTTGACCGTATTTGAAATATGAGATTGAGTTAGTCCTACAAGATTTAGTAATTCTTTCCTGGAACCATGCTCAACAAATTTATCAGGTAGGCCTAGGCGTTTTAATGTACCCTTAAACCCATTTTCTAATAGCCATGAAGAAACTCCATCTCCAAATCCGCCTACAATATTTCCTTCTTCAATCGTAATAACAGTACTGAAATTATTAACAAGCGTTTCTAAATATTGTGTATCCATAGGTTTAATAAAACGGCAATTCACAACTTCGCATTTAATATTATTAACCGCTAATTCATTTGCAACATCTAATGCAGTATACACTATGGGGCCTACAGCTAATATGGCCACGTCTGAACCATTATTTAGAACTTCCCATGATCCCAATGGTAATAATTCTGCTTGTCCTTTTTCATCGAATTCAACAGAACTTGCTTTTGGATAACGAATTGAAAATGGTTTATTTGATTGATTCAATGCTGTATATAACAAATGCCGGAATTCATTTCCATTCTTTGGGGCGGTAACTACCATATTCTGTATACAACGCATATAAGCAATGTCCAAAGTACCATGATGAGTTGGTCCATCTTCTCCTGCCAAACCTGAGCGATCTAAACAATAGATTAATGGTAGATTTTGAATAGCAATATCATGGACAATATGATCAAAAGCTCGTTGTAAAAATGTGGAATAAATGGCTAGGATAGGACGTGTTTTTTCGGTGGCAAGTCCACCAGCAAATGTAACTGCATGTCCTTCAGCAATTCCAACATCATAATAACGTTCCGGGAATTCCTTCGCATAGGGGGCAAGTCCAGTCCCTTCTCTCATCGCGGCAGTGACACATACTGTTTCATTTTGGTTTCGGGCAATTTCAATGGCGAGTGCTCCAAACACAGATTGAAATGAAGGTGCTTCAACTTCATTTTTTTCTACTACGGGTTTGTTTTTCCCATTTGGCTTAACACCATGATAATTAATTGGATCATTTTCTGCCTGATTCATCCCTTTGCCTTTTTTTGTTAATACATGCAACAAAATTGGCGTTTTAATGTCTTTAATATTATTAAGCGTATGGACCACTTCATCTAGGTCATGTCCATTGATCGGTCCCATATAACGGAACCCAAGTTCATCGAAAAGAATACCTGGCACTAATAAACTTTTAATACTTTCTTCAATTTTTTTAATGACAGATCTAGATGTTGATTTCCCGTAGGGTAATTTCCCAGTGATATTCCAAATTTCATCACGAATACGATTATAAACCGGATTAGTGACTATACGAGTTAAATAATGATGCATAGCACCTACATTTGGCGAAATTGACATTTCATTATCATTCAAAATTACTAAAAGTTGTTTTCGGAGGTGCCCCGCATTATTAATTCCTTCAAATGCTAATCCTCCCGACATAGATCCATCACCAATAATTGAAGCGATTCTAAAATCATCACCATTATGATCTCTGCCAGCAGCAATGCCGAGACCTGCAGAAATAGATGTTGATGCATGCCCAGCTCCAAATACATCATATTCACTTTCAGTGCGTTTTAAAAAACCGCTTATTCCCTTAAATTGACGAATAGTCGAGAATCGATCATATCTTCCTGTTAGAAGTTTATGAGCATATGCTTGATGCCCAACATCCCAAATAATTTTATCTTTTGGTGCTTCATAAATATAATGAAGAGCTACAGTGAGCTCAATTACACCAAGAGTCGGCGCAAGATGACCGCCTGTTTCAGTAATTGTTTCAATAATGTGACTTCTTAATTCATCACATACTTCACGAAGCTCATCTATACTAAAATCTTTAATATCTGCTGGAGATTGAATATTTGGTAAATGCTTAACTGACATTTTTTTCCTGATTAGGTTTGTAATAGTTTTGGCTTTTTGGTTGAAATAATATTTGGTGGAATAAGGAAACATTATTTAATTCAGGGTGAAAATTCATTCCAATATGATGACCATCCATAACGGCAATGGGTGATTCTTCCCAATCAGCTAATATGGTTACATTATTTCCAACGCTCTCAATTTTTGGTGCTCGAATCATTGTTGCCGGTATAGAAAAGATTGACTCTTTCCAATGCATTTGAATTGTTTTTGTTCCAGAATGTATTTGGCGACCATAGGCATTTCGATTTACCTGAACATTAAGTATACCTAATGGTGTAATACGATCATCTTGAACTCCAGTTGCCATCATAATCAATCCTGCGCATGTACCTAATACAGGAAAAGATTTGCTGAAAGATTTAATGGGATTTATCATTTGATATCTTTCCATCAAGATAGACAATGTGGTTGACTCGCCACCCGGAATAATACATCCTTCAACTTTTTCAAGATCATGATGTGTTTTGATTGGGATAGATTCAATACCTAATTCCGACATTATTTGGTGGTGTTTTTCAAAATCACCTTGGAGTTCTAAGACACCAATTAACACTACCAGCCACGCTCCTGCAATCTTTCATCCTCTGGAATTTCTGACATATCTAGTCCCTTCATGGCACTTTTCAATCCAGTAGATGCTTCGGCTACTTTTTTCGCATCCATAAAATGTGTGGTTGCTTCAACAACTGCTTTAGCACGTGTTTTTGGATCATCACTTTTAAAAATACCAGAACCAACAAAAACTGTTTCTGCTCCTAATTGCATCATTAATGAAGCATCAGCTGGTGTTGCGATACCTCCAGCAGCAAAGTTTGGTACAGGTAATTTACCCAGCTCAGCAACTTCCTGAACCAAAGGAAAAGGTGCGCCCATTTCTTTAGCCACAGCCATTATTTCATCTTGATCTAATATAGTCATTTTCTTTATTTCTGCTTGGATAGTACGCATATGGCGAACAGCTTCAACAATATTTCCACTTCCAGCTTCACCTTTGGTTCGAATCATTGCGGCACCTTCACCAATTCTTCTTAGTGCTTCGCCTAAATCCCGTGCTCCACAAACGAAAGGTATTTTGAAATCATGTTTCCAAATATGGTTTTTTTCATCAGCTGGAGTCAAAACTTCACTTTCATCAATGAAATCGACTTCAAGTGTTTCCAATATTTGCGCTTCAGAAAAATGACCGATTCGACATTTTGCCATTACGGGAATTGACACTGTTTCTTGGATTTCTTTTATCATTGCAGGGTCACTCATACGTGCAATACCGCCATCTTCTCTAATATCTGCAGGAATTCTTTCTAATGCCATTACAGCGCAGGCACCTGCTTCTTCAGCTATTTTAGCTTGGTCCGCTGATGTCACATCCATAATTACACCACCTTTTAGCATTTCTGCCAAACCGACTTTAACGTCGAATTCACCTTTACTCATAAACAAGTTCCTCCTTAAGAACATTTCCTATTTTTCTGATTTTTTCTGTTACTTCATTAATAATGGAATCTGGTGTTGATGCGCCAGCGGAAATGCCAACAACATTTACATTTTTAAACCATTCTTCATTAATATCTTCACCACAAGTTACTTGGTGTGATCTTGGGTTTCTCTCTAATGCAAGTTGAGTTAATCGTTTTGAATTTGCACTTGTAAATGAACCTATAACAATCATTAATTCGCATTTTAGCGCCAATGATTTAATTTGTTCATGATTCCGTCTTGTCGGATAACAAATCGTATTTACAAAGCGTAAATCAAATACTTTTATCATGAGTTCATTAATAATATTCTGAACATTTTCTATCATCTGAGTTGATTGAGTTACGACTCCTGCACTTTTCATTTTTTTTAATTTTTTTGCTTCATCTACAGTGGATAAAATAATTGGGTTTTTAACCTGTGATGCAATGCCAATAACTTCATCATGTCCATGGTCACCGATTATAATGGTTTGTCGGCCTTCTTCGTCCAGTTGTTTAATCTCATTATGGATTTCAGTAACTAATGGGCAAGTTGCATCAATAATGTTTAGTTTTTTATTTTTGGCTGAATCCCATACTTCAGGCGCAGTCCCATGGGCACGAAATAGAACAGGCTTATCTGATGGGACATTTTTTAGTGATTCAACTACTTTTGTACCTGACTTTTCTAAATTTTTAACTACATTTTCATTATGTACAATATGTCCAAGCATGTATACTTCACCGTGGTCTTCCGCTTCATGATAAGCTTTTTTTACAGCTTCTCGAACTCCGAAACAATAGCCTGCATCTTTAGCTAAAATAATTTTCATATTGAGGTTGATTCTGTCTGAATAGATTCAATCGAAATTTTAATTACATCTTTTATAACATTTTCAATGTTGCCTTCAACAATTGCTCCAGCAGCTAATCTATGTCCACCACCACCCAATGTATTTGCAATTCTATTAACGCTATATTTTCCTTTACCTCGAAGATTAACTCTACACGTACCGTCTAATTGGTCAAAAATCATTAAGGCAACTTGGACATTTTTAATAGATCTAACAAAATCAGTAAATCCATCTACATCAGATTTTGTCGCTTTAGTGGTATTTAACATCTCTTGTGTGATTTGAAACCATGCGAGTACTCCATCTAATTCATAATGAATATTCGATAATACATACCCCAATAATTCAACGCGAGTTTTAGTACTATTTTCATAAATTCGTTGATAGATACTTGCAGTATCCACTCCATTTTTTAATGTTTCCATTGCTATCAAATGGCATTTTTGATCCGTATTACTATGCCTAAAACAACCGGTGTCAGTCATAACAGCTGTATATATTCCTCTGAGCATTTGATTATTTAATGGTTTATTATAATTATGTTTCAAAAAATCAAATACCATACATCCTGTTGCAGCTGCTTTTAAATCGACAATACTAAGAGCAAATGAATGATTCTCAGGATGTGGGTGATGATCAATATTAATTGTATTTAATTTATTTGCAGTTATTTCATTGAACACATCTCTACAACGAACAAAGTCTCCTACGTCGAATATAATAGCTAAATCAGCATTTTTAATCCATTCAGAATGATCTTTGGCATTATATGTTTCAAATATGCCATCGGGATCTAAAAAAGTGTACTCATGTGGCAAAGGTGATGTATTAATAATTTTAAAATCGCACTCATTATCAATTAAATATTGGGCCATCGCTAATTCACTCCCAAGCCCATCACCGTCTGGATTTTCATGCGTAGATAATAGAATACGGTTAGCACTCAAAATAATTTCGTCAACTTTTCCCCAATCTATATTAATCTCTTGGTGACTCATTATTTTTTATGCTTCCACACGTCTTCAGGTATTTTATTTTCTACTGAATGACAACGAGCTAATACAAAAAAATAATCGGATAGCCTGTTCATGTAAACACATAAACTATCTCGAACTACTTCATTTTCTTTTAATGAAAAAATAGATATTTCAGTCTGCCGTGTAGCTGTTCTTGCTAAATGTAGCCTTGAATTAAATTCATCTCCGCCCGGAAGTATAAAATCAGCAAGGGGTGGAAGTTGATTATTTAATTTTTCTATTGATAATTCAATTTCTTTAACATTTTCATCAGAGAATACCGGTTGTGCTTTCTCACCTAAAGCTAATTCGCCACCAATATTAAAAAGGTTATTTTGAATGCCTTTTAGCGATTCCGATATATTCTTATTTGGGGATTTAACAATAGCATGACCCACTCGAGCATTAACTTCATCTAATAGTCCAACCGTCTTTATTCGTATACTATTCTTCGAGACCATTGTTCCATCACCTAAGGACGTTTCCCCTTTATCTCCAATTTTTGTTGTTATTTTTGTTATTCGCATTTAAAAAAAGATAATGGATGTTAATAAATATAGTGGAAATAGTATCGGAAGTGCGTATTTGAAAAAATATCCAAAGAAACTAGGCATTGGAATATCGGATGCTTCAGAAATGGATTTAACCATAAAATTAGGAGCATTTCCAATATAGGTATTTGCTCCCATAAAAACTGCACCAGCAGAAATAGCTAATAACGTATTGGGCATCTGATTCATTAAGACATTTGCATCTCCCCCAGCCGTATTAAAAAAGACAAGATATGTTGGAGCATTATCCAAGAAACTAGACAATATACCGGTGAGCCAAAAATACATCCGATTAATAGGTTCTCCATTTTGTGTCACTGATTCAATAACCACTTTTAATGCACCCTTAGATCCTGCTTTTAAAATTTCAATGGCTGGAATAATCGTAATAAATATACCCGCAAATAATTTTGCAACTTCAACAATTGGAAACCAGGTAAATTCATTTTCTTCTCTAATAGATTTTGACGTTTTTGTCCAACTCACCCATGTTAAAAAGAGTAATAATATATCTCTAGAAATATTTTGTAATTCTACATCCACATAATAAATGGTAAAATGTACATCCGGTTTCCAAAAACCACTTAGAAGTACAGATCCGATGACTCCAAGAATTAATAATAAATTGAATGATCCTTTTAATGCAATTTTATGACTTATTTCATCTATAGCTGAAATTGATTCTCTTTTATAGTAATAAGTATCGACAATAAAGAAAATAGTAATTAGCACAACAACCATAAATATCATTGGTAAAATCATTTGAGTGGTCGTCCAAAAGAAATCCACACCTTTCAAAAATCCAAGGAATAACGGCGGATCACCCAGGGGTGTTAATGAACCACCAATATTTGCGACAAGGAATATAAAGAATACAATAATATGAACTTTATTTTTTCGGTTCTTGTTAGCTCTAATTAATGGGCGAATCAATAACATGGCTGCACCAGTTGTTCCCATCCAACTTGCTAAAATAGTACCAATTAGTATAATACCAGTATTAACAACAGGAGTTCCAACAAGTGATCCAGTCAATTGAACTCCACCTGAGATTGTGAATAAAGCTAAAAGAAGTATAATAAATGGAATGTACTCTGATAGACCAGTATGTATAAGCGAATACAAAGTTGTCGAAAACCCAATGTGCTCATTAAAAAGAAAGGGTATTAGTAAACTAACAGCCCACATAGCTGATATTTTACCAAAATTATGATGCCAAAATGATGGTGCAATTAATGGAAATAAAGCTATTGATAATAATATACCAATAAATGGGATTACCCATAAACCTGAAAGAAGTGTCCCATCAATGTGAGGGGCATCATGTCCCCCTGACGAAGCTAATAGCATTCCTTGAGAAAATATTGCTATAATAATTGATGTAATTTTTATTCGTACCATGTTGAATATTATCCTTTTTTATCCAAGTATTAAATTTACTCATACTCACTCAACCCAAAGAAGCTATTTGGAAATACAATTCATTTTTTATTGAAGAACAAAAATTGGAATTGAAGTAAATTTACCTATGGAATTTTTACTCGGTTTAATTGTTTTGGGGCTTGCCGTATTTGGACTATCCTTAGGTGTTATTATTAATGATAAATCTTTAACAGGATCTTGTGGTGGAAATTCTGATGGTTCTTGTTCGACCTGCCAAGGGAATGCAAGTAAATGTGAAAATACTCAGACTAAAAATAATTAATATACAATAGGTTAATTCTCTAAGAAACCATTTGTTGTATGTGTTTCAAATAATCCATTCTCTTTTCTAATCACCCACATAGCATCAATTTCATGAAGCGAATTCACCCAATGAATTCCATCATTTAAGTCCATAATCATTAATGCTGTTGCAATAGCGTCTGCATCCATACAACTTGATGCCATTACTGAAACTGATGCAATTTGATTATCGATCGGATAGCCTGTTTTCGGATTAATTGTATGAGAATAATATTTCCCATCTAACTCAACATAATTCTTATAATCGCCAGAAGTGGCTATTGCTTTATTTTTAAGAGTAACCTTTTCTATAATTTGGCCATGATTAAGTCGATCTGGCAACTGAATACCTATCGTCCATACTTTACCGCCAGAATTCACACCGCTACATTTGATTTCACCACCAATTTCGATATAATAATTTTGTATATTGTTATTAGATAATAATTCTCCAATAATATCAACTGCATATCCTTTTGCAACTGCACCTAAATCTATCTGTATTTGACTGTTAGTTTTTGATAACATTTTATTCTCTAAGAATAGTTTGTCACCGCCTACAAATTGAAGAATTGATTTAATTTTACTTTCTAGTGGTATAGACTGTATTACTTTCTTATTCCCAAATCCCCACTCATTAACTAATGGCATAACAGTAATATCAAATGAACCATTTGATTCATGATACCAATAAATGCTTCTCTCCAAAACTTGGCTAAACATGTTTGGTATTGGTATAGCCGATATATCTTTCCCATGATTAAAATTGGAAATGTCACTATCAGAAATATAAATGGACATTTGTTGATTAATTTCTTGTAGTAGAGAATCTATTTTAGAGTGCAACTTGACTAATTTATTATTTTCAATTGTTTCACCTAAAATAATTTCATACGTCGTGCCCATAGTAAGCCCATTTACATGGGTTTTATTAGATGAATCACATGAAACGAATAGAAACAAAAAGCCCAACAATAGTTGGGCTTTTAAGTATGTAATAGTAGGTGACATTTTATCCGAATTTGTCGTAAGCAATCATTTCTTTTTCTACGCCTAAATCATATAACATTTTGTCACAAGCATCAATCATCATGGGTGGACCACACATATAATATTCAATTTCTGTTGGATCCTCATGGTCTTTTAAGAAATTATCATGTAACACTTGATGGATAAAACCTGTGGGTCCTATCCAATTATCTTCTTCCATAGGTTCGGACAAAGCTACATTATAACTAAAATTCGGATTATCTTCGGCAAGCTTTTTAAATTCATCATCATAAAACATCTCTCTTAATGATCTGGCGCCGTAATAAAAGGAAACATTTCTTTTTGTTTTTTTCGTATGAAATAAATCAAAAATGTGGCTTCTCATAGGAGCCATACCAGCACCTCCTCCTATAAAAACCATTTCATTTTCAGTCTTTTTAGCGAAAAATTCACCAAATGGACCACTAATAGTAACCTTATCACCTGGTTTTAAGTTAAATATATAAGATGACCCTAACCCTGGTGGCACATCATTCCAAAGCGGTGGAGGCGGTGTTGCAATTCTAACATTCAGCATAACAATATTACCCTCAGCAGGGTGGTTAGCCATAGAATACCCTCTTACAAATTTTTCATCATTTTTTACGGATAAATCCCATATTTTGTATTTATCCCAATCTTCGTGATATTCTTTTTCTATATTAAAATCTTTAAATGGAATGCTTTCAAATTCTGGTATATCAATTTGAATATAACCGCCAGCTCTAAAATCTAAATTTTCTCCAGGAGGCAACTCCAGTACAAGTTCTTTAATAAATGTTGCCATATTCCCATTTGAGCGAACAGTACATTCCCATTTCTTAATATTGAATATTTCATCAGGAATTTGAATTTTCATATCTTCCTTTACCTTAACTTGACAAGCTAGGCGCCAATGATCTCTAGCAGATTGTCGGTCAATATGATTTGTTTCTGTTGGTAATATGTCACCGCCACCTTCAAATACCTGGCATTTACACATGGCACATGTTCCTCCACCTCCACAAGCTGATGGTAAGAATATTTTTCCACCCGATAATGCATTTAGTAAAGTAGAACCTGGGCGTGTTACTACATTTTTATCAGAATCTTGATTGATTTCGATCGAAACATTACCCTGTGGTAACAGTTTGGACTCCGCAAAATTAAGAATCACCACTAGTATGATGATTAAACTCGTAAAAACAATAACACCTATAAGTGCTGTAATCATTATAAATTAATTCCTGAAAATGACATAAATGCCAATGATAGTAACCCTGTTAACAACATGGTTATGCCTAACCCTCTTAACCCGTTTGGAACATTGGAATATCGTAATTTCCATCTAATAGCAGCCATAGAAGCAATTGCTAAAAACCACCCAAGACCACTTCCAAACCCAAAAACAATTGATTCTGTTAAATTATAATTTCGTTCCACCAGCAATAAGCTTCCACCTAAGATTGCACAATTAACAGCAATTAACGGTAAAAATATACCTAACGAATGATAAAGACTTGGCGTAAAACGATCCATAATCATTTCAACTAATTGCACCATAGCTGCAATAACAGCAATGAATGCAATAAAGTTCAAATAACTTAAATCTACATCTGGAAATCCTGCCCATGCCAATGCACCTGCTTGTAAAAAATAGTGGTGAATTGCCCAGTTAACTGGTGCCGTGATGGTGAGAACAAAAACAACAGCAAATCCTAATCCAATGGAGGTTTCTACTTTTTTACTTATCGCTAGGAATGAGCACATTCCTAGGAAATATGCTAATAATATATTTTCAACAAATATTGCTTTAGCCACTAGAGAGAGATAATGTTCAATCATACTAATTCTCCTCTTCTATCCCGGAAACAATTCTTTGAATCCAAACGATTAATCCTAAAATGATAAAAGCTCCAGGTGCTAAATTCATTAATCCCATATTAGTGTAGCCCATATCATAAAATAATTGAGGGATAAGCTGAATCCCATATACAGAGCCACTTCCAAATAATTCTCTAAAAAAGGAGACGAGTATAAGGATTAGGCCATAGCCAAGCCCATTACCAAGGCCATCAAGAAATGATTTCCCCGGTGGGTTTTGCATTGCGAATGCTTCTGCACGCCCCATTACAATACAATTCGTTATAATAAGTCCAACAAAAACAGACAACTGTTTGCTAATATCATATAAATATGCTTTTAATATTTGGTCTGTCAAAATAACCAAGGACGCAATGACAGTTAATTGTACAATAATTCTAACTTTTCCAGGAATCCATTTTCTTAACATTGCAATAATAACATTACTTAAACTTAAGACAGCAACTACGGCTAAGCTCATCACAACTGCTGTATCCATTTTTACAGTAACAGCTAAAGCAGAACAAATACCTAATACTTGTGTCGCAATTGGGTTATTATTAACCAGTGGATCTTGGAGAACTTGCTTGGATTTTTTACTTAATAGACTCATTATTGATTTCGCCTAATGTTTTGAAAGTATGGATCATATTTTTTCAATTCACTTTTCAAAAAAATATTTAACCCTTTGGTCGTCATCGTTGCTCCAGATACACCATCTACTTGATGATAATAATCAGGAGACGTAGGATCAGCTTTACCCTTAACAGCCTGAATACTTACTAGTACACCGTTATCGTCCACAATTTTCTTTTGCTTATAATTATTAGTAAACCATTTTTTCTCAACTTCACCCCCTAATCCAGGTGTTTCTCTATGTTGGTAAAAAGTAATACCTTTAACTGTTTCTCCATCTGGTTCCAAAGCAAGGTATCCATACAATGTTGACCATAATCCTTTTCCAGATATTGGAATAGCGTACCCTTCAATTTTATCTCCCATCATTTGCATAAATACAGGGAATTGATCATTTGTATTTTCAATGGAGTTCGATGAAATATTTTCTATAACAGCCCCTGTACTGTCCACAACAATAGGAACAACGGTTTTTTCATATTCTTTTTCTATTTCATCTGGTGTGAATTCTTCGCCTTTAGGCTGAATATTAAGAGCAATAAGTATATTTTTCTTAATATCTAATTCAATATTAAGAAGTTGTTTCTTTTTAAGTGATGTAGCAGCGATTGATAATAATAATCCAAGAACAACCGTTATGGCTGCTGTAAAAAAAACTGTATATGAATTACTTCGCATATCGGGCCATTCGTTTTTTTATGTTTCCTTTAATAACATAATAATCTATTAAAGGAGAAAAAGCATTTAAAAATAAGATTGCCAACATAGTTCCTTCAGGATATGCAGGATTTATTGATCGGATAATGATTGTCATTACACCAATCAAAATACCATAAATCCAACGACCTTTGTTTGTCTGTGAAGCAGACACAGGGTCTGTCGCCATAAAAACTATACCAAATAAAAATCCACCCATAACAAGATGATATTCTGCTGGCAATGATAACATGGTATTATCTGAATATGAAGCCAACCCATTTGTTAACCAAGCAGTTGCTACTAGTCCCAATACACCTCCAATCATTATTCTCCATGACGCCACTTTTGTAAAAATTAAAAATCCCGCACTAAGCAATATTAAAATTTTACTAGTTTCCCCAATCGATCCCGGGATCCACCCAATGAACATATTCCACCAACTAAAATCAAATTGTGAAAAAGAATCAAGTAACTGTTTTGCATTTCCCCCCTCAACAGCTGCTGGGATAGACAATCCAGTAGCCCCGGAATATCCGTCTACTCCAGAAACCCATACCTTATCTCCTGAGATAGCTCCAGGATAAGCAAAAAATATAAAGGCACGAGCAGTTAATGCTGGATTAAAAATATTATATCCTGTCCCTCCAAAAATCTCTTTTCCTATTACAACACCAAATGATGTTGCTATAGCTACTTGCCATAATGGAATACTTGCGGGTACAATTAATGGGATCAAAAACCCTGTTACGAAAAATCCTTCATTTACATCATGTTTTCTAACGGAGGCAAAAAGAACTTCCCAAAAACCACCTGTAATAAATGTTACAAGAAATATGGGTATAATTAAATTGAAGCCAACCAAAAAATTCTCATTCCACGTTCTAGTTATATTTTGTGCTATACTTGATTGAACCCCAATGTTAATTGCACCAAACATATATAGGGGCAACAATGCAAAAACGACTAAAATCATCACTCGCTTAATATCAACGCTATCTCGAATATGTGGAGCCTGACCTGTCTTCTTGTTAGTATTATAAATACCTACATCTACAGCTTCCCATAATGGATATAATTTTTCTAAAGCGCCACCTTCTTCAAACACAGGTGCCATTTTATCCATTAAATTTCGAAGTGCTTTCATAATTATCCTTCTGCCTCGACCATGTCTAATCCTGATTGTATAATAGCTGATAATTCTATTTTACTTGGACAGGCAAAACTGCATAATGCAAAATCTTCAGGGTCGCACTCAATAATCCCTAATTGTTCCATTTCTTCAATATCTTTAGCAATGATACTTCTAAACAAGGCAATGGGCATAATATCCATTGGTAATACATTTTCCCATGCATCAATAGGTACTAATGCTCTAATTCCTCCATTTAGACTAGAATCAAATGAGAAAGGTTGATTGCCATTATTTAAAAAAGCATTTGTTAATGTATAACGTGTTTGACTTGAGCCGGGTTTTAACCATCCTAAAAATTCCCGCTCATCAGATTCAGGAATGACAGTTATAGTACTATCATAAAATCCAATAAACCCATCACTCGATGACTGGACACCCATCAAAACATCGCCTGATATTACCCTAGATTGCCCATCTTTTAATTTATTATAAATTAATGAATTGATAGATGATCCCATTCTTGATTTGATATGAGTTGGCGAATCCACAATAGGACCAGCTACGGTAACAATAAGTTCTGGATTATATGAACCAGTTAAAAATAAGTCACCAATCGTTGCAACATGTTGCGCGTCAATTGTCCAAATAATTTTCCCTGGCTTTAATGGTGAAATGTGATGTATTTGAATACCTACATTTCCAGCAGGATGAGGCCCCGATATATGATTAATTTCACAATTATTCATATGACTCAATACAGATTCACCTGGTAAAGAAAAATATGTTTTACCTTTTGTTAATTGCGACAATGCATCGATGCCAGCCTGAAAAGAATCTAACCGTTCGGATAATGCTAATTCGAGATTAACAGTTAAAGGCGCTGTATTAAATCCAGATATAAATATTGCATCGGGTAATCGTTCAGGATCTGGAATTTTATTAAAGGGTCGTTGACGAATCATCGGAAATAGATTCCCATCTATAATTCGATCTATAACTACTTTTGCTCCTAGTGATTGTATGGATTCAAAATCAAATGATTGCCCAACGAGTTTTTCTTCTACGTGGTCTAGCTCAATTATAATATTATCTATCACTCGTCTTGGACCAAACTGTATAGATTTGATTGTACCAGATCCTGGTGACGCCCATTTGATTTTTGGATTATTTTTATTGAAAAATAAAGGAGCTCCTAATTGAATAGAGTCGCCTTCTTTAACCAAGAGTTTTGGTTTGATAGATTTAAATGTGCTGGGTTGAATTGATATATGGGAAGGTGCATTTCCTACGATTATTTCATCTGCAGGCAAACCAGCTATTCGGATATTGTAACCCTTTTTTATTCGTAATTTTGTCATCAGTATAAACAGCTAAAATCGCATATAAAATTACAGAATTTGAGTGAAGAAATGGAAAGAATATTCAACCCATTTTATTACTGGACGCCAATAAATGCCAAATAATAAAGATGGGATTGCTGTAACTAACAAAAGACCTAAAATTGGTTTGTTTGGGAATTCTATTGTTTCAGATTTTTCACCATCAAGGAACATGACTTTGACAACTTTAAAATAGTAATACAAAGACACAACACTGTTAAAAGCACCAAAAAACGCTAACCAATAAAATTGACTCCCTGCTTTAATGACTGATGCAAAAATATAAAATTTTCCAATAAATCCTGCGGTTGGTGGCAACCCAGTTAAGGAGACCATAAAAATAGTCATAACTATACCTAGTATTGGCATATTCCACCCAAGACCACTGTAATCTTCGAACGTTTCACTTCCCGTCCTATTCTTAACATATAGTACAACAAAAAATGCACCTAAATTCATTAATAAATACATGACAAGATATATCATTATTGCCTGAATACCATCCGAAGAAAGAACCGGTAGCGCCATTAGCATGTAACCTGCATGAGCGACACTGGAATAGGCTAACATTCGTTTTATACTTTTTTGTTGAAGAGCAACCAAATTTCCTAATGTCATAGTAGCAACTGCCAAGACGGCAATCATTTGAGGCCACGGCAATTCGGTGTTTGTTAAATAGCCATTCCCCTCTAGGGCAACTCCATCTCCCATCACCTGATGAAAGAATCGGATAAATAACGCTAATCCTCCTGCTTTTGGAGCAACAGACAAAAATGCAGTAATAGTTGTAGGAGCACCTTCATAAACATCAGGTGTCCAAAAATGAAATGGAACCATAGAAATTTTATAACCAAACCCAACGAGTATCATTACAATAGCAATGACAAATATAAGATTATAATCGCCACTGCCACCTACAAGCTGGTTTTGGATTTCAAAAAAGTTAGTACTGCCTGTAATTCCATAGATAAGGCTCATACCATATAACATAACCCCAGATGAAAAGGCTCCATATATTACATATTTTAATGCTGATTCATTTGACCGTTGATCATTTTTTAAATAACCAGACAATATAAACGACATGATTGAAACAACTTCTAGTGACAAATAAACAGAAATCAGATCAACAGACGATACCATTAAGAAGAGTCCAAAAACTAATATTCCCAAAAGTGAATAATATTCACCTTGACTATATCCCTTTAATTCATTGTTTTCTTGACTCGCTATTATGACAAGTGCTGTCGCGCTAATAACTAGTAGTTTGAAAAATTGGCCAAAAGGATCTAATACAATTGCATCCATAAACAATGTTGTTGTTTGGCTATCCTGTCCAATGATGGCAAAACTTGACAATAATAGGCCACCAAAAACAAACCACCCTACATTTCGAGATTTTTCTTTCGGCAAAAATAAATCAAAAATAATGGCACCTAAAACAGTTACCGTCAGGATAAGTTCAGGCCAGTAAAGAGATAAACTTTGAAGATTATTCATATCAATTCGCCCAGATTACATTCCTGCAATTGGTGATCCAGATGCAACCATTTCAATAATTAAATTCAAGGTTGATTTAACAAGATTTAAAAAAGGTGCTGGATATACACCTAAAATAACAGTAATAATTGCCAAAGGAATCACAGTAAATAATTCTCTACTATTAATTTCAGCTAGATCTGAATATTTATCGTTTAACTTTCCGAAGAAAATACGTTGGAATGCCCACAAGAAATATGCTGCATTCAATAAAATCCCAACCGTAGATGCTATAACAATTCCTTTAAATACTGGGAAGGCACCAATAAAACACATTGCTTCACTGATAAATCCAGAAAAGCCAGGCAATCCTAAGCCAGCAAAAAAGGCTAATGCTGTAATACCAGTATAGATAGGCATTTGAGATGCAAGTCCACCAAACCCATTAATTTCTCTATGATGTGCTCGGTCATAAATAACACCAACCAAAATAAAGAGCATGGCTGATATTGTTCCATGATTAAACATTTGAAATACTGCGCCTGCTAATCCTGCTTGAGCAGCTGTTGTATTTGCACCATTTGCTGAACCCGCAGCAATTACAGCCGCCATACCAATAAGAGAATATCCCATATGGTTAATACTAGAATAAGCAACAAGCTTCTTTAAATCTGTTTGGGCTAAGGCACATAATCCACCCCAAACAACATTGATTAATCCCAAAAATGCTAGCGCACCAGCAAACCACCAAACACCATCCGGCATTAATCCATAATTCAATCTAAGAATTCCATAAACACCCAGTTTTAATAAAATTCCAGCTAATAAAACAGAAATAGCTGTAGGCGCTTCTACGTGCGCTAGCGGTAGCCAGGTATGAAATGGAAAAACAGGAACTTTTATTGCAAAACCAATAAACAATAAAACCCAAATAACCTTTATAGCGCTCATGCCCCACCACATAACACCGGACAACATTTCAGGCGCATTTTGAATTAGAACCTGAATATCAAATGTTTGGCCACATGTAAAATAAAGGCCTAAAATACCAATCAACATTAAAACAGAGCCAAATAGTGTATATAGGAAAAATTTAATTGCTGCATATTCGCGTTGAGGTCCACCCCAAATACCAATTAAGAAATACATTGGTAAAAGCATAACTTCCCAAAAAATATAGAATAAAAAGAAATCCATAGATACAAATACACCCATTATTCCTGTATCTAATAATAAGAATAAGGCAAAATACCCTTTGACTGCATGATCTATTTTCCAACTAACAAAAACACCTATGAAACATAACAATGCTGTTAATATAACCATTGGAAGACTTAAGCCATCAACACCCAAAATATATGATATATTAAAGGACGGAATCCAATCAGCTCGTTCAACGAATTGCATACCCGCATCAGATGGATCAAATTTTGACCACAGGACTATTGCTAGCACAAGCTGAATGCCTGTCGCTAAGGCTGCCATCCATTTAATTTCTTTGGTTCTATGCCTCGGAATGAGAGCTATCCCTAATAGCCCTAATACCGGCAACCAAACTAATAGACTCAATAAATTTGATTCCATAATTACCTCAATAAAATCCTTTTAAACTGCTTGAATAATGATCATCAGAATTGCACCCGCTAAAACATAAAGAATATAATTTTGGATGCGACCTGTTTGAATGTTTCTTAATGAATGACCTACGTTTTTCGCAGAACGCCCCACACCGTCTACTAGGCCTTGGTCAATGCCTTCGTAATCAAATTTGCCAGAAATATTAGAAAGCCAAGATGTGACTTTTCCAAAACCGTTGATGAAATATTTATCATATAATTCCCAATCGAAATAAGCAACTTTATCTGCAAACTTCATTAATGGTTGATAAAGAAAACGATCATAATTTTCATCAAAATAAAATTTATTAAGGCTTAACTTATATAATGGACCTGAATTTTTGGCCCATGTGTCTGCCGATAATATTTTTTTCAAATACATTAAACCAGCCAACAGAATACCAATTCCTGCAACAGATAAAGATAATATCATTGCAGGCATATGTGCATGGTGAGCGTGCTCTGCAATTTCATGAGCTGAGATATTTCCAGGGACAAATGAATCTTTTGCTACAATTAAATCGGTAAACCACCCATGTGTGGAAAATGGATTAAAGTATGGTAAAGTATAAAATACAAAAATACTTAATGTACCCAACAGAACAAGTGGCCCTGTCATTTCGCGAGGGGATTCATGTATATCATCATAAATTTCTGGCATTTTTGAGGGTCCATAAAATGTCATAAAAATCATTCTGAACATATAAAAGGCTGTCATCGCAGCTGCACCAAATCCGAAGATTGGTAACAGAAAATGCTGAGGATGATTCTGAGCAAAAGATAATGTACCACCCAATATAGCATCCTTTGATAAAAATCCAGAAAAGAATGGTACACCGGCAATAGCTAAAGTACTAATGGTCATACTCCAAAAAGTAATGGGCATTTTTTCTTTAAATCCGCCCATGTTTCGCATATCTTGAGGATCTGTATCATGATCATGTTTTTTATGCAATGCATGGTGCATAGAATGAATCACACTACCGCTCCCATAAAAAAGATTTGCTTTAAACATGGCATGTGTCAATAAATGAAAGAAAGCAGCTGTATAAACACCAGTTCCCACAGCTAAAATCATATATCCTAATTGACTAACAGTACTATAGGCTAATACTTTTTTAATGTCATTTTGTGTCAAAGCTATTGTCGCAGCAAAAAATGCTGTGAATCCACCTATATATGCAATGAATGTTAATGCATCCGGAGTCATCAATGGAAAAAGACGAACAGATAAATAAACGCCCGCAGCAACCATTGTTGCAGCATGCATTAATGCCGAAACTGGCGTTGGACCTTCCATGGCGTCTGGCAACCAGATATGTAGTGGGAATTGGGATGATTTACCCATGGCACCAGCAAATAAACAAATACCGGCAAATGTTAATGTTGCACCTTCTATCGAACCAAGGGCAACGCCCTCAAAAATATCTGTAAAAGCAAATGAGCCTACAGCTGTAAAGACAGTCATAATCCCAATGAAAAAGCCAATATCTCCAACACGATTTGTTAAAAATGCTTTTTTTGCTGCATTGGCAGCAGACTCTTTTTCAAACCAATGACCAATCAATAAATAAGAGCTAACACCCACTAATTCCCAAAATATATACATGGAAACTAAATTATTAGCAAGCACAATACCATTCATACTAAATGTGAATAATCCTAAGTAGGCATAATAACGAGAATAACGAATATCCCCATCTAAATATTTTATGGAGAAAATATGTGTACAACTTGATATTAGTGCCACAACCAATAGCATAATGATGGTAATGTTGTCTACTAAGAAGCCGAGGCGAATTTTAAAATCTCCCAAATCCATCCACGTAAAGGATGATTCATACCTAAAATTTGGATCATATTGAGCCAACATTGATATAAACATATATCCTGCTAATAATAATGTAAATAGAATTGCAGAAATAGAGACCCAATCACCTTGACGAGGTAATCGTTTTCCGATAAATATTTGGATTGTGAATGCCAATAGAGGCAAAAACAAAATAGCTAAACTTGAATTGATATAAATATTATCCATTAATGTTTCAACCTTGATGCATCATCCACATTGACTGTTTGCATTGAATTATAGATTGTAATAATAATCGCCAAAGCAACAGCGGCTTCAGCTGCAGCTAAAACAATCACAAATAGTGAAAAAACATGCCCACTTACGTTCATGCCACCAAACCGCGAAAAGGCAACAAAATTGATATTCGCAGCGTTTAAAATAAGTTCAACACCCATCAAAACAGCAATACCATTTCGTCGAGTAATAACACCAAATAGACCTAAAGAAAACAAGATGGCTGAAATATATAGATAATTGACAAGTTGGTCCATTATCCTTCCTTCCTTGATAACATAGCAGCGCCAATTAGCGACCCCAACAAAAGAATGGATGCTACCTCAAATGGAAGCAAATATTTCGTCATAAGCAATTTGCCAACTGTGCTCACAGTTTCTGATGGTTCTGTTGTTACCATTTGAAACCATGGCGCACTTCCCAATGAAGATGCTAAAAATAACAGAAATACAGCCACTACAAACGCACCAATTTTTCTTTGCACATTTGTTTGCGATATTTTAACTGACTCAATTTTATGAGTTAACATAATACCAAATATAATTAGGACGAGAATACCACCGATATAAACCATGACTTGGATACCAGCCATAAAGTCTGCCCATAAAAAAATATATAATCCCGCTACACCTAATAATGTAAATAGCAAAGCAATGGCAGAATAGATGAGTTGTCCAGAAAAAACAACCATCCCCGCAGACACAACGGTAATGGCAGCTACGAGCCAAAATGCTAGTTCAGACATTATGCTTTCACCTTAGGTTCTTTAGGTGCTTTAATTTCCGTCATTTTTTCTTGAGTTCCTTTTTTAGCAAACCTATAGATTAAATCAGATCTATCATATTCAGAAAATTCATAATCAATATGATGTCTATCTGCATTTGGACCACCTGTCATAAAAATACATTCTTCAGGACATGGAAAGGTACATAAATTGCAATAACAACATTCTGTCATATCAATATCAAATCGAGTAACAACCATAGCTTTTTTTGAACCATTAGATGTAATTCCAACGTGTCCCACTTCCTGTATATCTTCACCACGCACATCCGCTTTTACCGTATCAATATGAATACAACCTACCGGACAAGCCCTCATACATTTTAAACAACCAATGCAATCATTAATATCAACTGTTAAACGTGATCGAATAACATTATAATCATCATGATTAAAACCAATATTCCTTTCAGGGCGCGGCCATTTTTCTTCAGGATATTGTAGAGTTACGTTGTTCTTTTTGATTTTCATCATATGAACCCATGTAATACCAAACCCTGTTAATAGTGTTGTAATTGTTTCCCAAATATTTTGAAAATATCTCGTCATAATATTACCCAAAAATAAGGGTCCAAAGGCCCACGCCGAATATATTCATTAATGCGATAGGCAATAAATATTTCCAACAAATATCCATTAATTGATCCACACGTAGTCTAGGGAAAGTCCACCGAACCCACATCATAACAAAAACCAATACCAATATTTTCGAAATGAACCAAAAAATACCCCATCCTGCTGTATTAAAATATCCTGAAATAGGACTCTGCCATCCTCCGAGAAAAGCAGTGACAGCAACACCGTTTACAACTAACATATTGGCATATTCACTTAAGAAAAAGAATGACCAACGCATACCAGAATATTCTGTATGAAATCCACCGACTAATTCTGATTCAGCTTCAGGGATATCGAACGGCGTTCTGTTTGTTTCTGCAATTCCAGCAATAAAATAAATAATAAATGCTATAAATGAAAATGGACTCGAAAATACAATCCAGTCAAATATTCCGCCCGACTGATATTGGATTATACCTTGCATACTTAATGTACCTGTTAGCATAATGACGGTTACCAATGATAATCCAGCGGGTATTTCATAACTAATAATTTGGGCAGCAGATCGCATTCCGCCATATAAAGACCATTTATTATTAGAAGACCATCCAGCAAGGATGAGGCCAATCACACCAAATGAACTCACTGCAAGAATATAAAAGATACCAATATTCATGTCTGCTACAATTAATGATTCTCCAAATGGAAGTGCAATCACCGCAATAAACGCACCCACAAAAATAATGAATGGCGCCATGATAAATAATTTTCTATCTGCTAATTTGGGTATTATATCTTCTTTTGAAATTAATTTTAATGCATCTGCAATTGTTTGTAGCATGCCCCATTTCCCCGCATGAAGCCCTACACCTTGCCCCATAGGACCAACGCGGTCTTGCATAAAGGCAGAAACTTTTCTTTCAGCATACACTAACACAATGGCATTCACTGCAATAACAAGGAATAACATTAGGGCAGGTATTAAAATAGCAAAAAGAAGCAATAAATCATTCCCACTTAAAAATGGGATTGTCTCATTTAACCAATCATATAGAAGATCAACTGTCATCGATCAATTTCTCCCAATACAATGTCTAGACTGCCCAAAATTGCAATCACGTCTGACAGCATCCAACCTTTGGATATTTTATTCAATACACTTAAAGATGTAAAAGCAGGTGAACGCATTTTTAATCGATATGGTTTAGGTTTACCATCACTTGTAATGTAATAAGCTAAATCGCCACGTGGACTTTCTGTCCTTTTATAAATAGATCCTTTTGGAGGTCTAATTTTTTTAGGTATTGCTTGATGTACATCTCCATCTTTCGGTAACCCTTTGAGCGCTTGTCGGAGAATTTTAACACTTTCTTCGATTTCTCTCATTCGGACCCAATATCGATCCCAGCAATCACCAATTGTACCTAACTCACCTTGCCCCACAGGAACATCAAAGTCAAATTTATCATAGATCGAATAAGGTTCATCTTTTCGAATATCCCATTTAACACCTGAAGCTCGCAGATTCGGACCTGTTACACCATAATTTATGGCAACGTCAGGTGGCAATACACCCACATCAGCAGTTCTCTCTACAAATATTTTATTGTAGGTTAATAAATTATTGTATTCTGTGACTTGCGGTTCAAAATAATCTAAAAATTGATAAGCCGTTTCAACAAATCCTTTTGGCAAATCATGTGACACACCGCCTACCCATATATAATTATATAGAAGTCTCGCACCACAAACCATTTCAAACATATCCAAAATACGTTCTCTATCTCGAAACATATATAAAAATGGAGTAAAAGCACCCACATCCAAACCATATGTTCCTAGCGCTAACAAATGACTTGCAATACGATTGAATTCGGCAACAATGATACGAATATATTCTACTTTTTCTGGGACTTCAATTCCCATTAATTCTTCAACTGTTACCGCATAGCCTAAATTATTATTCATTGATGCAATATAATCACATCGATCAGTATAAGGAACCACCTGTTCATATGTTACATTTTCACAATGTTTTTCAAAAGAACGATGTAGGTAACCTATGACTGGATAAATATCAGAAACAACTTCACCATCCGTCTTTACTTTCAATCGAAGGACACCATGGGTACTTGGATGTTGCGGCCCAATATTTAGGACCATTTCTTCGCCGTGTATTACTCCCATTCTTCTTTAACTTTTGGTATTGCAATTCCATGATAGGTCTGCTGAGTTTCATAATCTTTTCTTAATGGGAATCCTTCCCAATCATCTGGTAATAACATACGTTTTAAATTTCGATGGCCTTCAAAAATAATTCCAACCATATCATAGACTTCCCGTTCAAACCAATCACCAATTCTCCATATTTGTTCAATGGAGTATATTTTTGGATTATCAATGGAAACAGGGATTCGAATTTCAATTGTGTGCCGAAGACTCATAGAATGAAAATTGTAACGAGATTCCAATATACCTTCACCAATATCAATGCCTGTTATGCATTGTAAAGAATCAAACTGAAGTATTTCATCGTTTCTTAATAACTTTGAAACAGCTTCCCAAGAACTTGGATTCACATAAATACATTCTTCCAAATCACCTTCTTGTACAATAACGGATCCTGGGATTTTTTTCTCTAAATATGCGAATACAATTTGATTAGGTGATTGATTTTCATCTACTGGCGATGCTGTTTCTTCTTTTGAATCTTCTATCCCCGTCCCAGACTCTTTAGCCACTTTTTTAGCTTTATGAAGAGCAGCCTTAGCTTTGGATCGTATTACACGATCTTCAATACCATTAATCGTATCCATATCTCCTTGGAGACCTTTTTCTACTGCTTCAGCTATTAATTTATCTCGATCGTCTATCATGAATCTATTTTTGTAAGGGGACGCTGTTTTTGTATTTTTTCCTGAAGTTTGAGCAGTCCTTCGATTAATGCTTCTGGGCGAGGCGGACAACCGGGAACATACACATCAACTGGCACAACAAGATCAACCCCTTTAAGAACATGATATCCATGCTGCCAATAAGGACCACCAGATGTAGCACAACTTCCCATTGCAATTACATACTTAGGATCCGCCATTTGTTCATATAGTTTTTTCACCCGTAAAGCCATTTTCATTGTTACAGTTCCTGCTACTATCATAATATCAGCTTGGCGAGGTGATGAACGAGGCATCATCCCTATACGTTCTAGATCGTGACGACTCGCCGCAGTTGCCATCATTTCAATCGCACAGCAAGCAAGGCCAAATTGAAAATACCAAGGAGACGTTGAACGTGCCCACCCCAATAATTTATCCAATTTTTCTACAACAATATTGTCCTGAAATTTATGTTCCAGTACGCCCATCTAGGCTTTCTCCTCCAACTTAATTTTCCGATATCGGCCACTGCCATATGGAACTTTTAGTTTTACCCAATCTAAATCTGTTTTTACCCATACATAGGCGAGTCCAACAATTAGGACCACCAAGAATATTCCCATTTCTACAAAAGCCAATAAACCCAACTCTTTAAAGACAACTGCCCATGGGAATAAGAAAACAACCTCTACATCAAATATAAGAAAAATGAGAGCAATTACATAAAAACGAATATTAAACTGAAGCCAAGCATTCCCTTCTGCTTCTTCTCCACATTCATAAGTATCTAATTTTTCAAAAGATTTTTTGGATGGCGCAATCAGCTTTTGAACTAAAAGCGGGATGGCTACCATCACGATGCCCAATAGAGCTGCTATTAAAATTGTTCCAAAGTCGCGGTACATATATGAATATTGATCAATTCAAGGCGGTGAATTTAGACTACCCTTTTTCACACGTCAATGAGAACTTACACTATATTGTCTCAATATTCATTTTCTCATTGATTTGTTATAATCAAACACAGGTTCTATGTAAGGTCTATTATTACATTTTGATTCCAATAGGTAACTCTATCTAATTTTAAGTATGTCTATTATGAATAAAATTATTGCTTCATCACTTCCTATCCTGCCTAAATGGTTTGCAAAACCATTTGCCACGCCTTATGTTGCTGGTGAAACTTTTGAAGAAGCTAAGCCACATATTCGAGCATTAAATGAAAAAGGATTCAAAACAACAGTTGATATATTAGGTGAACATGTAAAAAACAAAGAGATGGCACGGACCATAACACAACATTATTGCAACTTATTCTATGCCATAAAAGAAGAACAATTAGATTGCAATGTATCTGTAAAACCGACCCATATTGGTTTAGATATTTCTCTCGCCGAAACAATGGCTAACGTGCATCGTATTATCCAATCCGCAAAAGACACGGATAATTTCTTACGACTCGATATGGAAAATTCATCTTTTACAGACGCAACCCTTGAACTCTATAATCATTGTATTAATATTCATCCAAAATCTGGCGTCGTATTTCAAGCATATTTGTATCGAAGTTATAATGATGTTATGGATCATACGTCTCCACAATTCAATGCACGAATTTGTAAAGGCATCTATAAAGAGTCTGAAAATATTGCTTATCAAAAAGATAGTGATATTGTTGATAATTTCATCCGAATCGTACATAAAATCTTGAATGATTCAGGTTATTGTGCCATTGCCACCCATGATCTTGGTTTGATTGATAAACTTGAATCGTGGATTGAAGAAAATAATATTCAAAAACATCATTTTGAATTTCAAGTGCTTTATGGTGTCCCCATGAGTGGAAAACTTGAAGAATTATTATCAAAAGGATATACTGTGCGTGTTTATGTCCCATTCGGATATGCTTGGTTTGATTATTCAATTAGGCGGCTAAAAGAAAACCCCAGTATTATAGGCTATGTAATTAAAAATTTATTTAAACAAAAATAAAAGTAGGTATTAATGAATGAGCCTAAGACTTATGAATCTATTTTTAACATGAAAACAATCGCTGTTGTCAGCATGTCCCCAAAACCAGAACGACCCAGCCATTTTGTGGCATTATATATGCGCAATCAGGGATATACCATTATTCCAGTCAATCCGGGACAAAATGAAATTGCTGGTGAAACATGCTATTCATCATTAAAAGATGTTCCAACCCAAGTGGATGTAGTGAATGTATTTCGAAGCCCAAAATATGTTGGACCCATTGTAGATGCTGCCATTGAGATTGGTGCAAAATCAGTATGGCTACAAGATGGCGTAATTAATGAAGAAGCAGCTCAATCGGCTGAAGTTGCAGGATTACACGTGATTATGAATGATTGTATGATGCGAAAACATAAGGAAATATCTTAAATAACAGATGAGTTTCACCCATTAGATTTCGTCAGTTCTTCATAAAACTTGGGATGCATTAATGGAAAAAGGGAAATTAGAAAGAGTAGATGGATTTCTTAACAAAAGGACAGTATAATAAATTATTAAATACGATGAATAATCATATCTATTTTTTTTCGCCTCGCTGCCCCCACCCCATTTTAGTCCTTAACGTTTTAAAATAGGATTCAGAATCCACATCAATTAATTGAATCGTATTTTCACCGCGTTGAATTTGAATCAAATCGGAAGGAAACATTTCTTCATGAATTTGGCCATCAGCTGTAACAATAAATGGTTGATCTTGTTCAATAACTCGTATTTCAATCATAGATTGATCTGACACAACTAAAGGTCTTGCGGTCAACGAATGTGGCGAAATAGGCGTAATCACAATGGTATGTACATCCGGTGCCATAATAGGTCCACCGGCTGATAATGAATAAGCTGTTGAACCTGTAGGCGTAGCAACTATCAGTCCGTCTGCATTATAATTACCCACAAAGACATGATTCACTTTTACTTCAATAGACATGATTCGATGCATTTGAGAATTCCGTACAACAAATTCGTTCATCGCATAATGAGATACAGATTCTGACTCTTTTTGGAGTGTCCCTTTTAGGATAGACCTTTGATCCATGGAATAATCCCCAGCCATAACCTGATATAAATAGTCCTTCACATTATTTTCTTCAACCTTCGCTAAAAATCCTAAATTTCCTAAATGAATTCCAAGAATGGGTAAGGAAGCTTGTTGAACAGCTCTAGCGGCAGAAAGGAGAGTTCCGTCACCACCCATCACCAACAATAAGTCAAGTTTATTTAAATCGTCTGGGTGTTCAATGAAATGGACTTGGCTTGGGAAAGATGAAGGACAAACATCTCGAATTCGAGTCGTTAAATAAGGTGTACCATTATTCTCTTCAATCCACTGAATCAACGGCTGTAATAATGACCAAAATTGGGGTTTATCTGTATTTCCCCAAATACCAATTGATTTAGCGGGAGCCATGATCCTTCGATTCATCATCGGGAGAACGTCCTGACAATTCTTCAATTTTTTGCTCAGCCGTTTGGAGCTGATCTTTACAAAAAGACAATAAGGTCATCCCTTCTTCAAATAAAGTTAAACTTTCTTCTAAACTTTCATCTCTCGATTCCATTTTTGCTACAATCGTTTCTAGACGCTGAAGTGCTTCTTCAAAATGTTTGGGTTTTTGCTGATCAGTCATGTGTGAATTTACCTTATGTTTTTGAACCTAATTAGATGGATTTTGCTTTTATCTTTAGTCATCAATATTTTGTTTTTTCTCAGCTTCATATTGGCCATCACCAGTTTGAATATTGAATAAATCGCCATTTGCTAAATCTTTATTTGACCGTACAATTTGTCCATCTTTCCGTTTGGCAATCGAAAATCCTCTGTGTAGCACAGAAGTTGGATTTAAAGATATTAAATGTTTTTCAATATTTCCTATTCCCGCTTTTAAGGACGATTGCTTTGTCAGGATTGCAAATTCAATTTGATGGTATATTCGATTTAAAATATCTTTATTCCGTTTAATACGTCGAGAAGGGTCTCGCATTTTAAGACGATTCTCTAATGAATCACATTCTTGCCATCTATATAATATTTTTTGAGCCACCCTGTGTTTAATTGCATTTAAATGATCTTCGCTTAAAGCAATTATTTCATGAGTTGTCATACTAGCTAATTCTGCTGCCGCTGAAGGAGTGGGTGCTCGTAAGTCAGCTACTAAATCTGAAATAGTAATATCTACTTCGTGTCCCACTGCTGAAATTATCGGAATTGTACTTTTATAAATAGCATGCGCTACAATTTCTTCATTAAAAGCCCATAAATCTTCTAAAGAGCCTCCACCCCGTCCAATGATTAGCACATCAATATCTTGCTGCGATTGAAAAGCCTTTATCCCCTGAACAATATCTTCAGCGGCTCCAACACCTTGAACTTTTGTTGGGCGGACAACAATGGAGATGTGTGGAGCGCGTCTTCCTAAAACTTGAATCATATCTTTTAAGGCGGCTCCTGTATCAGATGTTACAATTCCAACTTTTTTTGGAAAGATGGGTAATGATTTTTTATGTACTTGGGCAAAAAGTCCTTCAGCTTGAAGTTCTTTTTTTAATGTTTCAAAGGCTAGGTATAATGTGCCTATTCCCGCTGGCTCTAATTGGCGAACAGATAATTGATATTGGCCCCTTTTCTCATAAACCGAAACAGCCCCTGACGCGATAACCTGCATTCCTTCTTCCGGTTTAAACCTTACATATTGATTATATCCTCGAAAGAATGTGCATTTTATTTCTGCTTGATGGTCTTTAAGCGTAAAATACATATGGCCTGAACTATGATGGTGAAAATTGGAAATTTCACCTGTTATCCATATTTCAGGAAATTCCCCTTCTATCAGCGACTTTATCCGCTTCGTAAGCTCCGAAATGGATAAGGGTTTTTGGTCCATGTGCATAGGGGAAATTACAGATTATGACAGATGATCAAAAATCCTGTTATACTTAAAGGAAATGCGACCCATATGATATGAGTCGCACCCTCAAATTGAAGAACGATTATTTGTTCTTTTTCTTATGTCTATTTGCGCGTAAACGTTTTTTCCGTTTATGGGTATTCATTTTGCGCTTTTTGCGTTTTTTTCCGCAGGGCATAAAATTCCTCTTTTACTTGTTTATTAATTCATTTACACGTGATCGCATCATTTTTGAGGGTTTAAAAGTCGGAACATATCTTTCCGGCAGATAAATCGCTTCACCTGTACCGGGATTCCGAGCTTTTTTTGGCATTCGGTGTTTTACTCCAAACGTGCCAAACCCACGCAATTCTACACGTTCGTTATTGGCTAATGCGTCTACAATTGTAGACATGACACCATTCATAATTGTTTCTGTCTCTACTTTGGTTAACCCAGTAGCATTTGAAACAATATCAACGATTTCTTGTTTTGTCATGATGAACTCCTCCTTGATTTGGAGATTATCCTTCTTTGACCCATATGGTCAATTTTTGTCCAGGATGAATAATATAAGATCCATATCTTATATTATTCCAACGTCTAATTTTTCGGGCGTGCGTCCGGTGATCTTCTGCAATTTGCCCCAGAGTATCTCCTCGCCGAACAGTATATATGGTCTTATAATGACCTGGAGGACCACCATTTTGAGAACTCCCGTATAACCGCCCCCCCTTTGATGGTATTTTCAGACGACTACTCACTCGGATTTTGTGTCTGTTTTTAATCTTATTCACAGATGCAATGTCATGGACAGATACATTATATTTTCGTGATATCGTCCATAAACTTTCACCATATTTCACGCGATGGGTTACAAACTGAGGTGTAAACCTTTCATTATCCGACAGAGATGACCAATTCGTAATAAACTGTGCTTTCTTGCCATGAGGTAATTTCAATAAATAGGGGCCATCTGCAGGAGAAGCAGATTGTCTTAATTCTGGGTTATATTGACGTAATGTTTTAACCTTTATTCCGGCTGTATGGGCTAAAACAGCTAAGTCAGCACTTTTTTCTAATTGGACTTCTTCATATTTAAATGGCTTTACGATAGGTAAATCAAACCCATATTCACTAGGTGATGCAACAATAATTGCCGCTGCCAAAAAGTACGGAATATAGTTTCGTGTTTCTATGGGTAAGGAATGTAATTGCCAAAAATCAAATGTTTGATGGATTTTTGTCGCTCTTCGAATCCTTCCGCCACCCGCATTATAGGCAGCTATGGTTAAATACCAATTATCAAAAGATTCATTCAAATCTAATAAAAACTTACAAGCAGCATGTGTTGCCTTTACAGGATCTCGTCTTTCATCAATATACCAATTACGATCTAATCCATATGATTTCCCTGTAGCATATACAAATTGCCACATTCCTGATGCATGAGCGTGAGAATAGGCTTTGGGGTTTAACCCTGATTCTATCATCGCTAAAACGATTATTTCCTCTGGCACTTCATGTGCTTTTAATATTGGGAGAATAAGGCCTTTATATTCATGGTATCGTTCAAGCCATATTTCAAACTGTTTCCGGCCCTTTTTTGTTATTGTAAAATAACTAATAACTTGATCTACTTGCTTATTCCGAACAAGTGGAATGTGCCCATCTCTATCATCCACGACAACAAATTTACTATCGCCCATTTCAATTTCTAATGGATCAATTTTAGTTGTTAACTCATTTCGAACTTTATCAGCAGAAAAAGGTGCATTACTCAATGTTACAGTTGATAGTTTATTTGAAATAATATCAGTAAATGTTTTATCAAAGCGATCAAATTCTTCTTTATCCTCGATACTCATATCACCAAGCTGGTCCGCTTCCATAAGAAGCTCATATATACGACTCAGGTTATAAGCTGCTTCTAAGGAATCATGATGAAAATCTGCAATCTGAACTTCTGTAAGAATTAGTTTGATATCTTGAAGTATAGCAGGAAATCTATTTTGCGCCTCGTCCACACCTGTAGGGGTGATTTGTGAACCAGACCCGGCCGAACTAGTTGTGGTAATGGTAGCCGAAGGCTTTGGCTCAGAGCCATAATTAGCGCTCAACAATGTTAGAACGACAATAATGATAATTCTTGTAAAGGTGTTATTCAAAGTGATTTACATCGATTTTAAGGGTGGGAAGTTAGTGTGCTATAACACTTAGCACAATAGGCTGTATGGGCTGAAATAAAGTAATTATATTTATCTTAATTGTGAACTCCTACTTCCTTTACATGGGCAAACTAAACAATAGGTCTTACTACAATAATTAGATTCAAGTTCCAAAAACCCTTGTAAAATGGAGAAATTCTTCAACGATTGAGCTGGTAAAAAATGACCAAATTGTCGTTGAACTTTTCCATACGTGTAAGGAAGAGATAGTTCCATCCACTCCTGCTTCAATTGGATGTATCCATTTAATGAGGCTTTCACTATAGCATGCGCACCTAAAAATGGTAGGAGTACATTACCCATCCATTCTGTAATAAGGCCTTGCCCGAATCCAAAATACTTCAATTTTTCAACCATTCGATCATGATGTAATGGTTTACTCATTATGAAGCTGTATTCAGTGATTATAGAATGAAATAATTTGGCAACTTTTGGAATCAAGGTTCTAGGATGTTTGGCCGGGCGAATACCACGTGTATTCCATTCCAATGTTTGGGCCACTTCATTAAATAATTTTATGACATCATCCTGATTGACAGTTCCTTTTATCTCTTGTAATACTTTTTTACCTAAAGATTGAAATGCACATTCATTTCCTTTTGAACCGAGTATCGCTAACGTTTGTTCAAGAAAATATTCCATAGTATGATTTTGAGTTAATTTGAATAAATCGATACGTTGTTTCCATCTATTACCACCTAAAATCTGGAGTGTGGGAAATACATTTTGTGAAACATTATATTCATCCAACGAACATACTGGCCTTACTTTATATTGCGTATTTACATCCAATTTAGCCGTAGGAATTGAAGTAATTGCATTAAGTGAAAACTGATTCACAACATGAAGAATCACGGAATCATACCGTTTATCTTGATGATGTCCATGATAGATCCAGCTTGCTTCATTCACATGAATTTCAACGTCACCTAGAATCATTTCCCCATTCATAAATAATTGAGCATTTAAGAAATCAGGGCCATTATAATAATTCTCTTTCCCCGGGTCTATAACCATTATTGGTTTAGAATTACGAATATAAATAATGTGCCCTTTCCCTAAGGACCCCCATTTTTGAATTAAGTGTTTTTCTTTGATGACAGGATGATCAAAAATGTAATGGCTTGATTTGGGTTTTGGGTATGAATAAATCAAAGGTGTTTTTGATCCCAAGTTTGTTTGAGTTGAATCACTTCCTTACGAATTTGTTCAGCAATTTTTCGCCTATCTTTTAAATCAAGATTTTTCGTAGATATTGGTGTTCCCAAAACTGTTTCAATTGGAATGTTTTTTATGGCCCAGCTCCCTTTAGTGAGTAGTTGATATGTTCCGCAAAAAGCAACAGGAACAATAGGTATTCCCATTTGAATGGCCATAACAATGCCACCTCTTTTAAATGGTTTAATGTTACCATCAAGGGATCTTGTTCCTTCAGGAAACAATAGAATGGATCTTGGATCTTTTTGAAGGGAAAGTATAGCTTTCTGTAAAGATTCGATCGCTTTATCACGACGGCTGCGGTCAACAAATATATGTCCACCAGCTGAAAGTGCTTGAGAAAATATTGGGATTTTTTTTAATTCAATTTTGGCGATGGAAACCATTTTATTTGGAATAGTCGCATAAGCTAAAGGAATATCAAATCCCGATGAATGATTCCCCGAAAAAAAATAAGATTGGTTTTGTGATATATGTTCTAATCCCGATACAGAATAACGGATATTACCTGACCATAAAATAAGTTTAGACCATGTTACAGATACCTGATGCATAATGCGAGTACTATGCCGGCTAAATAGAGAAAGGATAGCTCCACCACCTCCCAATATAATCGTCCAAACGATCAGATTAATAATAATCCAAATAGTTCGCAATCAGCGAATCTCCTTCATACCTAAATAATGAGCCACATCACTTGGGAATTTGATAGACCCATCTTCCTGTTGGTATGTTTCAATTAATGCAACAAACAGTCGTGGTGTAGCAACCCCAGACCCATTTAAAGTGTGTAAATATTCAACTTTTCTCGTTTCATCATTCCTAAATCGTATTTCGCCACGGCGCGCTTGAAATGATTCAAAGTTACTACAAGAACTTACTTCTAGCCATTTCCCTTCTCCTGGTGCCCATACTTCAATATCATAACACTTTGCAGCTGAAAAACTTAAATCACCAGTAGATAGAGATAATACTCTATAATGTAAACCTAAAGCTTGTAAAACAGATTCAGCCTGATGAGTTAAACTTTCTAATTCATTATAAGATGATTCAGGGGTAACAAATTTCACTAATTCAACTTTATTAAATTGATGAACCCTCAATAACCCACGTGTATCTTTTCCATAAGATCCAGCTTCGCGGCGAAAACAAGGAGAATATGCAACCAAATTGATGGGCAAATCTTTTTCATCGATTATTTCACCTTGATAAATATTTGTCACTGGAACTTCCGCTGTTGGCGCAAGGTACAAATCATCTACTTTAGTATGGTACATATCTTCTTCAAACTTTGGCAATTGGCCCGTGGTGGTCATGGCAGATCGCCTAAGCAAAACAGGAGGGAATATTTCAGTATAGCCATATTTTTCAATATGGTGATCTAGCATAAAGGACAGCAATGCCCTTTCTAGCTTTGCTCCATTACCTATATAAAGGGGAAAACCTGAACCAGATAATTTTGACGATCGTTTAAAATCAAATAAATTTAGTGATTCGCCTAAATCTGTATGTGTCTTAGGATTAAAAGAGTAACCAGGCTTTTTTCCCCATTGTCTTATTTCAACATTTGTTGTTTCATCCATTCCTTCAGGTACAGATTCATGTGGCATGTTTGGTAATCGTAATAATATGTGAGATAAGGTCTCCTTTAAAGTACTTTCTTCTTCTTCTAAAGATTTAATATCATCTCCAACTTTACGCATTGCAGCAATAGCATCATCGGCATGTCCGCCAGATTTTTTTATTTGCCCAATTTCGTCAGACACTCTATTACGTTCTGCCCGTTTTTCATCTAACGAGAATTGGATTTTTCTATGTGAAGCATCCAAAGATAGGATTTGCTCGATATCAATCTGCTCCCCTTTTTTAGAGAGAGATTGTTTCACCTTATCTGGATTCTGTCTTATTTCATTTATTGATATCATTTAATTAGTCCAAGAATTAACGGCAGAAGCTACAGGGCTCAAAAAGGCAATCCAAGAACCAGTCCTATCTTTACTTGGTATTTCTTTTATAAAAGTTTTCAAGACAGAAATGACTCTTGGATATTCTTTTCCTAAGTTAAAATATAATAATTCAGTGCCCGGGCATTGAATATTTCTTATTGGATACCACGCAATAAATATAGAATGATTGTATAATTATAACCTTTGACAAGTTACTCATTTCCATGTAATATTTATCACAACAACAAAGGAATTCTATCGAAAATAATCGCTAACAGGTCTGTTTTTAAATAAAAATAAGGAAAGTTGCGACTTATATGAATAGAATTTCGTTTTGCTATTAGATCCTCAATAGTAATTCACTATTCCAAGCATACATAATTATTATCCTATGAAAAATATATTCATTAGTTTTTGTACTATGTCCATTATTCTCGGTCAAACAATTGATATTAATGCACTTCGGATGGCTCAAACTAAAATGAGTTCGTCTGGGTTAAGTAATGGTTCAGTTACAAGTGAAAGGCAAATTCAAACAAAAATAAAAATTGACAAACCTATTGATTCTGAAGCCTATATAGTCGGCCCGGGCGATCAATTTCTTGTCAATATTATTGCAAGCGACAATGTAAGCAATTATACCCTTACGGTCTCACCTACTGGGGAAATACTTATTCCATCCATTGGAATTGTGCAACTAAAATATTTATCCTTGTCTAATAGTATTATTAAAATGAAATCGGCTATAACAGCATTAAATCAAAGTGCCCAAGTATATATTATATTATCTGAAATTCGCGAATTTAAAATAAAAGTTATAGGACATCTCCAAAACCCAGGTTTTTATACGGTTACACCAATGACACGTGTATCTGATTTATTTCAAGAAATTTTATCTAGTATACAATCCAGTGATTCAGATAATGAAATAAATCGTAATAAATCCTATAAATCATCTATCAATGATGTTGCCTACCCGCAAATATCAAAACGCAATGCCTTCATCCTAAGAGGACAAGATACCATATTCATTGACTTATCTAAGTTTGGCACTACAGGGATGGATGAACATAACCCTCTCCTGAACCAAGGTGACATTGTTACATTTCCTCTTCGACAACATTTAATTGGTATATATGGTGGAATAAAGATACCAGGGAATTATGAATACGTTTTAAATGAATCTTTATATGATTTTATTCAATTATCAGGTGGGTTAAGGCCTGATGCAGACCCAACTAAAATTGAAGTTACACGATTTGCAAATAAAACAGAAAAGCATACATTTAATACGACACTTGAATTAGCAAAAGATATAAATACACAACCAGAAGATCATATCATGGTTCGTTATTCCCAGAATTATAAAAAACAAGATGTTGTAATCATCATTGGAGAAGTACATTATCCTGGTGTGTACACTATTGAGCCAGGTATGACTACTGTGAATGATATTCTAATAAAAGCTGGAGGCTTTACTTCAAAAGCAGATTCAACAAAAATGATTATAAATAATGGAAATATTGCTTTAATCCCCGATAAAGAAAAATTACGTATTATGTTGATTCCTGAAGAAAATAGATCTATCGAAGAAAGAGCTTATATAAAAGCTCGCATGTTAACCAAAAAAGGCTCTTTAGAGTCCAATTCAAAGGATCAAACAGAATCTATATTCAATTTTAAAGTTTCAAAAAATGATGAAATTCTTATTCCAAAAAATTATAATTATGTTGAAGTATTAGGTGCAGTAGAAAGACCAGGTAGATATCCATTTAATATAAACAATAATGCTAATAAATATTTAGACCTAGCTGGTGGAGTTACATCTACAGCCACATCAAAAAAATATATTATAAAGGCTGGTACAGGTCAAAGACTCCCGTTCAAGAAAAATATTCCCATCGAAAATGGAGATGCCATATTTATTGCTGAAAAAATGGAATATAATAAATGGCTTCTACTAAAAGATATTTTGACAACATTTGGACAATTTGCAACTCTGATAGCAGTAATACAAGCCACCACAGGAAATTAAAATGACATTAACTCAACATGAGCAAAAAATTGTAGATATCGTCTCTCAACACCCTGGGATATTAGATAATCCTAAATTAAGACGGGAAATTGCAAAAAAGTATGAATTGTCTGAGAAAACATTAAGAAATAGGATTGCAGAATTAAAGAAGAGAGGTTTAATTACATCATCAAACTCAAATAAAGAATCATTCAAGCCTGAATTGCTTAACTCTAAAGGGGAATTAAATTTATCCGCCCTATGGAATATTATTTTGATGAAAAAATGGTTCATTTTAAAAAGTTCCATCGGTGTATCAATCTTAGGTATAATTTATGCACTTGTCGCACCTGTGTATTTTAGTTCTATGATTTCAATGTATCCTGCTGGTGACTTAGGTTCCGGTGGTGGCTCATTGGGCGAATTTCAAGGATTAGCAAAAACATTTGGTATTGGTGGACTTGGCCCAGCCCCCAGTTATAATATTCCAGATATTGTAAATAGTCGACGACTCAAGAAAAATATTGTTTTAAAAAAATGGGAGACAGTTCAGTACCCTGATGGAATCGACTTAATCCAATTCTGGGAATTAGACGAACCTAAATTATTCTCACTCAGGACATGGTTACTCAAATTAGTGAAAAATAATTCATTTGATACAGATACTATTAAAGTTTTAACAAATGAAGCTATCATTGAGTTAGATAATTTAATTAAGACAAATGAAGAAGTTTCTGGGCTTATCACTATTTCAGTCCTCATGCAAGAGCCGCAACTTGCGGCAGATATTGCAAATTATATTTCTGAATTTGTAAAAGATTTTATTTCAATTGAACAACACCGAGAAGCGGTAAGAAATAAAAATTTCATATTAAGACAAATGAAAGATGCTAAAGTTCAATTGGAAATTTCTGAAGATGAACTCACAATCTTTAGGAAAAACAATCCATCATCACATGAAACGCCAAGGTCTAAAATGATGAGGAGTCGACTTGAAAGTGGTGTAGATGAAAACCGGGCAGTATATATCACTTTACGTCAACAGTTTGAAATTGCCAAAATTGATGAAGCAAAAGAAAACCTACATATCAATATTTTAGACATTGCCGAACCAGCAGTAAAAAAAGCAAAACCAAAAAGAACTCTAATTGTCATTATGTCATTTATCGTGGGCATTATTGCCTCAATACCCTACGTTGTATATGCACATACAAATGAAGAAGAAGCATAATTACTTTGAGAGAATATTTTGGTTGAAAAAATAAAAAATACCATACAAATCAAATTTGTGAGCGATTCATTGCTCACAATCATTTCCCATGTTTTGGTAGGTATCTCTGCTCTCATAATTAATACGATTGTTGCAGTAAAATATGGGTCAAATGGATTGGGGATCTTTAGCCAAGGGCTTTCAGTATATATGCTGATTTCTCTTTTGTCTTCTTTTGGGATACAAATATCCGTTCAAAAGCATGCTTCACAGTATGGTGATGACAATCTTCAATTGAATGAAATATTTATAAATTCGATTTATGCTGTCATTGTCATGTCAGCCTTTACAGTTAGTATCTTTTATCTATTTTTAAAATATTTTCCAAACGCATTCCCAAATCCTGAAGTTTATTCATTTATAAAAATAATTTGTATTGCAACTCCCTTGTTTGCAATTAATAAAACAATGAATGGATTCTTTGTTGGCCTTAGGGCAATGAAAACGTATGCATCAATTCGGTTAATCCGGTGGTTAGCTTTGGTCGGGGGAATTACTTATTTGTCGTCTTCCCAATTTAAATTAAATGCGATTGGCAAATTATTTATTGGTATTGAAGGATTATTATTTATCATTCTCCTTTTTATGACTGTTAGATACTGGGGGACTTTTTCATGGCACTGGATAAAGTCACATATAATTTTTGGCACAAAAAATATATTAGCTGGGTTTGTTGGCGATTTCGCAACGCGTGTACCTATTTTAATTATCGGATACATTAGCGGTAATGAAGCCTCTGGTCTTTTTGCGTATGCCCTTACCTTTGCACGATCCATTTTAATGATTCCCCAAGCCCTACAAAAAAGTTTCAATCCCATATTTACTAAAAACTGGTATGAAAAAAATGTTGAAAAAATCCATGAGAATATTTTTAAAGTGTTTAAAGTTTGTATTTATACAATTTTCCCAGCTTTTTTTCTGCTATTCATTTTTTTTCAAGTATATACAATGTACTTCATGCCACCAGAATATTTACAATTATCATCCATAATGTTAATTTTATTTATCGGTAGTGGAAGTATATTTTTATTTGGACCTTTCTCAACACTACTCATAATGACAGGACACCTATACACAAATTTGATTCGAGTAGTTCTTTTTTCTATATTAAATCTTATTTTTACTTTTTCACTTGGGTATACATTTGGGAATCTAGGTGTAGCAATCGCCGTTTCACTATCAATGATTATTAATATTTTTATGTTGGATTATTTTTATAAAAAGAAATTAAATATTCCATTATTTCAAATGACTTTTGGGAAATTATTATCATAATAATAAGAGAAAATTAATGGTAAAATATTTTCCGAAATTACGATTAGCTATGAATCATTTTATTATGGACATTTTAATTGCCAGAGAAATGACATACCCTTTATCAGCAAAAAATAAGTTAAATCCATTTTTTATTATTGGAGCTGGCCGTAGTGGAACAACATTATTAAGGACTATGTTAATGGGGCATCCAGAAATAATCATTCCTCCTGAATCATTTGCATTTCGGCCTGCATTTAAAAAGTTTCATATTTTACAAAATTCATCTTGGGGAAAAATAACTAATGCCATTATTAAATGTTATTCGTCTTCAAAACAATTTTCAATGTGGGATATTGAATTGACAAATGTTGAGCTTAAGGGCACTCAACTAGACAATAAAGATAAGTCACTGGCAAACTTAATTGATTTAATATATCGTGAATATGGACGCATAAACAAACCAAAAGCCTTACGATGGGGCGATAAGACTCCTTTAAATACTTTCTACCTTAAATGGGTTAATAAAACATTCCCAAATGCAAAATTTATTAATTTAATTCGTGATGGTCGTGATGTTGTCAGTTCTTTAAAAGTAGCTGGATTATCATCTATTACTAATTCATGTCTTAGATGGAATCAAGCTATTGAAATGGTGCGTGAATTTGAAAAAACAATTGAACAGGAACGAATAATTACAGTTCGTTACGAAGATTTGGTCTCAAATACACAATTTGAAATCCAAAATATTTGTCAATTCTTGGAAATGGATTTTTCTGATGGGATGATTAATCATGAATCTGTGTCATTAAACATGATGGATGTTCAACAGTATGAACATTTTAAAAATTTATTAAATCCTATTAACAAAAAGTCTATTGGTAAATGGAAAGATAATCTTTCAAATATTGAAAAAAAATTAATGATACCAAAAATCATAAAAAACTTAAAACAATTAGAATATGTTATTGAATAAATGCTTACCGCAAATATAAATAGCACCACTAATTCTGTTTCTGAAAATCACTTCAGCCTGAAAGTTTTAATCCTATATTATTTTAATACGTTTTTACTGATTGACCTATTAAATGGTTTTGTGCTGAAATATCTTGGAATTGAACCTGCTATATCACCTGGCCAAATCGTGCGAGGGGTGATTACTTTATTCTTAGCATTGGAAATATTATTGAGGAAAACAGCCAACCAACAAAATAAACATATTTATTTATTTGGATTTTTTGCACCTATATCTATTTTGTTTTACTATTTAAGAGACCATGCTATATCTGCCATTCCTCTTGAAATAATTGCTATCATAAAACCACTATTTTTTTTACTCTTATTTCATCAGGTTTCAATGAATTATTCTTTTTATAAATCTAAAGTTGATCAAATTTTATTTTCAAATATGATTGTATTTACAACTTTTATTATTGGAAGTTTTGTAACGGGTGTTGGTGTAAATGCTTATTCTGGATATTATGAATCAAGTAAAAGTTTTTTCTATGGCGCAAACCCTACTGCAATTTTAGGATTTGTATTATCGATTTATTACACATACCAAATAAAAGAAAAATCAATCAATTTAATATATTTGTTAGCTATTTTGATTTCTCTTTATTTAAGCGGAACTCAAATTATACTAGTCTACCCATTCTTTTTATTATACTTTTTACTATTCAAAGTTTTCTCATCAAGGTTATATAAAAGTCTAACTATAATTAGCTTTTTGCTAATTTCACTCCTATTTACGAGTGGATTTTTAAATAAGTTGATTTTTTCGGATAATGCTTTAATCTCGCGCTATGGTGAAAGAGCCTTACATAGTGTTAATTATTTTAATGAACATTCTCAAATTAAAATCATACCATTACGTTGGTATTCATGGGTTTCAGGTACGCGGGCATATCGTGCAGATTTAGGCTTAAGGCAAATGCAATCAAAACCATCCAGCTATTTAATTGGATATGGAAATGCCATGAAATCTAAAATGGTTGGTGAATCTTATGCCGGGCGTACCGGAAGTGAGATGGATTTAATTGATCTATTTCTAGATTATGGTATTATAGGTTTAATATTTATTTATTTACCCATTTTTAAAACAATAATTCCGATAATTGCAAACCGAGACACAAATAGGAATGCAATGTTAATTTACTTTTTAATTTTATATAGTTCTTTTGCAGGGCATGTTATAACAGCTCCGATGGGTAGCACATTATTTGCGTTATTTTTAGGAATTGAGTATTGCCACTATAATCAGATAAAAGAAAATTCCCATCCCGATTCTATCAGTCATTTAGGGTTAATTAACTAGTTGGGAAGAATAATGAAAGTTTTATATGCTACAAATATGTACCCTTCTGATTATAAACCATTCTCTGGTATCTTCATTAAAGAACAAATTGAAATGCTTCATAAAACTTTTGGGTTAAAATATTCAATTGTAACAGGTGGTGGAAGTAATAATAATCCAATTATTATTATTAAAAAATATCTTGTATTCTTTTTTAAAATATTTTGGAATTGCACATTTAATAAATTTGATATTATTCATGCGCACTTTTCTTACCCAACTGGATTTATTACACTTCTTTCAAAAATTTTCAATTCTTCTAAATTTATTTTAACTGTTCATGGTAGTGACATATTAGACACTAGAATCCATTTCACATCCTTGAAGTATTGGGCTAATAAATTGACCCTCTCATTCACTCATGCAATTATCGCTGTCAGTGAAAATTTGAAAAATGAAATAATTCAATCCTACAATATTCCATCAGAGAAAATTCATGTTATTGATATGGGCGTAAATAATGATATATTTTTTAATCAAACATTAGAGCCAACTAAATCAGGAAAAGAGTTTCATTTTTTATTTATTGGAAGATTCGTAAAAGTAAAAGGATTTCAACATATTATTGAAGCATTTAGACATATTATTATTAATGATCCAGATTTATTTTTTAAGTGTACCGTTATCGGAACTGGTGCTGATGAAGAAAATTATAAAGCAACAATCACACATTACAATCTTGAAAAATATTTTGATTTCATTGGGCCTAAAAAACAATCGGATATAGCTCTTTGGATGAATAAAGTCGATACAGTAATTATTCCTTCTCAAGCTGAAGGATTTGGGCTAGTGGCAATAGAATCTTTAGCATGTGGTACACCTGTTATTGGATCGGCTGTTGGCATAATGCCGTCAATAATTAAAAATGATTTAAATGGATTTCTATTTCAGCCAGAAAACAATTATGATTTAGCTACTAAAATAAAGTTTGCCATGACTAATAAAACAAATATCTCCATAAATAATTGTATAAAGTCAGTAATTCCCTATTCCCAAAACTTTAAAGTAAAACAAACTTTCAATTTATATGAAAGAGCAGTCTTATAAAATGACAGCATCAACAATTTCTCCTATTTTTATTGGTGGTACGGGGAGGTCTGGCACGACTATACTTTCTAAAATACTTTCAAAACATTCCGAAGTATACTCATTTGACCAAGAGCTCAGATTTTTAACAGACCCAGATGGATTAATTTCATTAAAACATTCACTTGTTGATCATTGGTCCTTTTTCCATGGAGATATGGCAATCGAAAGATTTAAGTCCTTAATGTCCAATCTTAAATTGCGATATGTTGGTAAATACCCTAACCATGGTTTATCCGAGCATACATCCAACACATTTTATGACCAATGGATAGATTCTTATATTTCATCATTAATTGAATATCAGTCAAATCATGCATGGGCTGGAAAAGTTAATTTAATTCAGAAAGGATTTCTTAAATTAATAAATCCAAGTGAAAAACCTTTCTTAATCAATAAATCATATTATTGTTCTCCACATACAGAAGAACTATTTATTCAAAAGACTCAAAGTTTTATGAATGATTTATATAATCAAATCTCAAAAACAAATAAGAAAAAAGTTATTGTTGAGCATACTCCTTCAAATTTAGTTCATCTTGATTTTTTGATTAAAATTCTTCCATCACTAAAACTAATTCATATTCATCGAGATCCTAGAGATATAATTGCATCATATAAAACGAAAGATTGGGGTAGTAATGATGTATTACAAAATGCGAAATGGATTCAGGATGTTCTTTATCGATGGGAAAGTATTAAAAAGGATATTCCCAACACTTTTTATTTAGAAATAGCTTTTGAACAATTGATTCGTGATCCTGAAAAAGAGATAAGACGTATATGTAAATACATCAATATTCCATTTGAAAAATCTTTACTAAATATTGATTTATCTAAACATAATATTGGTAGATGGGAAAATTGCTTCAGTGAGTCAGAAAAAAATAAATTAAATGCTCAATTTGCAAAACTTATAACTAAGAATGGTATAAATGAAATCTACTAAAACCATTGGAATGATCGCATACACAGAATATTCTAGAGATCCGCGAGTGAGACGATATGCTGAAGCATTAGCTTCTTCTGGTTTTGTTGTTGATTGTTTTGTCTTAAAAGAAAAAAACCAAACCAGCCAGAAAGATAATGGAATCAATTTACAATATTTAAATATTGAGCAATATAGAGGTAGTTCTAATATGGCCTATATTTTATCATATTTATCCTTTTTTTTACGAACATTTTTTCATGTTTCGATAAAAAACTTATTTCGATATAAAATAATTCATGTCCATAATATGCCTGACTTTTTAGTCTTTACAACAATATTTAATAAAATATTTGGTGCTAAAGTTATTTTAGATATCCATGACACAATGCCTGAAATATATAAGGCTAAATTCCAGCCACCATTATCCTATATTTTTTATTATATCCTTTTATTTCAAGAAAAATTGTCATGTTGGTATGCAAACTTAGTCATAAATGTGCACCAACCTCACCTAGAACACAACGTTAAATATCATGGCTTAAATGTAAAAAAAGCTCATATTATTTCAAATTATGCAGATACAAATTTATTTAATTTACATCAGTATCAACATATTGACTCAAATAAAGACCAAAATCATTACACACTTATTTATCATGGGACAATTGCTGAACGTTTCGGATTGAATGTAATATTAGAAGGATTGGGGAAAGCCCTTCGTACCTATAGTAAAATATCCATGAATATTTATGGGAAAGGTGATGGTGTTAATGACTTAAAACAAACAATTGATCAATATAATTTATCTGATCATGTAAAATATCACGGGCAAATACCATTAAGTGATATTCCAGAAAAATTATATAATTCAGATATAGGCATTGTCTCGTATCATATATCTGAAGCAACTAATTTAATGCTTCCACTAAAGCTGATGGAAAATATTGCTATGGGACTTCCCACAATGACGGTAAGAAACAAAGCTATTGATTACTATTTTGAAGATGATGAACTTATTTATTATATAGCTGGAGATGCTGACTCTTTTTGCGACCAATTATTAGATCTAGTCCAATCACCAAATTCATTGAAAACATTTGCCATTAAAGCATCACAAATTAATAATCGATTAAATTGGGAAGATGAAAAAGTAAAGTATCTAAATATTATTGAATCAATAATAAAGGATAGACCCATGAATAATTACAAAACAATTACGAATATGAAAAAATCATGAATACTCAAGTTACAAATATCCCTTTTGTGGATTTAAAAGCACAATACCAATCAATAAAAGACGAAATTGATTTAGCTATTGAAAATGTTATTTCGGAAACAGCCTTTATTAAAGGAAAATACGTTCAACAATTTGAAAATGATTATAAAGATATTTATAATGTAAATCATGTTATTAGTTGTGCAAATGGTACGGATGCCATCTATATTGCTTTAAAAGCATTGGAGATAGGATTTGGAGATGAAGTAATAACCGTTTCTAACACATGGATATCTACTGCAGAAACAATTAGCCAAACTGGGGCAAAACCCATATTTGTGGATATACATCCTGATTATTATACTATTGATGTTGATCAGATCGAAGAAAATATCACTCCAAAAACACGTGCTATTATACCTGTACATCTGTTCGGTCAATCCGTAAATATGGATGTTATAAAAGAGCTATGTAACAAACATAATTTATTTTTAATTGAAGACTGCGCTCAAGCTCATTTTGCTGAATGGAAAGGGGGGAAAGTTGGCACTTTAGGAGATGTAGGAACATTTAGTTTTTTCCCAGGAAAAAATCTCGGTGCCTATGGTGATGCTGGAGGTATCATAACAAATAATGATCAATTAGCAGATAAAATGAGAATGTTTGCAAATCATGGTGCGTTAAAAAAACACTTCCATGAAATAGAAGGAATAAATAGTCGAATGGATGGGATACAAGCTGCTATTTTAACAGTAAAATTGAATTACATAAAAGAATGGTCTGACACCAGACTATCTGTTGCAATAAAATACAATGATTTATTACAAGATATTCAAGGCATTGTAACGCCTAAAATTCATGATGATGGAAAACATGTATTTCATTTATATGTAATTCGTGCCCAAAATCGAAGTGATTTGCAATCTTATTTAAAAGAAAACGGAATTAACACAGGAATACATTATCCTACACCACTTCCATTTTTGAAAGCATATGATTATTTAAATCACTCCGAAAGTGATTTTCCTATTTCAGCTAAATACCAACATGAAATCCTTTCACTACCTATCTTTCCTGAAATAACTGATGAACAATTAATACATGTGGTAGATACAATTAAATCATTTTATCAACAGAATAAATAAACATAACAGCATTTTGGAGTAAATCTTGTTAAAAGAGCAAGCCAAACTTTTTGCATTTCTAAATAGGTTAACAGACCATATTATCCTTGTAGTTTCGATTGGATCAGGAATTCTAATTGAACAAATATACCATTCACGGAATTTATTGAGTGTTATAGATGAACAATCATTCCACCCATTTATGGCTCCCCTTTTGCTCGTCCTTTATCATATTTTATTTCAGGTTTATGATAATTCTCTTCTGTATAGGCGGACGAGTTATACATCTTTTTTCAACTCAATATTAATTATATCTCTATTAGGATTGTCAATTCTAATTACAGTTTCATTCCTTATTAAAAATGAGTTGTTCTATAGAACTACTATAATTGCAATTGTATCTATCAGTTTTTGGTTACTATTACTCAAAAGATGGTTTGTTAAATATTATCTCGAAAATATGAGAACATTAGGGCGGAATACAAGATATATTGTCATTATTGGAAGTAAAAAAAGAGCAAAAAGGCTTATAGCAGAATTTGCTAATCATGAAGAATATGGATATATCGTATCACATATTTTAGATCCAGATTTAGACAGGGTTGGATTAAATATAAATGACAATATTGTTAAATCATTTTCAAATTTTAATAACATATTAATGGAAAATCCTGTGGATGAAATATTTTTTGCAATGCCTCCAGGGCAAGTACCAGACTTTAATGAGAAAGTAGATTTTTTAAACAGTTTAGGTATCAATTTCCATATTATTATTAATCTTGATGTATTTACAGAAAGCATAAATAAATTAGATGTGGAACCATTTGTTGATGACTGGTACAATATTCCAACTATTTCATTCCACCCAACAGATAAGAAATTATTTAAGCTCATTATTAAAACTTATATCGAATTTATTTTAGCACTTGGTATCATTACATTATTTTCACCCATTTTAGTTATTGTCCCAATTATTATTAAGGTTACTTCTAAAGGTCCTGTATTTTTTTCACAGAAAAGAGTGGGATATCATGGTAGAAAATTTCATTTACTTAAATTTCGAACAATGGTGGCTGATGCAGAAAATAAACTTGATGATTTAATGGATCAAAATGAACAATCAGGACCTGTTTTTAAAATAAGTGATGATCCTAGAATTACTTCAGTTGGGAAATTTCTTAGAAAATATTCATTAGACGAATTACCACAATTGATAAATGTATTAAAAGGTGATATGAATTTGGTCGGTCCACGTCCCCCATTACCATCAGAAGTAATTCAATATAAACCTGAATGGAGAAACCGATTGAATATGAAACCTGGGATTACAGGTCTTTGGCAAGTAAGTGGCAGAAATGATATTGTTAACTTTGAAGATTGGGTGAAACTTGATTTAGAATATATTAATACATGGTCTTTAAAACTTGATTTTATCATTATATTTAAGACTATACCCCATATGATTAAAGGATCCGGGAAATAAAGTAATGTGGAAATATATAATAAATATTCTTCTACTTTTATTAACACAATTCAATATTCTGGAAAGTAATACTCCAGGCTTTACATTAACCCCATATATGTATTATGATTCATTTTCAAATGGATCGGTATTTCACACAAATAAAAAAGGAAGTGCAACCATTACGACAGTTGGTTTGTCCGCTAAAAAGGAAACCTCCAATTTATCTATTCACGGTTCGTTTAATTTTACATCGACTCGTAATGTAGATCTTTTGCTTTCCCATTTCGATCAATCATTATTCTTTGAAAAAAAAAGAGGCTATTATAATTCAGATAATAATTGGTTTGAATCTTCCTTATTAAGTATAGAATATAAAAAGACTAAGAATTTGAGTTTTTTTGGTGGGAAAAAAACTATACACTGGGGACAAGGAAATTCTAGTCTAATCCTATCTAAGGATATTCCAAGTTTTCCACTACTTGGTTTTAATTGGAAATTATCTAATTCATTATCATTAGAATATTTTCACGGAACACTTTCAAGCCAAATTGTAGATACCACAAATACTTTATACGAAAATATAGTCAGGCGAAATGTTTATTATTCAAGATCATTAGCAGGACATAAACTTTCTTGGGAAATAACCCAACATTTAACCTTTAATGCAATGGAAATGGTCGTATTTGGCCATAGAACAACCGATATTCACTATTTACTACCATTAATACCTTTTTGGTCAATGCAGCATTATATTGGAGATATTGATAATGTTCAAATGTGTGGCGAATTAGTATATAAGCCAAATTCGAATTCAAACTTGTATTTTTCACTTTTTGTAGATGAGTGGCGGCCAGAATGGACTTTCAAATCCACTAATAGAAATTGGTTTGGGTATCAATTTGGCCTAAATAAAAATAATATTTTTCATGAGAAAGATTTTTTTATTGTTGAATACACATGGACGGATCATCGAGTTTATAATCATAAATATGAAATAAATAACTCTTATACATACGATTACCCTATTGGGTTCTGGGCTGGTCCTCACGCTGAAGAATTATATATAATCTATTCGGGAAAGATTAGAGACCTTAATATTAATATTAAATCTTCTCTTGTAAAACGGGGAGAATTAACAAATGAAATACTTGAAGGACAATATAAAGACATTATTTATGAAAGATATTCCAATTTTTTTGAAACACGAAGCGTAACAAGTTTAAAAGTAGAGAAATCCATTATTAATAATTCTATTTTTATTAGTTGTATGTTAGAAAATATTAGATGGGGAAATCCGGGATTTGATCCAAAATCTCCTTCATTAAATCAATTGGATAGGGTAAATAAAACGTCTTTAAATATAGGGTTAAGTGCTTATACTGATATTATTTTTAAATAATTCCTAATCGTTCCTGGCGATATTTTTTCTCTTGAATATTCTTCCACCAAGTTTGATTTCCTATGTACCATTGTATTGTTTTCTTTATGCCTGATTCAAAATTTTCTTTTGGTGCCCAACCGCACTTTTTTTTGATCTTTGTAGCATCAATGGCGTACCTAAAATCATGTCCTGGTCTGTCAGGAACAAATGTAATTAACTCCTTATAAGATTGCCCAGAATCAGATGGTATTTCTTGATCTAGAATGTTACAAATAGTTTCAACAATTTCAATATTTGTTATTTCATTATTACCACCAATATTATATGTATCCCCTAACTGACCATTTTCAATGACAGATTGAATTGCTTCACAGTGGTCGCGGACGTACAACCAATCTCTTACATTTAATCCATCTCCATAAACTGGAAGTGGTTTCCCAGCCAAGGCATTTATAATCATAAGTGGAATTAATTTTTCAGGGAATTGATATGGCCCATAATTATTTGAACAATTTGTTATTAATACTGGGAATCCAAATGTTCTAAACCAGGCTCTAGCCAAATGATCAGAGCCAGCTTTTGATGCCGAATATGGTGAACTTGGGTCATATGGTGTCGATTCAAGAAATTTCCCTGTATCACCTAAACTACCATAAACTTCATCTGTAGATACATGTATAAATCTGAAACTATTTTCTTCAATTTTGGCCACACTATTTGCCCACGTATAAGATTCATAAAGCATATTTAATGTACCTACTACATTAGTTTCAATAAATTCAGTAGGGCCATCAATAGACCTATCCACATGGCTTTCTGCTGCAAAGTGAACAACAACGTCAGGTTTATATTTTTGTAGAATTGAAATAATAGTTTCTTTATGACATATGTCTCCTTTCACAAAATGATACCTTGAATCAGTTTCATATTTATTTAAGTTTTCTAAATTGCCAGCATATGTCATTTTATCTAAATTAACTATTGTATCTGCAATATTATTTTCTAATAGATGATGAATATAATTTGAACCTATAAATCCACATCCGCCCGTTACAAAATATACTTTCATTTATAAACCTTTCTTTGGGTACATTGAATTTTCCATACCTTTTAAATAAGGTAAATTACTATCCTTCCCTGAAATGATTGGATTGGTAATTTCCCATTCAATTCCCAATTCGGGGTCATTCCATTTTATCCCATATTCATCTTCTGGATGGTAATATTCTGTACACTTATATTGAATTATTGCATCATCAGATAAAACAGAATATCCATGAGCAAATCCTTCTGGAACATACATCATTTCCTTTCTATCAGATGTTAATCTATTACTCACATATTGACCAAAAGTATCAGAATTTTCTCTAATATCAACACCAACATCCAAAATGATACCTCGAATACATCGTATTAATTTCCCTTGTGGATACTTTAATTGATAATGTAAACCTCTCACTACGTTTTTTTCTGAAAATGCTTCATTATCCTGGACAAATGTAGCATTGAATCCCTCATCTGAATATTTTAGCAAATGAAAAGACTCTAAAAAATATCCCCTATTATCTTGATGAATATCAGGAGTAATAAGTAAAACATCAGGTATTTTTTGTGGCTCAATGAGCATCTTTCTTAATCCCTTTTCTGCCTACGTTATCAAACTTAAATCCGAGTCTAGTTAAGTCTTTAATCGGCAATATATTCCTTGTATCTAAAATGACAGGTTTATTCATTAATTCTTTTACTTTATTCAAATCTATCGCACGAAATTCTCGCCATTCAGTCAATATAACTGTTGCATCAGCGCCTTTAACCGCATTCTCCCAATTAGTGCAATAAGTTACGTCTGGATACAATTGCGCCATATTACTATTGGCGATGGGATCATAAGCCTTAATAACTGATTTTGATTTCAATAATGATTGAATCATATCTAGAGCAGCAGAATCTCTAATATCATCCGTTTCCTGTTTAAAAGCCAGCCCAAGTATTGCAATTGTTTTTCCAGATATGTCTCCATTAAATAATCGATTTAATTTGAAGACCATTCTTTCTTTTTGATATTGATTTGCTCTTATAGCTCCTTCAACCGTTTTAAGTGTTAATCCTTTTTGTTTCGCCAATGAAGCAAGTGCATTTGTATCTTTCGGGAAACAAGATCCACCATAACCTGGACCTGGATGTAAAAATTTAGGACTAATGCGCCCATCACTCCCCATTGCTTTTGTAACTTCATGAATATCTGCATCTACTTCATCACATAAATTTGCAATTTCATTAATGTAGCTTATTTTTAATGCTAAAAAAGCATTACTCGCATATTTAATCATTTCGGCAGTTTGGATTGAAGTTTTTACAATGGGCGTTTCATTAATAAATAATGGACGATATACATCCATCATAAAATCAAAAGCTTTTTTAGATGATGACCCTAGTACAACTCGATCTGGCCATAAAAAATCTTTAACAGCTGACCCTTCTCTCAAGAATTCTGGATTAGAAACATAATCAAATTGACTATTTTTATTTTTATTTTGATTAATTATTTTTATGATTTGCTCCCCAGTTCCTATTGGAACTGTACTTTTTGTGCAAATCACCTTATAGCCATTTAAATTTTCACCAATTGTTTCTGCAACTTCATAAACAGCAGAAAGATCAGCATCCCCATTTTCACCTTGTGGCGTACCAACGGCAATAAATATAACATCAGCTTTTTGAATGGCTCTGTCTACTTCTGTAGTAAAGGATAATCTACCTGCCTTAACATTTCGATCAACTAAATTTCCAAGCCCAGGTTCATAGATTGGAATTTCACCCTTATTTAATTGCTCAATTTTATCAGATGCAATATCTGCGCAAATAACATTATGACCAAAATCGCTAACACCCGCACCAGAAACAAGTCCTACATAACCAGTCCCAATAAAAGTAATTTTTTTCATTTAAAATTTTTCTCCACTTTTGGGTTCAATAATTCTGGGAAATTTTCCATTATAAAAAGCCTAGTTTTCTTCTTAAAACCCATTCGATAGTTAATAATATAAGTATTAAACATAGTAAAAATATATTTTCATTTAATATATAATTATTAACTTTCTTCATCTCCACATTCTTGGAATTAACAAAATCATAAATTTGATTTTTTTCTTCCCAATTTAAATATTTTCCATTAGTATTATTGGTTAAAGTTTGTAACAATGACTGGTTTAAAAAGACCCTATTCAACTCTATTTTACTTTCCTGAACTGTATAGGATCCATTGCCGACCAATTGTTGGCTAGCACCATTATCTAAAATTATGTCATATTGATAATCTCCAGAAGATGTTGTCCAATATTTCCCATGAAACTCATTAGACTTTAAATCATATTTTAATGGTTTATCTTCCATCCATTCACCATCTTTATAAATTCTTATTGTACCATTATGTAAACTATATTTTTTTTGTCCTCCAACTCCGGTAACAACAATTTGTTCCCCTTGTTGATATGATTTTTTATCTAATCTAAAAAAATATTGGTGATCCCCACCCGTTTTCATTAGCCACGAAAAAATACCATCCCACATTTTAGAAAAGGTATTAGCCCGCTGTGTTCCAATTAATTTATAATGCAATGAATATAAGTCTGGAGTCGTCCAAACGCCGTGTCTAAAACCACTATTTTCTCCTAACAGAAGGACTGGAATAGATAAATCTTGTAATTGGAATTGAGCTAGAACTATTTGACCTTCGCTATCAATTTCTATCCCAGATGTGAGTGGCGGTAAATCCACATCTTTCATATCTATAAATGAATTATAATCGTATGGAAAGATAGATTGAATCGTGTCTGTAAATGACCAATTATTTATTCTACCATTCTCTAAAAAATGAGTATAAGGTTTAGAGCTAAATAAAGGTAATAAATATTTAAATGATTCTTTAGATGATTCAGGACCAGCTATAAATAAAAGAGATGATTTTTGTGCTATTATTTTTTTTGCTAAAATTTTGGATAAATCTTTCCATTCTAAAGCATTTTCTTTAATTGGATGATTATCAAGTATAATTAAATCGTATGGTTTTTTCCAAAATGATTTCAAAGTTGGACTAAAACCTTTCTTAACATTGATATAGTGGTCTAATTCAAATCTTGAATTTTTATTTAATACGCTCTTTAAAACACTAGTATTATAATTTGGAGCACCCGTTAATAAACCTATTCTGTATTTTGACTTTAATACTTTTAGACTCATTGATTGTCGGTTATTTAAAATATTCACTTCTTCTTCAAGAACAGATACTTTTGCCTGATAACTTAAATTTCCTAGTTGAGATGGTTTAACTCTAAAAATGACTTCATGTGTGTTCCCCACTCCATCAACAGACAAAACTTTTGAACCAACTAATTTACCATCTTGGAAAAGGGTTACGTCAATCCGTTGTCCAATATGGCCAAAACTGCTTACTCCTATTTTCATTTCAACTTCTTCATTAATAATGGCAATTGGCGGAAAATCAATAGATTCGATTGATAAGTCCACCATTGGAGATAAATCTCCCACACCAATACAATAAATAGGCGTCTCTAATTCGTAAGTTAACTGACTGGGGTGCATCCCTTGTGTGGGTTGACCATCCGTAATAATTATGGCGCCCGCTAACCCTTTCGGTTCATTCTCTTTAATATGCTTAACAACAAGTCCTAAATCTGTAGAACTTCGATTACCCTTATTATTTTTTTGAATAGAGTTTGAGAAATAATGGATTTGAACATGTGATGCTTTATCAGATAAATTTCTTTTTAAATCTTTAATGGCTATTTCAAGCGATGATTTCGTTGGACTCCCGTGGTAATCCATCGAAAGAGAATTATCAATATATACATTCCAAGTTAATGGCCGAGTTTCAGTATATATATGTTTTACTTTTGGATTTAGGATTAGGATTACTAAAAGGGAGAATACTACAAATCTAATCCAAAAGAGAGCCCTTACTTCTTGATGAACTGATGTTAATCTATATACCCAACCTAGGGTTAAAGTGACTAATATGATTATTCCCCAAAAAATAATATTGGGGGTTAAAAGGGAAAATGACATCTAACCTAATTTTAAATTTGGGTAGATTGCAAAGGATAAATCATTTTTAAAATTATTTTTAAATTTTATTTCACCAAGAAATGCAATCATGGCTGCATTATCTGTGCAGAAACGTAAATCAGGAAATAATATTTTTTTATCTATTAATGTTTCTTTTAATCGTTTTCTTAATGATTGATTCGCTGCAACACCACCAGCAATAACACACGTATTTACTTCTGATTGGATAACAGCTCTTTTTACCTTCTCTACTAATGTAGAAACAATTGCATATTCATAGCTTGCTGCAACATCTGACTTTGATAATTGTTCATCTTCTTGAAATGAATCCATATAATAAAGGAGAGACGTCTTTAATCCACTAAAACTAAATTCAAGTGACTTTTTTCCCATCAAAGCTTTTGGGAATACAACTTTTTCAATATTTCCGCCCTTTGCTAATTTTTCAATTTCTGGCCCCCCAGGATATCCGAGTCCAAGAATTCGTGCTCCCTTATCAAATGCTTCACCTGCTGCATCATCCCTAGTTTCACCCATTAAAGCGTACTGACCTAATTCTTTAATGAGCCATATTTGGGTATGTCCACCCGAAACAAGAAGACAAACAAACGGATATTTTAACGTTGGATCTGCCATAAAGTTCGCATAAATATGTGCCTCAAGGTGATTAATTGGAATAATAGGTATATCTAAACCCAACCCAAATCCTTTAGCGAAACTAACACCTGTCAATAAGGCACCAGATAAACCTGGTCCATGAGTGACAGCAATTCCATCAATCTGGTTTTTTTCTATTTTGGCTTTTACTAATGCTTTAGAAACAATCCCATTTAATAAGCGTTCATGCTCTCTAGATGCCATTTCTGGCACCACACCGCCATATAAATTATGAATAGATTGGGAGCTTAGAACACTTGCTTTTATAATTCCATCTTCGCAAATAGCTGCCGCTGTTTCGTCACAAGAAGTTTCAATTCCTAATATAATCAATTTGCTTCCCTTGCGACACCTAGTTCTAAGCTTCGTGGAGATAGGTCTCTCCATTCTAATACATTTTCAGGTAAAGCAACTGTTGGTTCATAAAACTGTTTTCTTATAGACCAATTTTTAAAATCAATCGTTATTATTATATCTTCATTTGTTAAATCTGCAATGCGTTGAACTCCTCCTATGATTGTTAGTGCAACAGTTTGGGGAGACGGAAAGACTCGAATTTTCTCAGGCTTATTTAAGACGGTTACAGGAATATCAACAATTATTCTTTCACTGATTTGTTGAATGTCTACAACATATGATATATTGTCTTGGGAATATTCTACTAAAGATCCAATTTTTTCTAGTCGTATGGATCCATTCTGTGATAAACTCGCTCCTAGGATAGAATCAGAAATTGTATTAATAATATGGACATTTTCTAATACTTCCTTCGGTCCAGCTATCTGTAGTTCCTTTGGCAAGATAGATATATTCCCAACCTGAATAAAACCTGGAGACGGATTGATAAATATTTGGGATTGGACAGGAACAGTTTTTACATTATAATCATCCAAACTAATTTGGATTCGGTTAGGATATACGACTTCTATAAATAATAAATTATATGAATCTGGAATTACAACTTTTTGCGGATACTTATCAAAGTAATCACTAAGCACAAATTCATATTCGTTAGAGATACCCTCTAAATCTATTACGAGTTTAAATTGTGTAAATCGTTTTAGAATGGATGCCTTAAATAGATCAAGACCACGACCTTTTAATCTAACAGTTGCTGTTCGAGGAACTTCTTCTCTGTGGGCTTTTTGCTTACTCAGGTTTCGTGCTTCTATCGGCATCTCGAAAGACATGACATACACATTACCACTGACAACAAAAAACCACAGTAAAATAGCTAAGCCCGTAGAGCCTAGCCCAAGAACGAGTTTTTGACTTGGGATAGTTCCTGTAGGGTTTTTCAGCTTCATTGGCGCATCCTACTGAACCATTTTTAAGCCTCTTCTGGCGTCTCTTCCTCTTTTTCGGCTGACTTTGCCTGCTCGATTAATTCTAGAGGAAGTTCAAGTTTTTCGCCTTCGGCATCATCTTGGTTTTTTAGAAATTCTTTAACGGCACTATTCGCAGATTGCCTATTACCACCTGCAAGTTCTTCTTTAAATAGAATTACTTTTCTATCTTCAGGTGATACCTGCATTACAATTCCTGATAAGTTAGCTCCTACCTCAAATTGGCTCGCTAAAGCACGACGATCACGTTTAGACATTTTTCCAAATGGAATAATTCCTTCCACATCCATATCTAAAGAAATAATAATTCCTTTATCCAAAACACGGATGATTTCGCCACTCACTTCTTTTCCACTCTCGTAGAATTCAATGATTTTTGGCCATGGATCATCTAATAATTGCTTATAGCCTAATGAAATACGTCTATTTTCGCGTGAAACTTCCAACACACGAACTTCAACTTCTTGACCTTTTTCTAAAACTTCCTTAGGATGTTTTATTACTTTAGTCCAAGACATATCAGAAATATGTATTAATCCATCAATGCCATCTTCCAATTCAGCAAAAGCACCAAATTGAGTCAGGTTCTGAACAGTACTTTTTTGCACTGAACCAACGATGAATTTTTCTTCAATTTTATCCCATGGATCTGGGGAAAGTTGCTTAACACCTAAACTGATTTTCCGGTCTTCTGTATCAATTGAAAGAACTTGTGCTTCAATTTCATCTCCCATTGAATAAATTTCGGATGGATTCTTAACGTGTCTTGTCCATGAAATTTCAGAAACGTGAATGAGACCTTCTACCCCAGGTTCTAGTTCAATAAAACACCCATAATTGGTTAAACTAACAGCTTTACCTTTTACGATTGTTCCTATAGCATATTTACTTTCAACACCATCCCATGGATGTGGTGATAATTGTTTTAAGCCAAGGGAAACACGTTTTCGCTCTTCATCATATTCAATAACTTTTACGGTTAATGTTTCGTTAAGTTCAACAACTTCTGTGGGGTGATTAACACGCCCCCAAGATAAATCAGTAATATGGAGTAAACCATCAATACCACCTAAATCAACAAAGACTCCAAAGTCAGTTATATTTTTAACACGACCTTCTAAAATGCTTCCTACTTCCAATTCTTGGAAAAGTGCATCACGTTGTTCAGCCAAGCTTGCTTCCAAGATTGCTTTGTGAGACACAACAACATTTTTACGTGCTTCATTTAGTTTGACAATTTTCAATTCAAGTTCTTTATTCAAATAATAATCAAAATCTTGAATTGGTCTAACATCAATTTGGGAACCGGGAAGGAATGCTTGAACTTTCCCAAGGTCAACAATCATTCCACCTTTAATCCGGCGAATAAGGGTACCTTTAATAATTTCTTCATTATCAAACGATTCTTTCAAATCTCTCCAGCGACGCATAAAGTCTGCTTTATCTTTTGATAATATTGTATTTCCACCTGCATCTTCTATATGTTCAACGTAGACTTCAACTTGTTCGCCAATGGCAGGAAGTTCTTCATTTGAAAATTCTGATCTGTCAATAATACCTTCTGACTTGAAACCAATATCAATCATGATTTCTTTTTCATTGGCACCGACAACACGACCCATAAGTAACTTATCTTCTACAATATCAATAAGAGCACCTTCATAAAGGGCTTCATTCGCATTAGGTTCTGAAACTTCTACCTCGGGGGATAATATTTCATCCTGCGTAACAACTTTTACTTCTTTAAATAGGTCATCTGATAGATAATTTTTTATCTCTTTTTCAATAACAGGTTCTGTAGTAGACGCTGTCTTTTCAACGCTGACTTCAACTTCAGGTGTTTCCACTATTGTATCCGCCTCTTCAACTACCGGTTCTGGATTTAGTTCTTCAAACATTCTTTTATATTTCCTTTTTTATTCTTTGTTAGTTATGTGTTTTACTATTTTTTCTATTTGTTCACTTATTGATAATAGACTCGTATCAATTTCTATTGCATCTTTAGCTTGTCTTAAGGGAGAATGTTCTCGTGATGAATCTAACAAATCTCTCTTTTCAATTTCAAACATCAAGTCATCAAGAGATTTTGTTTCACCAAGTTTTTCCAAGTCAACTAATCTTCTTTCAGCTCTAACTTTTACATCAGCAACCAGAAAAAACTTATAGTCAGCGTTTGGAAAAACAACTGTTCCTATATCTCGCCCTTCAATCACACATCCATTTTCTTTACCAATTGCTCTTTGCAATTCTACCATGGATTTCCGTATCTCGGGAATAGCGCTAACAGCACTTACGAACAATGTTACCTCAGTTGAACGAATTAATGATGATACATTTTCATTATTAATAAAAATGCAATTTTCCCCATTAACAATTTCAAAACGTATTTGAATATCGCTCAGTAATATTTTTAATTCTACTGGCTGAGTAATATCAATATTTTTTGTTATAACAATATGAGTTATCGCTCGATACATTGACCCCGTATCCAAATAAGGAATCCTTAAAATTCGGGATACACCTTTTGCCGTTGTACTTTTACCGGAAGCAGCTGGACCGTCAATAGCTATGATCATGATTCTAAACTCTCAATAAGCCGGCGAAATTACCCATCAAAGTTGTATATCTCAAATGATTTGAATAAAATACAATTTCCAATTTTATATCATCTTTTCTTTATCAATGCATCTAAATCTTTTAATTCTTGTTCTGTTAACCCTCGGAATTCTCCAATTTTAAGATTTGACATTGTGATGGGACCAAATTTGATTCTTTTTAGATGGTGAAGATTTATTCCTAAATGATAGCACATTCGACGAATTTCTCTTTTTTTACCTTGATGAAGTCTTAATAATACTTTAGATCGCCCTTTTACTTTTCGTTGACTCACAATTTCTGCGCGACCATACTCACCATCACCTATGTAGAGCCCCTTTTTTAATTTTGTAATTTGGGGTGGTGTGATGATTCCATCAATTTCTACAATATATTCTCGAGGAATTCGATTTTTAGGATGTGTAAGAAATTGAAGTAATTTCCCATCATTCGTCAACATTATTAAGCCGGTCGTATCTTTATCTAACCGCCCAACAGGAGCTAACCGAACGCCCGATGGTACATATTCCATGACCGTACGGCGCCCATGAGTATCCTTGACAGTTGTTATAACATTTTTGGGTTTATTCAGTATGTAAATAACACGTTGTTTGACTGGCTTTACTATTTGTCCATCATACTTGATTTCGTCTGAATCAGAAACAGACATTGCTGGGTCAAGGACCATTGTTCCATTGACCAATGTGGTTCCCCGCTGGATTAAATCATCTGCACCCCGTCTCGAAGCGACACCACATTGAGCCAAATATTTATTTAATCTCATTGTATTATGATTGTGCAGTTTCTGAAGATGAGTCAACTTCTTCAAATACAGCCATTTGTTCGCCGAGGGAAGGGTCTGCTTCAACAAGTTCTGAAATTTCTTTTAACTTTGGTAAATCAGAAAGCCGATTCAACCCAAAATGTTCTAGAAATTTATCCGTTGTTTGGTAAAGTAACGGACGGCCAGGGCCAGAATCTCTTCCTTTAATTCTAACAAGGTTTCGATTGAGTAATGTTTTAATCACGCCAGATGAATCTACACCACGGACAGCTTCAATTTCATATCGCCCAACGGGTTGCTTATAAGCAATGATGGCCAACGTGTCGAGAGCTGCGGGTGATAAAATTAATTTTCCTGATTTTGCTATCAAACGACGTATCCATGTTTCATATTCTTTTTTTGATATAAGTTGGAACCCACCTGCGACAGTTTCAATCTCGAATGCCCGTCCAATTGACGCATAGTCATTATTTAACTCTTCTACAATTTGTTTTAGATTTGGTGGGTCAGAATCAAAAACGAGATTTATACGTTTTTGAGATAACGGCTCAGGGCTAGCAAAAAGCAGTGCTTCGATTATTTGTATTTGTTCTTTTTTTTGCATTACGCCATAGCTCCAATATGAACTAACTCTATATCACTAAAGTTACTTTCTTGGATCACTTTTATATCCCCCAATCTCACCAAATCTAGTATAGCTAAAAAGGTTACAACAATTTCTATTCGTGTAGATAATTGTTGTAATAAAGTAGAAAATTTTAATTTGCCATCACCATCAAAATACCTAAAAATGAGTTCTTTTTGAGCTTCTAATTTTACCGGTTCGCGATGTAATTCAAAGACAGACATTACGGGGCGATTTTCCATTGCCTTTTTAAAAACAAGAGCCAAATCATATAAAGTCACATCTTTTAACATTGATCCTAAATCAAACGAATCATCTTCAGCAGGAACGGACATTTGAAAACCTTTAGAAAAATGATGAGATCGATTTTCAGCTAATGATTCTAATGAATCTGAAACATCTTTAAATCGTTTATATTCAATTAATTGTTCAATTAATTCTCGTCGCGGATCAATGACTTCGCCATCTTCATCAATTTCCTGTCTTGGAATTAACATTTTTGCTTTCACTCGCATGAGCGTTGATGCCATAACAATAAAATCACCTGCAATGCGCATATTCAATCTTTTCCACATTTCGATGGTTTTAATAAATTCTTTTGTGATGGATCCAATAGGTATATCATAAATATCAAGTTCATCCCTTCGAATGAAATAGAGTAATAGGTCCATGGGACCTTGAAAATTATCTAAATGGACTTGATATGTGTTATGAATCAATTTTTAGTCCAATTGCTTCTTTTATTGTAGCCATTGTTTTATCAGCAACAGTGCTCGCTTTTTCCGCACCTATTTTAAGGATATCTTTTACGTGATCTGGGTGAGAAATATAATATTCCCTCTTTTCCCTAAATGGAGAGAAATGCTCCATAATAGATTCAAATAATTCTACTTTAATATCACCATATCTTAATCCAGGATTATCATAGCGACTCGTTAAATCTTCGATACCATCTTCGTTTAGGAATAAAGAATAAAGTTGAAATAAGGGCGTATCTTTATCTTTTGGTTCTTCGATTGGAGTTGTATCTGTCTTAATCCGCATAATTGTTTTTCGAATTTTCTTTTCAGTATCAAAAATCGGAATAATATTACCGTAAGATTTACTCATTTTTTGACCATCAGTTCCTGGAACAAGCATCGTTGTTTTTTCAATATCAGGTTCGGGCACAACTAATACATCGCCAAATAAATTATTGATTCGAACAGCAATGTCTCGTGTCATTTCTAAATGTTGTTTTTGGTCTTTCCCTACTGGTACAAGTTCACTATTAAATAATAATATATCGGCTGCCATTAAAACAGGATATGAAAACAAGCCTAAATTTGCTGAAATACCACGTGCAATTTTATCTTTATAAGATGTTGCACGATCCAAGAGACCCATCGGTGTTACATTTGAAAGTAACCAAGTTAATTCTGTAACTTGAGGGACGTCAGATTGAATCCAAAAGGTTGATTTTTCTGGATCAAGACCTAATGCTAAAAAGTCACATACAGCTTCAAATGTATTTTTAGATAAATTATCCTTTTCTGGTATTGTAGTAAGGGCATGATAATTAGCAATAAAACAAAATAAATCATTGTTTCCCTGATATTGTATCATTCGGGACATCATACCAAAATAATTTCCTAAATGCAGTTGTCCTGATGGCTGTATGCCACTTAATACTCTTTGTTTTTTCATTAATTAAATGATTCCATAAATAGATAAGGTTTCCAATCAGATTGAAGTGTATTTACATATTGCTGATAGTAATGGATTCTAGATGGTTTTTTCGGTTGTTTCAATAAATGCATCCCTATTTCATCAGGTGTGCGATCTCCTTTTTTTTGATTACACGGTTGGCAAGCTGTAATCAGATTATCCCAAGTATCTTTTCCGCCTCTCACTTTAGGCATAATATGATCCACCGTAATGGGACCTTTTTTAGTACCACAATATTGACAAATATGATTATCTCTGAGTATAATATTTTTCCGACTGATTTCAACATTTAAACTATTGTAATGAATGAATTCTTTGACTTTAACTATGCTAGGTAATGGTAAAGACACCGATGGAGAATGAACTTTAGAATCATAGTTCACTAAAATATCTACTTTATCTAAAACTGATAAGCAAATTGCACGTTTTGCTGTGCAAACGGCTAAAGGGATATAATTCGCATTTAGAACAAGTACCGCACGATTTAATATGCTCCCATTAATTGCTTTAGGATTTGGTGAATTCATGGCCGAAAATTACGTCTAATCGAATAGGATGAAAGATATTTATCCATCAATGAATGATTGAAATTGGAGTCATTTTTATTAAAAGATTCTTCTTTAACCCACCCCTGAGCATGGAGTATTTTTTCTCCACCTAATGAAAAACCAACATGGGATACTTTATCATTCTCACCAAAGAAATGTATGTCACCCGGTAAAGCTTTCGATGGGTCAATTTGATATTTAGATAATACTTCTTGTTGCTGCCATGCATCCCTAGGCAATTGAATCCCACAGGATAGGCACACAGTTTGAATCAAACCAGAGCAATCAAAACCAAAAGATGTTTTCCCTCCCCAGCGATAAGGAATGCCCAATAATGTTTTTGCTAATGGAATAAGTTTATCGATTGTATGTTTTGTCTTCAATGAAACTATAGAGTCCCCCCAAGAATGGCTATTAAACATTGGACTATTAAGATCTATTCGTGCACCGAATGGAATAAATTGCTTTTGGTTGGCCCAATCAAGACTAAAAGTTTGACCTGTGTACATATGAGCTGTTGGGATATATTCATCAGATATATATCCATAAAAAGAATTGACCCATCCTTTATATCCATCATCTTGAATGATTTGAAGCCAATTTTTTTCTATGCCTATAATTTCACATGATTCGCCAATAATCACTTCCGTAATTTTTCCACTGGAGAATTCTGGCCTGTTATACACAGGAACCACAGATGTATTTGGATTGAAATATTTATTGATCATAGAAACGGCGTGAATTTATTTTAAGTCTTTCGTAGATACCATTAATTCTCTATAGGAAACGTTTATTATTTTACATTAAACTTATCTGTTATTTCACATGTTTTTGCAACAGGGAAGTTCGTGAAAGTCGGACACAGTCCCCGCTACTGTAATTGCCAAGTGACTTTTTCATACCATTAGTATCATCATTACTGAGAAGGGAAAAAGTTTTAAAGCATAAGTCAGGAGACCTGAGTAAGAAGATGTCATTCAAATTTACTTTCGGGAGAAAAGTTATGGATAGTCGTATAGGCTTAGACTACATGCACATAAATGATCCCTCTCATATAGATGGATCATTTGCACTATAAATACTTCATAAAAGTTTGTCTAGTCCTTCATTGTGGACTCTTTGGGAGAGAAATCCGTGTCTTAACCGAAATGGGTACACCTATTTCTTATACATTTATAACTCACAATAATTCTGGACAATGGTGCCAAACAGATGAAAATGGATATGCATATATTCACTTTTCAATATCATCGGGCGACTCATTACAGTTCTATCGTTTTGGCTATCATAAAGAATTACGCCAATGGCCACTATATACTCGCCAAATAATTTTAATCTCAAATCCCTTGCAAATGAAAACTATTTTTTCATTAGGTGGGAAAGCACAATCAAAAAACTTATCATTCAATCAACAATCCATTAAATCTGTCCCCCTATCCGGTGTAGTTAATCATGGGAAATTACTTGAAACGTTGCCAGGGCTTTCTATTAGGACATTTGGAGGACCAGGCAGTATTAGTTCTATTAGTATCAATAGTGGACCCACTTCTCAAACTAGAGTTAAAGTTGGAGAATTTGATTTAACAAATATTCAAACAGGAATGACAGATTTATCTCAGCTTCCGTTGCCATTTATAGAATCAGCAACATTAATGTCCTCGGGAGAAAAGTTAGATGGTTCTGGAAGTCAAAATGGATCCATCTCCTTGACACCTTGGACTCAGAATAATTCTATAGTTATTTCATCTGGTTCTTTTGGGCATTCTTCCTTTCATACAACACTTTCACTTTCCAGAGGAAAGCATCAAACATCTATCTTATTTGGAAACCGTCATGAATTAGGAAATTTCTTAGTTCAATGGAAAGATGAATCATTCCTTAGAGTGAACAATCATTTCAATCAATCGTTTGGGTCATTCCAAACTAAAGGAATGATTCATAAACACATGTATTTTCAAGCTATTGGGCTTTTTTCATCTCAAGACCGTGGTGTCCCAGGATTAGTATGGTCACCCTCTTTAGCCGCTCATCAAGACGAATTAAAATTATTTGGTGTAACCATGGGCTGGATGAATCCATTTGGCGATGGAAATATTCGAACAATGGTTCGTCATTCGAATGAAACTTATTCAGATCCAACTTATAATATTCGGACGAATCATGAAGTGTTCTCCCAATTATTTTCAATCGATCAAAAGCTACAATTGACGCAACAATTAACATCTATATTGGGAAGTGAATTTAATAACCAGTCATTATCATCTTCGGTTTATTCACACAGTAGAAAAAGTTTCGTTGGGAAAATTGAATTCGATTGGAACCCGACTCAATCGCTACATATAAAGCCATCCTATCGAAATGATTATTCCGAAAACCTTTACAATGAATCAACTCAGGGAATCTCTGTTCATTATTCACCAAATATTTATCTTTTAAACTTTATTCGCATTCTAAACTCGACCCATTTTCGTTACCCAACCTTTAATGATTTATACTGGGAGCCTGGTGGAAACCTTGATCTACTACCTGAAAATGGGAAACAACAATCTATAGATTTTCATTTTTCTCAATCAAAATTTGGACAACTTCAATTTCATTATTTTACGTCTGAAACACATGATCTGATTCAATGGGTTCCTATGTTAACGTATTGGCAACCAAAAAATATAGCTCATGCAAACCGTGATGGTTGGACAACTAGATGGATTTGGAAATACCAAAAAATTAAAACACATTTATCCTATAGTTTTATTAATTCAAAAAACAAAGAAAATGGGAAACCATTACGATATTCTCCATCTCGACTTTGGACCTTTTCTCTAGATTGGGCTCCTTCATCGTGGCTTATACACGGACAAATTCATGGGAGCAGTTCCATAATTTCTGCCTATAGTTGGCCGGATGATATTATTATTCCATCCTATCAACTTTATTCAGGATCAATTGGGAAATCATTTAATACTCAATGGTTTGAATACTTAACCACCTTTTCTGTAGATAATGCAACAAACATTCAATATGAATCATCAAAAGGATATCCTGAAGCTGGAAGATCTTTTCGATTCACCCTAACATTCAAACAAAAAAAGAAAGAAATTCAATAATGAAATATTTTTCTATAACCTTTATTTATATTTCAACAATGCTCTTTGCGACTACTCGCATTTTCACATTATGTGAAGGAAATTTTGGTACTCCTAATGCAAATTTGTGGTCTATTAATGAATCGGATTGGCAATCTGAAGGACCTATTTATTGGGATGAAAATTCAAACCCTTTGGGAGATGTGGGGCAATCAATGACCATAGTAAATGATGAAAAACTTTACATAATCATGAATAATTCTCATTCTATCGAAATTTTGAATTTAATGGGCTCAGATCAAACATTTTCAGGCTCCATTCATCTACCATCAGCAGGTCCAAGGTATATGGTTGCAAACGAAAGCGGTTCAACAGGTTATATATCTTGCTGGAATTTAAGTGGAATTATTGTTATCGATTTATTATCGGATACTATTACTGATACAATTTCTGTTGGTGGTATGCCTGAAATGATGGTAATGCATGATGGAAAGATTTATACATCTATTGCCATGAACAGTGATTGGAGCACATCTGACCGTGTTATTAGCGTGGATGTATCTACAAAAGCTGTTATTGATTCATTTATAGTTGTCCCTGGACCTGCTGCTCTTCTCTTAAAAGATGAATCTCTCTTTATAGCAAGCACGTATTATGATGCTAATTGGAATACTTATGCTGGGAATACTAAAATCGATTTATCTTCTGGTGATATTATCACCTATGATGCAGGAATCACATCTGATTTTGGTCCGGATTTGCTTGAAATAAATAATCAAGTCTATCGTATATATAATGGTGGTATTGCACCTCTTGATGATGACTTATCTTTAAACCCGTCTGAACAAATTGGGTCCTTTCCTGGGATATATTCAGCTATTTCTAATGGTAATAATCTTTACTTTGGCCTAACGGACTATGTAGCGCCAGATGATTTAATAGTAACCGATTTAAGTGGGCTCCAGCTTGCACAATTTAATGTGGGTGCTCTTCCGGGATCTTTTGGGTTTTATTCATATAATGTTGAAAGTGTAAGCCACAAACCAACATTGGATTCATTTAGATTAATGCCAAATTATCCGAATCCATTTAACCCAACAACACACATCCAATTTTCAGTAGGGATTCAATCAATTGTATCTTTACAGATTTTTAACATTAATGGGGTTTTAATTGAAACACTTTTTGATCATGCTACTTATAGTAATGGAACTCATTCTATCCAGTGGAATGCAAGTCATCGACCATCGGGAGTATATTTTACAGTATTAAATATAAATGGACACACTCAGATTCAAAAAATGGGTTTAGTAAAATAATTGCTTCATAAACATGATGATACAGTTATTTTAATAAAATAGCTGTACTTATTTGTCTTCGCAAAACAAATTAAAACTCTAGAATAAATCCACCAATTGGCATTGTTGTATATTGCCAATTCATTTCTTTTGATCCATCTTCTAGATAGACATATTCATGTTGATTTTTTCGATTTGCCACATTCTTAATATTCCAAAATGCTACAAGATTTACCTTTTCATAATTAAATCTCTGTTGAATCATTAAATCAAATCGACTGTAATTACCATATCGTTCTGTATTCCATTCATCTGTTGAATTTGAATACCACTCTCGGATCGTAGGATCATAATGTTTCGGTGTATATGGCCTTCCTCCCATATATCGATATTTTAAACTAATTTCAAACTCATCGCTTGGCATGAAAGGGAGCCAAGAAAATGCTTTTGCAACCCACGACTTTTTATAAGACTCATACCAGGGATATTGTGAATATCTAATTTTATATCCACCCACAACATTCACTACATTTCTATAATCATAATCCCATGGATAATATTTCTGTGTTCTAGGATCTACTCCTTCAGAAAAAGAATGAGACCATGAAAAAGACCCATACCAATCATCAGAGTATTTTTTCTGAATAAATAGTTCAAGACCCTTTGACTGGCCTTTTCCACTATTGACTAATTTTGCCCGGTTAAGACTATCTTTCCCATCGGAGCCTTCAAGCATTTCAAACGTAACCAAATCATCATATTTTTTCTCATAATATTCTAATGTAATACGTGTATCAGATTTAAGGAAATATTCTAACCCGCATACAGCTTGGTCTGCAAAGTAACTTCTCAGATTATCAGGTGTTCCTCTATTTGAATTCAGCTGATTATTGAATGGATTTTGGAAATACCGACCAGCCGAAAAGTTCAATTTAAATAAAGAGTTTAAATGGTATTTAAATCCAACCCTTGGTGAAAAATTAGTTGCTCCTGTAAAATTCAAATAATCCAACCGACTACCAAATGTTGCTTCTATTTTTTCAATAGGCGCCCAATTAAAATGGACAAAACCACCAAACTTTTCATACGCTAGTATAGATTCTGTCTTAAACAAATCTGTTGACCCAATACTGGTTAATTCAGTTACAATCGTGTTAGGGTTTCCGTAATAGGTGGAATAATAGGTGTCTTCATCAATCATACGGGGAATATCTGTTGAATCTAAAGAATATCCATATATATTTTTTGGGCGATCTTCATACCAATTATCATAATCCAAATTGACCATTTTAGCTGTTATACCACTACTCACATCCAATCCTTTTTTCACATGATATACAACTTCACTTCTGAATGATAAATCTTTTTCTAAATCAAATTGGTGATAATAAATGTCTCTCTCCAAATTTTGATCCAATTTGTATACATCTGTATTCAAATTAACCCATGAATTTCCTAGGGATGTAATAAAATATCCTTTTTTTGAAAATAAATTCTTATATGTGATACCAAAGGTTGATTGCCACGAAGAATAAACAACATTTTCTGCACCTCGAAGCTGCGGATTATCTTCTCCTTCAATATTAATTTCATCAATCCCTCCAATAAAATTAAAATATAATTTTTGAGTCGGAGAAATATGATAAGTAATCTTCCCTTGGCTAGTCCAATATTTTGGAACCGCTTGCATGCCCGATGATGAAATAACAAAATCTAAAAAAGATCTCTTAAGAGAATAAATATAGGATGACTTATTATTAATTGGACCTTCGGCTGTTAGCCCAAAACCAGCCATATTCATATCAATTTGTTGATGATGCTTTTTCCGAGAGCCTTCCCTGAGTGATATGTCCATGACAGAAGAAAGTTTTTCACCATATCGTGATGGAAATGCTCCCGCGAAAAAATCAATTCTTTCAATGAATTCTGTATCCACCATTGTAATAGGGCCACCTCCTTTGCCCTGTTCTGGATAATGATTTGGATAGGGAATCACTAGGAAATCCATGACAAATAAATTTTCACCATGTGATCCACCTCGAACAATGATTTCATTTGTTTGATCAGAGCCAGAGACCACAGAAGGTAATGCTTGCATCATAGCCATAATATCATATGCGCCTACTGGATCTGATCGAATTTCTTCAATATCCACAGACCGGCTGCTTGTAATCGCATCTTTGGCTTTTTCAAAATAGGTGGCTGTTACTTCAACACTTTCCCCTTCCAACACTTCGGATTGTAACGAAAAATTAACATGTGTGTTTCTTTTAGTTACAATATGTACATTCGCTCTATTGAAAGATTGATACCCTATCATAGAAACGTTAATGGTATAACTTCCAACTGGAATATTTTCTACTGAAAAATGACCATCATTATCTGTTGCAGCACCCAAGTTTGTCCCACGAATAATGACATTTACTCCAATCAACGACTGATGGGTAGTAGCATCCTGTATATGACCAGATAGAGTTCCTTTGGCTCCAAATAAATATCCAACACCTATCATGAAAAAAATTATTTTTTTCATTTTTTATATATTATAAGGATGTAAGGATGTAAGGATTAGAAATAAATAAAACTTATTGTTTTAATCGGTAAGTACATCCTTCCATAGTTTTTATGAATTTATCTACCTGACTTTGTGTGTGAAACATTTCATCCATAGGCTCAAAAATATCGGATGGATAATCAATTTCATTATAATCGCGCAAAAAATTTGATTCTAGTTTTATAACCATATCTCTTAAAACCATTGGTGGTATTTCTTTACTTCTCATAAAGTTGATTTGAAGGTTTAATTGACCGTTAGACGTCATATGAAATAGAGGGACTGACCCAATATCTGATCCACAACGATACGTAAGAGTTCCATGATCGTTTCCTCTTCCCCATGAAAGTTCATCACCATTTTTTTCTGCAAAATCGATGATAGAAACTCCGATTTTAGCAATTTCACGAGAACAGTTTTTTCTCATATCTTCTATAAATGTATCTTTGTTCCAATTTGGCATATGGAGTTATTCCCCTGTAAATATAATTTTTTAACGAAAAGGCGAGATTGAATTTACAAAAAATGATGTACTGGAAAAAGAATCACTTATATTTTTTATTGCCAATCCAGACTGAGTAGTAATTTTGTTGTGAATCAGTCAAATCTTTCAAAATTCGCAAACGATGTTTATATTTTCTTTCTTTTAATTCTAAAGCATAAGGAAGCTCAATTATTTTATCATCTCGTTTTATAGTGATTTTGACATCTGTTCCTTCTTGCATTGGAAACCCATTATTATCATAAAATATTTTACGAATTTTATCTGTGTCTATCTTGTCGCCTACTTTGAAACCAATCGGATCATTTTTTCCCACTTTTTTCACTTTTTTATACTTTCCAATTGAGATACGATGTTCTTTTGAACCATAATCCTTCAGAATTCTCTTGGGCACTTGGTGTTTCCCTTTTTTAGAATATTCAATGCCAATTTGCGATAGACCACCTTCAATGTCCAACGGAATGGTTCCTTCAACATAGTCTGCAAACCACTGACGAAGTTCAGGGTGGACTAATGAAGTAAACTCATCGAAAAAGGTTTCTTCATCAAATGATTGGTTTGGTCCGTATTTTGAAGCCAGCTCCAGCACAATATCTTTCAATGTTTTTTTACCATTTGTAAGACGAATAATCTCAATATCTAACAAAAGTCCTATCAATGCACCACGTTGGTAGACTTGATAATAATGACGACCATATTTTTTTTCAAAAACTCTTTCGCTCATTTCAGTAAAAGGAACTTTTGTTTCTGGATATCTAGATGCACGTCGAATCTTCCCACCCATTTGTTCTGCAAAAAAATCCAAAGGTGTTATTAAACCAGATTGAACTTGGATCAGATAAGCAAAGTATTCTGTAATACCTTCATACAGCCAAAGGTGTTTTGACATTTTAGGATTTACATAATCAAATTCTCCTATATATTCGCTATGAAGGTTCAATGGTGTGAAAATGTGCATGAATTCATGGAGAGCCACCCGTTTGATCATAGATGTATAAGAAGAATCCCCAAAATCTGTTAAAACATAAAAGGATGAGTTACCATGTTCCAGTGCACCCATGCCAAACAGGGTAATATTTTTTATGGCAGTTTTAGCTTTCGTAATAATGCCAACTTCTTTCGATTGTAGAGTATTCATGAATTCCCGGCCATCCTGGATGTACATGATAAAGTGGTATTCATCCACAGGAAGAGAATCAGTAAAGGTTGCCACCGCTTCCATAGAAGGCTGAATCTCTTTTTTGATCAAATCTGCATATCCGTATTCTTCACCATTGAAATAGGTTTCTATGTAAACTTTTGTGTTGGCTACCATGAAAGTGGCGGTGTCCGATTCCGAAATCATAATAGGACAATCTATCAATTGATGGTAGTCACGGGCCTTGAAAACAATTGTATTTTCAAATTTAGATTCTACAGGCAATGCTGTAAAGGCTCTCGTTCCTTCCGGTTGAATCAATGAAACTTGGATAGGCACTAATTCCAGTCCGTCAAAAAACCCAAACCAACCTGACGCATTAATCACAAAATTTAATGAGTCTTCAATATTGGTTCCACCCATGGACCAAATTCTTTTCTTTGCTTTTGGGTGATCCCACGTATCATCGATCCAGTAATGAATCATGGTTAGATCCCGTGCTGAAGTAATTTTAAAAATGTTTTTCCCTATTTTTTCAACTGGAAGCAAATTCCCTTTACTGTCCTTTGGCTCGATAAATTGGACCATCTCACCATAGTCCAATTCTTTATAAGTTCCCGGAATTGTTTTTGGGAAATGGAATATAACTGTATCTTGATTCAATCCTGGACAATGGAGATGAACATAAGCCTTGTCATTCTTGATCTGAGTTAGGTCAACTGAATATAAGTATTCATCTAATGAATATTGCTCTGTTGGTGTATAATTAAGTTCTGGAATAGATGATGAACAGCCAGATAAAATAATTATTGAAAATACTATTAATGGGATAAACCATTTAGATTGATTCATTTATTCACTTGCTCCAATATGTTAAATTATAAACAATAAAATTATCTTAAATATTATTGTGATTTTTTCCATCTTCAATGATTACCCGTACTACATTATCATCTGAATCGCGATCCACAAATTTATGCATAGGATCAATCCCAGCCTTAATGGGCTTTTGATCCACTTGAACCGTAAAGGTTGTCAACGAATCTGTAATTAACACTTTTTCCAAATAGATCGGGATTTCTTCCATATCGCCATTAACCAGCGTTTCACCCAGAACACCAATCTCCAACCAATCATTGAGTTCTGCATTGGTCTGGTTCCCTAAACTGTCGGAGTAGACTTTTTTCGCTTCCACTTCCATGGTAACTGTAAACGTTCCGTCTTCATTCTCAACTGCTGAAGCTTCTTTTGCTTTGTTCTCGTAAAGCGTGATTTTTTCAAACGTATCAGTAATGAGGTACTGCAAGTCATCCGGAGTATCTTCCCGAATTGTTTTTACAAATTCGCCAATGTTGGTGTAAGGATTTGATTGATAGCGAAACTTGTCAATGAATCTCCCCAAAACGCTATTGAAAACATCCTTACCAATGAAATCAGATAGAGTGTACATCATTAGCCCTGCTTTGTTATAATGGATGTAGGGATGATTTTCTGTCTGAACAATAGTGGGTTCAAATTTTGTTTCCGAATACCTCCCTATAAGATACTTATCCAATTCATATTTCAGAAATTTTCGGAGTTGTTTTTCTCCTTTTTCTTTTTCCAAAAGAGATACAGCAGAATACTCCGCCAATCCTTCACTCAAGAACCCTGACCCTTGAACATTCCCACCAGAAACCTGATGCGGCCACCACTGGTGTCCCATTTCG
>Ga0257116_1000081_pt1 | contig 110276 bp, 99 predicted proteins | sample SI112_120mmetaG_FD_190150 | JGI IMG/M metagenome (GOLD analysis project Ga0257116, IMG submission 190150) | Marine microbial communities from Saanich Inlet, British Columbia, Canada - SI112_120m | ecosystem: Environmental > Aquatic > Marine > Inlet | place: Canada: British Columbia | collected...
GAGTCAATTTTACTTTTTGCTCTAGCAACACCTATAGATTCTATCTCATCTGTTGTTTCCCGAATACCTGCAGTATCAATAAACCTGTATTTAACACCGTTTATATTAGTTACATCTTCTATTGCATCCCTTGTTGTACCTGGAATATTTGATACTATTGCCTTATCTTCATTAACTATAGCATTTAATAGGGATGATTTTCCTGCATTGGGTTTTCCGGCAATCGTTACTGTAACACCTTCTTTTATAACATTTCCATAGGTAAATGAGTCAATCAAACTTGATAACTTACCTTCTAGCTCATTTAAGAGTGTTTTTAAATCACTTCTGTCGGCAAACTCTACATCTTCTTCAGAGAAATCAAGTTCAAGCTCTATAAGCGACTTAAAATGAATAAGCTTCTCCCTTAATACTTCAATCTCATCTGAATAGCCACCTCTCATTTGCTCCATAGCGACTCTATGTTCCTCTTTTGACTCTGATGCAATTAAGTCACCAACAGCTTCAGCTTGAGATAGATCTTTCTTATTATTAAGATATGCTCTTAGGGTAAACTCTCCTGGAGAAGCAAGTCTTACGCCAGTATTAGTAAATAATGAGAGTATTCTTTGCTGAATATAAATAGAGCCATGGCATGATATTTCAATAATGTTTTCACCAGTGTAGGAGTGGGGTGCTTTGTAAACACTTACTACTACCTCATCAATTATTTCATCATTATCTACTAAATCCCCATAACTTATTGAGTAACCACCAGATTCAGAAAGCTTTTTCCCTGATTTAGATTTAAAGAATAAATCTGTTTTAGAAATAGCATCTTCTCCAGATAATCTTATAATAGCAATTGCACCAGAACCTGGAGCAGATGATAGAGCTATAATAGTCCCTTCATTGTACATCATTAAATCACTTTAGTAAAAGTAGCTCTGTTCTTATGTTGATTGTTCTCATAATTCTTCCAGAGTTGTTGAATAGCTGCATTTTCTATTAACTCAGGATTAGTCTCAACTTCTGTTATCCCAAACTTATTGTAAAACTTTTGAAGCTCATTAAACAGAATTGCTATAACCCCTTTATTTTGAAAATCAGGTCTAACACCGATTAGATATAAAGACCCTTTATGATTGTAATTCTTAGCATGTAAAAGTCTAAGTTTTCCAATTAAATCAACTTTACCGTTTATTTTCTTTAACGCATTGGAAAAAGAGGGCATTGTTATTGCAAATGCTACTAGATCATCATTTTCATCAGTAACACACTTTATAAACCCTGGGTTGATATATTTTAAAAATCTATTCTTGTAATGATCTATCTGATAGTCTTGAATTGGAACAAATGTTTGAAGCTTATCATAGGTTTTTCCAAGCAAATAAAACATTTGATCAACATAGGGGACTATCTGTTCAGTTTTAGTAAAGTTTAGCTTTTTCAGCTTATATCTTTTTAAGATTAGATCAGAAAATTTTTTAATCTTTTCAGGTGCATCGTCATAATTTGCAATCTGAAGCTCATATTCAACCCATTCTGCAAGTTTATTATATCCATGGTTAATCATATGATCTTTATAATACGCATGATTATAAAGAGTAATCATAGTATTTTTTTTCTCAAACCCTTTTATAAGCATTCCTGCTTTGTCCATATTAGAGAAACCAACAGGTCCTTCAATAAATTCTAGATCATTTTTTATTCCAATTTCTCTTACTTTTTTAAGAAGAGCTTTTGATACTTCCTTGTTATCTATAAAATCAAACCATCCAAATCTTACTTTCTTCTTTTTTAGATCATTTACTTCAACCCAGTTGATAAGAGCTGCAATTCTTCCTACTATCTTTCCATCTATATATGCAAGAAAATAATGAGCTTCAGCATTTTTAAAAACAGGATTGATGTTTTTATCTAATATCTCTAACTCTTCTTTTGTTATAGGGGCAACCCAATACTTTGAATCCTTATAGAGATCATGAGGAAACATGACGAATTCTTTTAATTCACCACTATTTTTAAGTTCTTTTATGGTAATATTTGAGTTGGATTCCATTTAAAAATACAAGTTACCAATAAATAGTTATTTTTCAATATTTCACTAAATTTGGTAAAGCCACAAATTATGAAGGTTTTAATAATATTTCTTGCTATTTATCTCTTTATCAGGTATTTTATTCCTTCGATACTAAAAATGATTTTTGCAGATTTTTTTAAAACTGCTAAAAAAAAGTCAGATTTTGATAAATCCTCAACTAAAAAGAAAGAAAAAACTAATGAAAAATATGGTGAATACATAGATTATGAGGATATCGATTAATAAAGTTCAAATTAGAAAATCTCTAATCCACTTCTATACTGCAATTGGGTTTGCAGTAGTTTCATTAATTTTTTATAGCCCATTGCTAGATGGGAAAAAATTATTCCAATCTGATATTAATCAATACGAGGGAATGTCAAGAGAGATTACGGATAATAGAGACAATTTCTCTGATGAAATATACTGGATTGATAATGCATTTGGAGGAATGCCAACCTTTCAATTAGGAGCAAAGTTTGCCTATGACATATTAGCTCCAATTCATATGTTGTTTCGATTTATACCTAGGCCAGCACACACACTATTCCTTTATCTCTTAACTATGTATATTCTTTTAATGGTATTAAAAATACCATGGAGAATTGCAATTCTGGGTTCAATTGCTTTTGCGTTTTCAACTTACCTGCTGATAATACTTCAGGTAGGTCATAATACAAAAGCCCTCGCAATTTCATATATACCATTGGTTGTAGCAGGATTAGTTCTTTTAAAACAGCATAAATTATTGCCAGGCTTCTTGGTTAGTCTTGTAGCCATATCATTACAATTAAGAGCCAACCATTATCAAATGACATATTATATGTTGATTTTACTTGGAATTTACTTTGTAGTATACTTAGTTGACTCTTATAAAAAGAATGATGTAAAATATTTTATAAAGTATATGGGAGTATTTGCCTTAGCAGGAATTATGTCCTTAGGACTAAATGCACCTAATATTTTATCAACCTATGAGTATTCAAAATATTCAACAAGATCTCAAAGTGAACTAAAAATAAATCCTGATGGAACTGAAAAAGAAAAATCTACAGGTCTTGATTATGATTATATAACTCAATATAGTTACGGGGTTTTTGAAAGTTTCAATCTTGTAGCACCAAGAGTCCAAGGAGGTGCATCTTCTGAAGATGTTGGAGACGATTCAGATTTATATAAATTTCTAGTAGATAACAATGTGCCAAAACCTCAAGCAGACTCATTTATAAAGTCAGTTCCAACTTATTGGGGAAATCAGCCTATTTTAGAGGCTCCAGCGTACATAGGAGCATCAATGGTCTTTCTGTTTATTTTATCCCTATTTGTAGTAAAGGGACCTTTTAAGTGGTGGTTATTAATCTCTTTTTTATTATCGCTATTATTATCATGGGGAAAAAACTTTCCATTACTAACCAACTTTTTTATTGATTGCGTTCCCTTCTATAATAAATTTAGAGCTGTATCATCAATTCAAGTGATTCTTGAGTTTGCTGTGCCACTACTATCAGTTATAGGACTTCATAAATTTCTAGCTGATTCTAATTTAAAAAATATAAAAAGGTCTTTAACAATCTATTCTGTTCCTTTAATTATACTTTTTGTATTCAGTGGGTCGCTTTCTTTTGCTGGATTATATGATGATTATTATTCAAATGGATATGGACAGGAAATTTTTAACCAGATTATTGAAGAGAGAAAAAATATATTTAATAAAGATATTATAAGAGCCTTATTGATAGGGGGTATAATTTTTTTGACTCTTAGATTTTCAAGATTAATTGGAAGAAATTTTACATTTATTATAGTTTTCATTATCGTGTTTATTGATCTGTTTACAGTAAATAATAGATATATAGATAAGGATCTATTTATTGATAAATCTATCAACACATATCAATTATCAGAAATAGACAATGAAATACTCACAGATACTCTAGATTATAGGGTTTTTAATGTATCTGCTGGACTATCAAACGCAAGCACGTCTTATTACCATAATACCTTAAATGGTTATCATGCAGCTAAGCTTAGGAGATTTCAAGAATATTATGATTATCTCTCATTTCATGACAATGAAAAATTATTTAACTCACTAAATGTGAAATATATAATAGGAAAAGATGATGAAAATAAAGATCAGTTATATCAAAATACAAGTGCACTTGGAAATGCATGGGCAATAGACTCTTTACTTGTGTTTAATAATCCAGATGAGTTATTAAATAAATTAAAAGAGAAAGATACTGATATAAGTCAGGTTGCATTAGGACTTATGAATTCACTTCCTAAGGATATCCCTCTATCTTATGATTCTTCAGAATTAATTAAAATTGAAAAAATCAAGAATTCTTCTTCTCATCTTACATATAATTATGAATCAATATCAGAACAGTTAATTGTTTTCTCAGAAATATATTATCCAGCAGGGTGGGAGGTTTATGTAGATGGAGATAAATCAAATTTCTTTGATATAAATTACTTACTTAGAGGTATGGTGATTCCAAAGGGTAAACATACAGTAGAGTTTTATTTTTTACCTAAAATCGTAAAAACAGGAATTAATATTAGAATAATTACAATTATAATTACCTTTAGTTTAATAGCATTCATGCTTTATAAGGAAAATAAATGGGTATAGTCGTTAGACAGTCTTTTTTAAATCTAATAAGTATAGGAATAGCCTTTCTTATTGGAGCTGTTAACACTCTCTATCTATATCCTACTTTTCTTGGAAGTAAACTCCAAGGATTAATTATAGCACTTTTAGCAATATCAAACTTAGTTCAACCTTTTATTTCTTTTGGAACACAGCATGCTGTAATTAGATACCATTCTAAATACACAAAAAAATCTGATATAGATGGTCTTTTAACTATATCTATTCTAATTCCCTTAGTAATTGTATTATTATTTATTCCAGTTTTTTTCACTTATTATGATCAGATTAGACAGTATCTTTTTCAAAGTGATCAAAGCTTATCACAATATGTTTACGTTATTTTATTTATAGCAGTGTCAACTTCTTTGTTTGAAGTTTTCTATTCATGGTTAAGAGTTAAACTTAAATCTGTTTTTGGAAATTTTTTAAAAGAATTATACCCTCGACTATTAATAGCTTTTCTATTAATTTCTTATTCAATGGGTATTTTAGATTTTGAAAATTTTGTCCTGTTCCTAATCTATGGGTATTATTTAAGACTAATTATTGTCATTATTTATTCTTTTTTAGTTAATAAGCCAAAGCTTAACCTGAATTTTAAAAAGGATTTTAATGAAATCTTTAAATACTGTTTGTTAATTTTTTTATCAGGCGCAGCTTCTAGTATAATCCTGGACATAGATAAATCTATGCTATCCTCAATCTTGACTGTTGAAAATGTCGCATATTATTCAGTTGCTGTATTTATTGCTGCAGTAATTGAAATTCCGGGTAGGGCTATGTTTCAAATTTTAAGTCCTGTAGTTGCTAATGCCATAAATAAGAATCATTACAAAAAATTAGAGAGTCTTCTTAAAAAAAGTTCTACAAATCTAGTGTTAGTAGCAAGTCTATTTTTTCTATTGATTAATCTTAACCTTGATGATTTCTATGAAATGCTAAATCAAGACGGTTACTCAATAGGTATTCCAATAGTGATAATTGTTTCTTTTGGTAAATTATATTCTATGTCTATTGGGTGTATTAATAATATAATTTCAAATTCTAAATACTATTACTATACATTTTGGTTTTCATTATTTTCATCTGTTTTAGCGGTAGTCTTGAATATTTACTTAATAACAGATTATGGTATAGTTGGAGCTGCTTATGCTACTCTTATAGTTTTAACTATTATGAACTCATTAAAAATTTATCTGGTAAAAACTAAATTTAATATACATCCCTACAGTAATGATACAATTAAGATTATTATCCTTAGTGTACTATCATATATTATATTTTCTAATCTTCAATTAGATTTTCAACCTGTTATTAATATAATTGTGAAATCAAGCTTAATAATTATATTATATACTCTTTCAGCATATATATTTAGATTAAGTAATGACGTAAATATTTTTATTGATAAATTCAATAAGAACTGGTAAATTAAATAATCTTACTCTTAAGATATTGTCCAGTATATGACTTTTTATTCTTGATTATTTCTTCAGGGCTTCCCTCTGCTACTATATTTCCTCCTTTATCACCTCCTTCGGGACCTAAGTCAATAATATGATCTGCACAGGATATCATGTCTAAATTATGTTCGATGACTAGAATAGAATGTCCCATTCTTATTAATTTATCAAAGGTGTTTAATAACTTTCTTACATCATGAAAATGAAGACCAGTTGTAGGTTCATCAAAAATGAAAAAAGTTTTCTCAATTTGATCTCCTTTACCTATAAATGAAGCTAATTTTATTCTTTGAGCCTCACCACCTGATAATGTGTTTGACGATTGTCCAAGTGATACATATCCAAGACCAACAGACTGAAGAGGGAGAAGTTTACTTACAATTTTTGACTGATTGTACTTTCTAAAGAATTGAATTGAATCATCAACAGTCATATTAAGCAACATATCAATACTTACTCCATTATATTTAATTGCTGTTATCTCATCTTTAAATCTTTTCCCCTTACAAATATCACATTCCAATTCAACATCTGCCATAAATTGCATTTCAATTTTAATAATCCCTTCACCTCTGCATTCATCGCATCTCCCACCATCAGTATTAAAAGAAAAGAATTTTGATTTAAACCCTTTTGAAACTGATTGAGGGATTTTAGCATAAAGATTACGTATGTCATCATATACTTTTAGATAAGTAACAGGGTTTGATCTAGATGATCGTCCAATTGGATTCTGATCGATAAACTGTACAGATTTAATCTTACTAAGGTTTCCTGAAACGTCATTGAATTTTCCGGGTTTGTGAGAATAATCTCTAAAATAATTAAGTAGGGCAGGGTAAATAATTTTTTTTACTAGTGTTGACTTACCACTTCCTGAAACACCAGTAATCATAGTCAAACATCCAAGTGGAATCTTAACATTTATATTTTGTAAATTATTTTCCTTAGCTCCATTTATATTTATAAAATAATTAGATTCTCTTCTTGAACTAGGATATTCAATTCGCTCAGTCTTATTTAAATACCTTGATGTTAATGTATCGGTTTTAAGTATTTCTTTAACATTTCCTTCACCAACAATTTCACCTCCCAATGTTCCTGCCATTGGACCTATATCAACTATATGATCAGCTGAAAGAATTATTTCTTCATCATGTTCAACAACTATTACTGTATTCCCAATATCTTTTAGATTTTTTAAAATCTTTATTAGATTATCGTTATCCCTAGAATGCAATCCAATAGATGGCTCATCAAGAATGTATGTAGACCCAACTAAACTACTCCCAAGAGATGAAGCTAAATTTATTCTTTGTGTTTCACCTCCAGATAGTGTGTTAGCTTTTCTATTAAGTGTTAAGTAGCTTAAACCAACATTCATTAAATAATCTATTCTATTATTTACCTCTTTTAAAATTCTACTTGAAACATCTCTGTCAGTTTTATTAAGCTTAATTTCATTAAAAAATTTACTTAGCTTATCAATAGGCATAGAGAGTATCTCAGGTAGGTTTTTATTGTCAATTTTAACAAAATATGTTTCTTCTCTTAATCTACTTCCTTTACAGTCATTACATAAAGTTTTACCTCTATATCTTGAAAGTAGAACTCTATTTTGAATTTTATAATTTTTCTTTTCTAAATATTTGAAGAATTTATTGATTCCGCCAAAATGTTCATTTCCATCCCATAGAACTCTAATTTCTTCTTTTGACAATTGATTATAAGGTTTGTAAAGAGGAAAGTCAAACAAGTCTGCATTGTCAATTAACTTCATGTAATACTTTCTTAATCCTGTTCCTCTCCATGGAGCAATAGCATCATCATATACTGATAAGCCTTTGTTTGGAATTACTAACTCTTCATCTATCCCAATAGTTTCTCCAAATCCATCACAATTTTTGCAAGCTCCAAAAGGATTATTAAAACTAAATAAATGAACGGAAGGTTCAATAAATTTGACTCCATCCATTTCATAATTATTTGAAAAAGATACTTCCGCCTTATTATCCAAATTGAATACAGAACAAATTCCACCTCCCTCATAAAAAGATAATTCAACAGAATCGGCTACTCTAGATTTAAAATCTGAATTATTGCTGACTACTAATCGATCTACTACTAACTTAAAATCCATAATTTCTTTATTTTCAACATCACTTATATTTATTACTTCACCATCCTTAAATATTCTTACAAATCCTTGTTTTTTAAGTATATCAAGTTTATTTAATGAAACTTTTTTTGAAGTTGATTCAATTGGAGCTAATAATAATAGTTTTGACTTTAACCTTTGATTTACTATATGATCAACTACATCAGATGTAGAGTCTTTTTTTACAATTTTATTTGATTTTGGTGAGTATGTTTTTCCAATTCTGGCAAATAGTAGTTTAAGATAATCGTAGATTTCTGTTTTAGTTCCAACAGTTGATCTAGGGTTTGATGTATTTATTTTTTGCTCAACAGCTATTGCAGGAGAAATACCTTTAATATAATCTACTTTAGGTTTATTCAGTTTACCCATGAATTGCCTTGCATAAGAGGAAAGGCTTTCTACATATCGTCTCTGACCTTCAGCATATAATGTATCATAAGCAAGTGAAGATTTTCCTGATCCAGATAAACCAGTTATGACAGTAAATTTATTTCTAGGAATTACAACATCTATATTCTTTAGGTTGTGAAGCTTTGCACCCTTGATAATGATATTGTATTTAGGATCAATTTTGGAAAGGTCTTTCATTAAATCTTTAAAAATGCAAAATTACTTAATAAGTTTATTAATTATAGATTTCCTACCAATAGTTTTTGTTATAGTGTCATTGTCAATATCCCAACCCCTAGCTGGGCAAAATTCTCTTCCATAAAAAATAATTCTTAAGTGTAACTCATTCCATTTAGACTTGGGAAATATTCTTTTAGCATCTAACTCTGTTTTTTGAACATTTTTTCCTGATGAGAGACCCCAACGATACATTAGCCTGTGAATATGAGTGTCTACTGGAAAAGCAGGTTGTCCAAAAGCTTGAGACACAACAACACTAGCTGTTTTGTGTCCAACAGAAGGTAATTCTTCTAACATATTTATATCCTCAGGTACATTACCGTCATATTTTTCAATTAAAATTTTAGATAAATTCCATATTCCCTTAGACTTAGTAGGGGATAGTCCTACAGGTTTAATAATATTCCTTATCTCATCAACAGTCATTTTTATCATATCATAAGGGTTGTCTGCATTTTTAAAAAGAATAGGGGTAATTTGGTTAACTTTTTTATCAGTGCTTTGAGCAGACATTAATACTGCAATCAATAGCGTATATGGATCTTTGTTATTAAGGGGAATTTCAAGAGTAGGATAAATTTCTTCAAGTTTATTAATTAAAAAATCAACTTTTTCTTTTAGTTTCATTTACTTACTTTTGAAAAAAATAATTATGTTAAAAATAGGCGATAAGGTACCAAATATAAATGTAACAACCCATAAAGGTGAATCTATAAATCTTTCTGATTTCAAAGGAAAGAAAATTGTTTTATTCTTCTATCCAAGAGCTAATACTCCAGGTTGTACAGCTCAAGGTTGTAATTTAAATGATAATTATTCAAAACTTACTAGTCAAGGTTATGAAGTGATTGGGGTTAGTCCTGATACTGTTGAAAAACAAAATAATTTTGCTGATAAATTTGGATTTAAATACAACTTATTAGCCGATGACTCAAGAGAGCTAATCGATGCATTTGGTGTTTGGGGAAAAAAGAAATTTAGAGGTAATGAATACGAGGGGGTTATGAGGACTACTTTTATAATAAATGAAGAAGGAATTATAGAAACAGTAATTGATAAGGTAAATACTAAAGAACATACAAACCAGATAATTGACTAGTTATTTGTAGCCAAACATTTTTTTCTTGATTATCATTTCTGAAATACCTTCAGGAACTTTATCTTCCCATCCCGATTGGTTATTTTTAATTTGCTTAAGGATATCTTTAGAAAATATCTTTAAAAATTCTTTGTTATACCCCAGATCACGAATTTTATTGTTAACCTTGAAATATTTGTAGAATTCTTTCATATTATCTTCAAGCTTAAGATTATTTGAATCAATTATTTCATCTTTCTTCGTATCTAGCAATGGGTATAGGTATATTTTCATATTATTCTTAAAAATGTTACCAAAAGCTTCTAAGATTCCTCCTTTAAGATTGTCATAATATTCTTCGTCAAAAATTTCGATAAAATTTCTTACTCCTATGGTTAAACCTAATTGTTTCTTTGTATAACTAGTGAGGTATTGGACAAGTTTATAATACTCTGAAAAGTTAGATATCATAACCTTGTGACCCATAGAGCATAACAGTTTCGCTCTATCAAGGTAATCACTATCATCAATATCACCAGTAGATCTAAGATTTGAAAGAGTAATTTCAAAAACCACTATAGTATTTTGTTCTTTAACCTTTTTCTCTTTTAAAAATTCTTCAAGGGATTTCTTAAACATTTCCTCATTAACTTTAGTTATAGGTCTATAGCTACCTCTAAGAGTTAGAATATTCTTTTTATATAAAACTTGTGCTGGAAGAACATTTGTTCCATTTTCATCAAAAATTACAGCATCTGTCATTCCTAATCTAACTAACTCAAGACTAATTAGTCTATTGTCAACATCTTTAAATAATGGTCCACTAAAGTTAATAGTATCAATTTCAATTGATTGATCATCAAGATGATCCGTTAGATACTTCATTAATTTTAAAGGTTCGTTATGTTTATAGAAAGCACCATAAATAAGATTTACTCCCATTATACCCAGGCTTTCTTGTTGAAGTTTAGCTTCATTTTGACGAAACCTCAGATGAAGTTTAATTTCAGAATAATCGTCATTAGGATTGGTTTGAAACTTTATACCCATCCATCCATGACCTTTAAACTTCTTTGCAAAATCAATAGTTGCAACTGTGTTGGCATAAACAAAAAAGAATTTATCAGGATTCTTATCTCTTGAAATTCTTTTTTCAAGAAGATCCATCTCGTGATTTAACATTTTATCGAGACGATTTTGAGTTACATATCTTCCATTATCTTCCTTACCATATATACTATCACTAAATGATTTGTCATAAGCACTCATAGATTTAGCAATCGTACCAGAAGCAGCACCCACTCGATAAAAGTTTCTAGCTACTTCTTGTCCAGCGCCAATTTCAACAAAAGTTCCGTAAATATTCTCATTAAGATTAATTCTGAGAGATTTTCTTTGTACTGAAGGTCTTGATTCGTAATCCTTGTCTCCAGGAAGAATTATGTTCATCGGTTTTTTTGTAAAATTACAAAGATTGTTTAATAAAAGAGAATAAAATATCATAGATTTATATGTGTTTAAAATAACATTTTTAGGAACCGGCACTTCACAGGGTATTCCTGTGATTGGGAGTGATCATCCTGTTTCGTTTAGTAAAGATTTTCGTGATAAGAGACTTCGCTCTTCAATAATGATAGAATATAAAAACTTTAACTTTGTTATTGATTGTGGTCCAGACTTCAGACAACAAATGCTAAGAACTAATTGTAAAAAGTTAGATGCGATAATATTTACTCATGAACACGCTGATCATACAACAGGAATTGATGATGTAAGACCTTTTTTTTTTAGGCAAGGAGAAATTCCTATTTATCTTCACGAAAGAGTTTTAAAATCACTTCATGAAAGATTTGCTTACATTTTTGATCCTAAACAAAAATATCCTGGTGCTCCTGATTTTGAAGTTAATCTTATATCTAAAGAGAATGATTTTCAGCTATTAGACTTAAAAGTTACTCCTGTAGAATCAGATCACTTAGGAATACCTGTTTTAGGTTTTAGGATAGGTAACTTTGCATATTTGACAGATGTAAAAACAATTTCTGAATTAGAATTACAAAAGCTTAAAAATTTGGACTCACTTGTTATAAATGCCTTAAGGTATGAATCTCATCCTTCTCATCTTAATGTTCAAGAAGCACTAGAAATTGTTGATACTATTAAGCCCAAAAATACTTTTTTTACACATATTAGTCATATCATGGGTTTTCATGAAGAAGTTTGTGATAAACTTCCAGATTCTGTCTCCTTAGCTTATGATGGGTTAGTTTTAGAGATAAACTAAATATTTGTTTTATCCAACCAATTAATAAGACTTAATAGGTTTTCTTGAGTAATAGTATGACCAGAATTATACTTTTCAAAAGTTAAAGTATTTTTTTTTGATAATTCTACTATGTGATCTTCAACTAAATTAATTGGAATAACATCATCCAATAATCCATGTGAACTGTATATAAGTAAATCTTTATAATAATCTAATTTATTATTAAGATAGGAGGGGTGTACAAATGAACTAACAGGGAGTATTCTCCTAAATTTAGAATTAAAATCAAGACCTAGTTTCCAACATATACTGCCACCTTGACTAAAACCAAGTATGGAAATATCATCTTTTTCTAAATTTTCATTTTGAATATGTCTATCGATATTATTTAATATATTTTCAATACTATCATTTATCTCTTTATACCGTTTATCTAAATTATTTTCAAGAACATCTGAATAATCTATATCAAACCATGAAAATCCACCAAAAGGAAGTTTTAATGGTGCTTCTAAAGAAATTATTGTTTGGGATTGGGGTAGATATTGTTCAAGTGAAAATAAGTCTTCTTTGTTACTTCCATATCCATGAAAAAGGAAAATGCCTCCATTTTTAGTTTCTTTATTAACTGATTTTCTAATAAGGAAATCTAAATCCATAATTTGTTCAATGTAGAATTGTTATTATTGATTGAACCATATACTATTCCTTTCATTTTAGTACTAATGAATGCACAATTTTTTGAAGTTGATAAGATATGCTCTTCTGTAAATTCATAAGACTTATCTGGATTAAATAATGTCAAATCAGCATGAGAACCTATCTTAATAGGATGATCTTCTATTTCAAAAATTGATTTGTTTCTAGTAAGAATATCTATAGTTTTTTCAAGTGTAAAATTATTACACATTATTCCAAAAACAGATTCAAGTCCAATTGATCCTGGAGTAGCTAGATCAAATACAACTTTTTTATTATCTATGTCTATAGGTTCATGCATGCTAGTCAAATAGTCAATAGTTCCGTCAACTAAAGCCTCTTTAATAGACTTAGAGTCAATTTCTGATCTTAGGGGAGGTATAATTTTTAGATTAGTATTAAAGTTAGCTATGTCTTTATCTGAGAACGTTACATGTGCTAAACTAGTACTTGCAGTTATATCTAAATTTCTTTTTTTTGCCTCTCTAATAAGTTCAACTCCTTTATTTGTATTAACATATGGAATGTGAAGTTTGCCACCAGAATAACTTAAGATTTGAATGTCTCTAAAGATATTAATTGATTCAGAGATATAAGGAATTCCTTTAAGACCTAGTTCTGTGCCTACTATACTTTCATTTATAACACCATTTTGAGATAAAAATTCATCTTGACAAAATGAAATTACCCTTCCCCCAAAGGTTTTAGTGTATTCTAATGCAATTTTTAAAATTGAAGAATCAATTATTGGTTTTTTGTAATCACCATATGCAATAGCTCCTGCAAGCTTCATGTCATATAGGCTTGCTAAATCTTTTCCATTTGAATTAGATGTAAGATTTGCAACTGGATAAATCTTAGTTGTAGTAGATGTAGATTTTTTCTTAAGAAATTCAACAGCAGAATGAGAATCTACTAATGGATTACAGTCAGGGTTTAGCAAAATAGATGTAAATCCTGATGAAGCTGCTGTCTTTAAACCATTTGAAATACTTTCTCTTTCTTCATATCCTGGTTCTCCGAAACTTACTGAAGTATCCATCCATCCTCTAGAAACATGAAGATTCTCAAAATTAATAACAAGATCAGCCTTTGCGTCTATTGAATCTGCTATATCAACAATAACACCGTCTTTGACTAAAATGTCTTTTTGTTTGAAATTTAAATTACTCTTACTATCTACTAAAGTTGCGGATTTTATGAGTATACTCATCTAGAAAAGAATTTAACAAAATTAACTAAACTTATTTAATTCTTATAGATTATTCAAGTTAAAAATTTTCATACACTCCTAAACCAAAAAGTGCATAGTCATATTTAACAGGATCTATTGGGTCCATTTCTCTTAATCTTGAATCTATTTCTTTCACAGACTTATGATCATTTACATTCCTCTTTAATAATCCTAATTCTCTTCCTATTCTTCCTGTATGAACGTCTAAGGGTAAAGATAATTCTGACCTATTTATTTTTTTCCATATACCAAAATCAACACCCCTTTCATTTGTTCTTACCATCCATCTAAGAAACATGTTAAATCTTTTAGCACTAGAACCAGTTAATGGGGAGGGAAGATGTTTTCTAGTTCGATCAGGATGATTTATTGAGAAAAAAATTTCTTTAAATGATGAAATACGTTCTTGTAAATCATCTCCGTTTTTTTTATTTGACAAAATCTCCTCAATACCCGCATATTCATTATAAATATTTTTTAGAGACATAATAAAGTAATTAAGGTCAATCATGTTAAAAGTTCTATGAATTGATTTATTAATTTTTCTCAAATCTTTACTAGTGTGATTAATAATAAAATCATAAGGAGAATTATCCATGTAATCAATAATTTTTTTACTACTGTTAATGATTGATTTTCTATTACCCCAAGAAATAACTGATGTTAGAAAGGCTGAAACCTCAATATCTTTATGATTATTAAATTGATGAGGGATTAGTATTGGGTCATCATTAATAAATGCTTGAGATTCATATTTGAAAGACTTTTCATCTAAAAAATCTTTTAAATCTGGAATATTAATTTTTGATTTTACCATCAACAATTAATAACTTTCTATCACAAATATTGGCATTACTTTCATTGTGTGTTACTATTACAACTGAACAATTATAGTCATCTCTCAATTTGAAGAACAAATCAAATAGAATTTTTGAATTTTTTGAGTCAAGATTTCCGGTAGGTTCATCAGCAAAAATAATTTTAGGTTCATTAATTAAGGATCTAGCAATAGCCACTCTTTGCTTTTCGCCACCAGACAGGGTAGAGGTTTTTTTGTGAAGAAAATCAATTAAGCCAAAATATTTTAATAAATCTTTAGCCTTGTCTTCAACTTCATTGTCTTTCTTTATCCATCCTGGAAGACATACATTTTCCAAAATATTAAGTTCAGGAATCAGCTCATGAAATTGAAAGACAAATCCAATCATTTGATTTCTTAGAACAGATAGGTCATTGTTATTTAAATTAAAAACATCAAGATCATTAATAAATAAAGAAGGGTTATTGGAAACATCAGGTTTGTCAAGGGTGCTTAATATATTTAATAAAGTAGTCTTTCCTGCACCAGATGCACCTGAAATCGCAACAATCTCTGACTCTTTAATTTCTATGTTTATATTATCAAGAACCTTTCTCCCTTGAAAAGTTTTTGAAATACTTTTAGCTGATAATAAGATTTCCATACTTTTACAATATTAATCTTTTAGTTTAAAATCTGAAAATGAATAGTATCATATATTTAGGTGGAGGGTGTTTTTGGTGTATTGAGTCTGTTTTTAAAAAAGTTAAGGGGGTATTGTCAATTACTCCTGGTTATATGGGGGGAGATATTCCTAATCCAACATATGAAGAAGTTTGTGAAGGTTATACAAATCATGTTGAAGTAGTTAAAGTTGAGTATGACAATAAGATTAATATTTCACAAATTCTAAGTATTTTCTTTGTAGTTCATGATCCTACTTCAATAAATAGACAAGGTGCAGATGTTGGAACTCAATATAGGTCAGCAATATTTTGTAATTCTAAAGAAAGACCATTAATAGTTGATTTTATTCAAGAACTTGAAAGTGAAAATATTTTTGATGATAAAATTGTAACTGAGGTTAATAACATAAAAGATTTTTATGGTGCTGAAGAATATCATCATGATTACTTTGCAAAAAACCCTACTAATGCTTATTGTCAAGCAGTTATAAACCCAAAAATTGTAAAGTTAAAATCAAATTTTAGTAATTTAATCTCTGAATAAAAATCCTAATCCCAAGAAGGATAAAAATTTTTTTACAAATTTGAAAAAGAAATTAAATTGAAAGAAAATAAACCCAAAGAAAAGTAATAAAACTTGATAAATAGGAGTTAAGAGGAGTATTCTAATTATAATTTTAAAGAATGAATTTATATTGCTGTCTCCAATTATATATTCTGTTAATGGACCTGAAATATATGCACTTGTAGATCCTGTTATAGCAAAGACAATAAAAATTATTATTATTTGAAAGTTAGATGTTATTCCCCATCTTTCTTTAAGTTTTTTCATTAACCTATAATATCATTAATTTTATCAGCTAACTCAACACCAATTCTGTCTTGTGCTTCATTAGTTGCAGCTCCAATGTGAGGTGTTAGAGAAATATTAGAATTCATAAGAATCTTAATGCTAGGATTTGGTTCATCTTCGTATGTATCAATACCTGCAAAAGAAACTTTTCCATTCTCAATATTTTTAAGTAGTTCTTCTTCGTTTAATATTCCACCTCGAGAAAGATTAAGAATACCAACGCCATTTTTCATTTTTGATATTTCTTTTGAATCAATAATATACTTATCTGTTGCAGGTATATGAACAGATATAAAATCTGATTCTTTTAATAAATCTTCAAAAGATGAAGAGTTAATTTTAAATGATGTGCTTTGACCATCAAAAAAATCTAATATTAAATTAGCTTCTTTGTGCAATTTATCATAGAAAAGGACATTCATACCTATACCAATTGCAATTTTAGCAACTTCTTGACCAATTCTTCCAAACCCGACAATTCCAATAGTTTTTCCAGAAAGTTCAGTTCCTTTTGCATAAGATTTTTTTAAATCTTTAAATTTTGAATCACCATCAAGAGGCATTGATCTATTTGATTCATGGAGAAATCTTACACAGCCAAATAAATGAGAGAAAACTAATTCGGCTACAGACTTTGATGATGCAGCAGGTGTGTTTATAACATGAAGTCCTTTTGATTTTGCATATTCAACGTCAATATTATCCATTCCAACACCACCTCTTCCAATGATTTTTAATGAAGGACAACTATCTATAATATCTTTTCTTACTTGAGTTGCACTTCTTACTAATAAAGTAGAAATTGAATTAGTATTAATATAATCTATTAGCTGTTCTTGAGCTACTTTAGTTAGATCTACATCAAAACCATATTCTTCTAATTTATCTATTCCAGATTCTGAAATACCATCATTTGCTAGTACTTTCATAGTTAATTATAATTTGATTCAAACTCCTTCATACACTTAATTAAAACTTTTATACTCTCAATTGGAAGGGCATTATAAATTGATGCCCTATATCCTCCAACTGACCTATGACCATTAATACCAGATATATTATTTTCATTACATATTTTACTAAATAACTCTCCATCATACCCATCACTAAGGTTGAAGGTAACATTCATTTCACTTCTATCATCAAAGTTTGAAAAACCTGAGAAACATTTATTATTGTCTATCTCATTGTAAATTAACTCTGATTTAAGGTTATTATTTTTACCAATAATATCAAGTCCATCCTTTTTAATTAGCCTAAGGTTTAATAGTACACAATAGATTGCAAATACTGGAGGAGTATTAAAAGAACTGTCTTTATCTATATGTATTTTGTAGCTGAGCATTGAAGGAATCTCCCTCGTGATCATATTTAATAAACTATTTTTAATTAAAACCATAGTAACACCTGCAGGCCCGAGATTCTTTTGAGCTCCAGCATAAATTAAATCAAATTTTGAAAAATTGATTTTTCTTGAAAAAATATCTGAACTCATATCAGCAAAAAGAGGGCAGTTAGAATCAGGAAAAGAATGAAATTGAGTTCCAAATATTGTATTATTAGATGTTATATGTAGATAATCATATTGTTCATTAATATCATACCGCTTAGGAATATAATTAAAATTTTTATCAGCAGAAGATGCAATTTCAGTTACTTTTCCGAATATTTTCGCTTCTTTAATTGCTTTAGATGACCAACTTCCAGTGTTTATGTATGCTGCATTACTATTTAAGAAATTATAAGCTGTCATTAAGAACTGTAAGCTAGCTCCACCTTGAAGATATAAACAAGAGTATTCTTCGTTATTTAGTCCCGCAATATCAAGAGCAAGAGATCTAGATTCTTTTAAAACTTCTATAAAATCTTTACTTCTGTGAGAAATTTCTAGAATTGATAATCCCGAATTGTTAAAATTCTTAATAGCAGAAGATGCATGATCGAAGACTTGGTCTGGTAAAATAGAGGGGCCAGCACTGAAATTATGTACTCTTTTATTCATAAATATTTGCAAATATCTAAACTTACTTTCAATAATCAATTACAGTAATTTTAAATTATGTAAAAATTGTTAACAAAGATTAAACAATACATCTTATTTTTGCTCAAACTTAAGATGGCAATAATCATAACAGACGAATGTATTAATTGTGGTGCCTGTGAACCAGAGTGTCCAAATAATGCTATTTATGAAGGTCAAGAGAATTGGAATTACAGTAAGGGAACTAATCTTAAAGGAGATGTTGTATTACCAAATGGAAACAAAGTAAACTCTGATGAAAGTAAAAACCCTATCTCTGATGAATTCTATTTTATAGTACCAGATAAATGTACAGAGTGTATGGGGTTCCATGAAGAACCTCAATGCGCTGCTGTTTGCCCTGTTGATTGTTGCGTTCCAGATGATAAAAATGTTGAGACGGAAAATGAACTTTTGTCAAAGCAGAAATTTATGCATGAATAATAAATGAAAGTAGGTATCGTAGGATTGCCCAATGTTGGTAAATCAACTCTTTTTAACTGTCTGTCTCAGAGCAAAGCTCAAAGTGAAAATTATCCATTTTGTACTATTGACCCTAATGTAAGTATTGTTAATGTTCCTGATTTAAGACTTGACAAATTATCTAACCTTATTAGTCCAGAAAAAGTAATTCCTACAAATGTTAAGATTGTAGATATCGCAGGTTTGGTAAAAGGAGCTAGTAAGGGTGAAGGACTAGGAAATAAATTCTTATCAAATATTAGAGAGACTGATGCTATAATTCATGTATTAAGATGTTTTGACGATCCTAATATTGTTCATGTTGATGGAAAAATTAATCCTCTATCAGATAAAGAGGTCGTAGAATATGAGCTAATACTGAAAGATATAGAGATAGTAGATAAAAGATTAGATAAAATAAAAAAAACTCTGAGATCTGGAAGTAATGAATCTAAAAAAGAAATTGAAGTTCTCCAAAAAGTTAAATTACAGCTTGAAAATGTTTCAGTAATTAGAAGCGATTACTCTGATGATCAATTTGAAGATTTTATTAAACCTCTTGAATTAATATCTTTTAAACCTATTCTATATGTATGTAATGTGGGTGAAAATGATGTTATTTCAGGAAACAATTACGTTGATCAGGTAATTAAAGAAAATGAAAATAAAGATTCTGAAATAATTATTATATCAGCCAAGATAGAATCTGAAATAAATGAATTGGATTCTAATGAAGAAAAAAAAATATTCTTAGATGACCTTGGACTTGAAGAGTCTGGTTCTAATAAATTAATCAGAGCCTCCTATAAGCTTTTAAATTTGCATAGTTATTTTACTGCAGGGGTAAAAGAAGTTAGAGGATGGACCATCAAAATTGGAGATACAGCATATGATGCAGCTGGTCAAATTCATACTGACTTTCAAAAGGGTTTTATTTGTGCTGAGGTTATAAGTTATGCTGATTTTGTTGAACATGGTTCTGAAGTTAAAGTAAAAGAAGCTGGAAAAATGAGGTTAGAAGGTAAGGAGTATATAGTTTCAGATGGAGATATAATGCACTTTAGATTTAACATTTAGTATATTTATAAAAATGGCAACCACATCAAATTACACTGAAGAAAACATCAAATCTCTTGATTGGAGAGAACATATTAGGTTAAGACCTGGTATGTATATTGGTAAGTCTGGTGATGGTTCTTCTCCTGATGATGGTATTTATGTCCTATTGAAAGAAGTTATTGATAATTGTGTAGATGAATTTGTTATGGGCGAAGGAAAGGTTATTGATATTATTATTAATGATGATTTAGTCTCTGTAAGAGATTTTGGTAGAGGTATCCCTATTGGTAAAGTTGTAGATGTTGTCTCTAAGATGAATACCGGAGGTAAATATGATACTAGAGCATTTAAAAAATCTGTTGGTCTTAATGGTGTTGGTACTAAAGCTGTAAACGCACTTTCTTCATCTTTTATTGTTTCTTCCACTAGAGAAGGAAAAACAAAATCAGCAAATTTTGAGCTTGGAATTCTAACCAATGAAGACCTTAATAATAGTGATGAAAAAAATGGAACGTACGTAGAGTTTAAACCTGATCAATCTATTTTTAAAAATTATAAGTACAGATTAGAGTACGTAGAAAAGATGATTAAATTCTATGTGTATCTAAATCCCGGATTAACAATAAAACTTAATGGAAACAAGTTTAAATCAGACTTTGGACTTAAGGATTTAATTGAAGATCAATCAAATGTTCAAGATTTCATGTATCCTATAATTCATCTTAAGGGAGATGACATTGAGGTAGCTATAACTCACTCTAGAACTCAATATAGTGAGGAATATTATTCGTTTGTAAATGGGCAATATACAGTTCAAGGTGGTACACATCAATCATCATTTAGAGAAGCTTTTGTTAAGACAATAAGAGAGTTTTTTGGTAAAAATTATGAAACATCTGACATAAGAAAATCTATTATATCTGCAGTAAGCATTAAGGTTATGGAACCTATTTTCGAGTCTCAAACTAAAACAAAACTTGGTTCTACAGAAATGGGTAAAGGTTTGAAATCGGTTAGAGTTTTTATTAATGATTTTGTTAAAGAAAAACTTGATAACTATTTACATAAGAACCCTGAAATCGCCAAATCAATTCAAAATAAAATAATACAGGCAGAAAGAGAAAGAAAGGAATTGTCTGGAATAAGAAAATTAGCTCGAGATAGAGCAAAAAAAGCTAGTCTTCACAATAAAAAATTAAGAGATTGCAGAGTTCATCTAAACGAATTAAAAAAAGACAATAGACTTGAGTCTACTATTTTTATAACCGAGGGTGATTCTGCTAGTGGTTCTATTACTAAATCTAGGGATGTAAATACTCAAGCTGTTTTTAGCTTAAGAGGTAAACCATTGAATTCATTTGGAATGACTAAAAAAATAGTTTATGAAAATGAAGAATTTAATTTACTTCAGGCAGCTTTAAATATTGAAAATAGCATGGAAGATCTTAGGTATAACAATATTGTTATAGCAACAGATGCTGATGTAGATGGAATGCATATTAGATTGCTAATTATAACTTTCTTTTTACAATTCTATCCAGAGTTAATAAAGAATGGTCATTTATATATTTTACAAACTCCAATTTTTAGAGTAAGAAATAAAGAAAAGACTCATTATTGTTACAGTGAAACTGAAAAAAATAATATTTTAAACTCATCTAAAGGCAAATTTGAAATTACCAGATTTAAGGGGTTAGGTGAGATTTCTCCAAATGAGTTTAAAAATTTTATAGGTGATGATATAAAATTAGATCCTGTAATTATTGACACATCAACTACTGTTGAAGAACTTTTAAGATTCTACATGGGTAAAAACACTCCAGATAGACAACAGTTTATTATTGATAATTTAAAAGTTGAATTAGACATTATAAATGAAAATTTGAATGATTGAAAATGAAGAAAATATAAATACTGAAGATTCTAATTCTCTAATCAAAGTAGGGGGGATGTACAAAGAATGGTTTCTTGACTATGCATCTTATGTTATACTAGAAAGAGCAGTTCCAGATTTAATGGATGGTTTAAAACCAGTTCAAAGAAGAATTCTTCACTCTATGTTTGATCTTGAAGATGGGAGGTATAATAAAGTGGCTAATGTTGTTGGTCATACAATGCAATATCATCCTCACGGTGATGCAAGTATTTCAGATGCAATGGTTCAAGTTGGTCAAAAGGAACTTTTGATTGATATGCAAGGTAACTGGGGTAATATCTACACTGGGGATAAAGCAGCAGCTTCAAGGTATATTGAGGCAAGACTATCTAAATTTGCTTTAGAAGTGGTTTTTAATCCTAAAACTACTAACTGGCAACTTTCATATGATGGTAGAAAGAAAGAGCCAGTTCACCTACCTGTTAAATTTCCTTTGTTATTAGCTCAAGGAGCAGAGGGTATCGCAGTTGGTTTATCTACTAAAATTTTACCTCATAATTTTAATGAATTGATTGATGGGAGTGTAAAATACCTTAAGGGTAGGAATTTTAAACTTTATCCTGATTTCCAAACAGGAGGTAGTATAGATATTAAGAATTACAACGATGGTAATAGAGGAGGAAAAATTAAGGTAAGAGCCTTAGTAGAAAAGTATGATAAGAATATTATCATAATTAAAGAAATTCCATATGGAACTACTACTGCATCATTAATAGAATCAGTAATAAAAGCCTCTGAAAAAGGAAAGTTAAAAATTAAAAAAATTGAAGATAATACATCTTCAGATGTTGAAGTGCTTGTTTACCTCCCTTCAGGTTCTTCAATGCAAAAAAGTATAGATTCTCTTTATGCATTTACTCAGTGTGAGGTTTCTATATCTCCATTATGCTGTATAATCTCAGATAATAAACCTCAATTTTTAGGAGTTAGGGACATACTGAAAACATCTACAGATAATACTAAAAATTTATTAAAAAAAGAATTAGAGATTCAATTAAATGAACTTGAAAGTCAATGGCATACAATATCACTTGAGAGAATTTTTATAGAAAACAGAATCTATAGAGATATTGAAGAGAAAACAACTTGGGATGAAGTTATATCTACTATTGATAAAGGTCTAGACCCATATAAAAAGAATCTAAAGAGAGAGGTTAATGTAGATGATATCAAAAAATTAACTGAAATTCCAATAAGAAAAATTTCAAAATTTGATCTTAATAAAGTTAAAGAGAAGCTTAATAATATTGAAGTTACTATTGAAGAGGTTAAAAATAACTTAAATCACATAGTTGATTATACAATTCAATATTTCAATCATCTTAAAAAACATTATGGTAAGGAAAGAAAAAGAAAAACTATAATTGAAGAATTTGATGATCTTGATAAAAAGAAAATTTCAATTAAGAATCAAAAATTATACGTTAATAAAGAAGAAGGTTTTATTGGTACAGCTCTTAAAAAGGATGATTTTGTTTCTGATTGTTCAGACTTAGATGATGTAATTGTCTTTACTAAAGAGGGTATAATGAAAGTAGTGAAGGTAGATAGCAAGGTTTTTATAGGCAAAGATATTATTCACGTCTCATTATTTAATTCAGAAAGTAAAGAGAAAATTTATAACTTAATATATACTGACGGAAAGAATGGTACTTCTTATATGAAAAGATTTAAAGTCTCTGGTGTAATTAGAGATAAAGAGTATAACCTAACTCAAGGTAAAGATTTTTCTAAAATTCTTTACTTCAGTGTAAATAATGTAAATGAAGCTGATCTTGTAACAGTATACTTAAGAAAAAAACCATCATTAAGAAAAGATAAATTCGAACAAGATTTTGCTGATTTAATTATTAAGGGTAGAGATTCAAAGGGAAATATTGTTACAAAAGACTCAATTAGGAAAATTTCTTATAAGTCTAAAGGATCAAATTCTAATAATACTAAAAAAATTGATCAAATTGAAGTTAAAGATGAGCAGCAAGTTTCTGATGACTCAGATGATACCCAAACAAAACTTGATTTTAATTAGATACTCTTTTAACTGTCCCTCTACTTATTTTATCTGGATTATTAACTCCTGAGAACTCAAAGTCATATTGATCACCATAAGTTCTGAGTATCTTTATTCTTATTGGCCTTTTTTCTTGATTTGTTTTAGGTCTTATTTTAGTTAACAAGAACTCACAGTCATTTACCCATTTAATAATGGACGAATCTTTAACTCCATTAAATGTTTCAATTTCATACTTATCAGTTCTTATAAAGGTTGAAGTAATTATTGAATCATTTATAGATGAAGAAAATTCAAATACACCTGTTTTGAAATCTACACAATTTCTTTCAACTGAGTAACATGAAGTCAACAATAGTAATAGGAACAATACTCTTTTCATTTTATAATTTATCTATTTGCTCAAATTTATTGTTTTCATAGATAAGAACGATTGATTTAAGCTTATTATTAGGATCTTTAACAGAATCTTCAGAGATTTCCTTATTTGGCATAGAAAAGAGCTCTCCAGGCTCATTTATTTGATTATTTATGGACTTATTCTTCCCAAATATTAAATAATCAGTAGTAATATCATCAAAAGCAGTTGAAATCTTATATACAATATCTAAGCTTGGATTATTTCTTTCGGAGAGTAGGTGAGAGATGGAAGATTTAGGAACACCTATTTTTTCAGCAAACTCTGAGTTAGTGAGATTGCTATTATCGATTATATCTTTTATCCTATTTAATATATTTTTATTATTCATCTTTTACTTTTATTATATTCTATAACTAATTGATTAACAATATTTAAATATCATAATATTCACAATTGTAAACATAAGAAACATTTGTAAAACTAACAAATAAATCATTAAAAAAGGATTGATAAAATGACTAAATCGGAAATGAAATTCATGTAAAAAGCTTTAAACATTTCAAAAATTTAATATTTTAGCATATACACCAAACGAAAAATGCAAAAATTAGATGACGTCGACAGAAAAATACTTGATATTTTAATAGACAATACGAGAACACCTTTTACAGATATAGCTAAAAGACTTTTAATATCAGCTGGAACAGTTCATGTTAGAGTTAAAAAAATGGAAGACCTTGCAATTATAAAAGGGTCATCTTTAACATTAGACTATAAAAAGCTTGGATATAACTTCATTGCCTATGTAGGTATATTAATAGATCGATCAAAAAGAACTTACGAAATAATTGAGGAACTTAAAGAGAAACCTTACATCACTGTTGCCCATATAACAACAGGTAAATACAATATTTTTTGTAAGATTAGAGCTAAAGGAACTGAACACGCTAGAGATATTATCTTTTCTATTGATGACGTCCAAGGAGTCTTAAGAACTGAAACAATGATCTCACTTGAGGAAAGTATTAATGATAAAAAGAGATTGATGAAAAATATATTCCAAGAACTATAAACTATTACTATAGAATTTAAAGGATTCTATAAAAAGTTCTTTACTAGTCTCCTGATCAATTAAAGGTTCTCCAATTGCTTTCAATAAAACAAAGTTAATTTTACTTCCATCGTTTTTCTTGTCATAGATCATTAGATTATGAATCTCTTCAATATCCTTGTCAGAAAGATAAACTGTCTTAAAATATTTTAAAATATTTTTTTTCACATTTTCCAGATCAGATACTGGAAAATTTAACTGTTTGTGAGAAATGTATAATTCAGTAATTAAACCAATTATTATAGCTTCTCCATGCTTAAGTTCATTTATTTCTGATGATTTGTAGGAATATGACTCAACTGCATGGCCAATAGTATGACCAAGATTTAGAATTTTTCTATGATTAGATTCAAATCTATCTTTTTGAACAACTTCTTTTTTAATTTGAGAGTATTTATCAATTATATAACCTACATCTTTATAAAAATCTAGTTTTATCAGTGAATTAAAATTAAGATCATTTTTATCAGTAAGTAAACTATGTTTAAATACTTCTGCATACCCATTTAGAAATTCATCTTTAGAGAGAGTTGTAAGATAATCACTATCAAGTATTACCTCTAAAGGATCATTAAAAACTCCAATTTGATTTTTTAATAATTTAAAATCAATACCAGTTTTACCTCCATGAGCAGCATCAACCATTCCAAGTAGTGTGGTTGGGACATTGATAAAATTTATCCCTCTTAGATATGTAGATGCAACAAATCCCCCTACATCAGTTAATACACCTCCACCCAAATTAATAATTAAAGATTTTCTGTCAGCTTTATGCGTATTAAGCTTGTCCCATATAATTAGACAAGTATCTATATTCTTGTTTTGCTCACCTGGATTAATTATTATCTTCTTAAACTGTTTAATCTTAGTTTTTTCAAGAAAAATATCTAAACAAAATTTATTAGTATTATCATCTACTAAAACAAATATCGAAGAAAATTTATTGGAGCTTAATTTTTCTTTCAGTAATGAGTATTGATCTATTTTCATTAATTAATTTTGATTAATTTTACTTCAAAATTAGGTATTTATTTTATGCTTTTAGACAATACTAAAAACGGTTTTACTCTTAAATCAAATTTTGAATTAAAAAAAGCTTACTTTTTGTTTAGAATTATATCAAATAAATCTCTTACAAATATTGGTAAGAAAGCCCTTCAAATTGCACTAAAACTAAGATTACCTATTCTGTTTTTAGTAAAAAGAACAGTCTTTGAGCAATTTTGTTCAGGTGAATCCTTAGATGATTCTTTTGAGACTGTTCAAAGACTTTATGACAAGAATGTTAAAAGTTATCTTTCTTATTCAGTGGAAGGTCTAGAGAATGAGAAATCTTATGATTTATCCTTGAAGGAAGTTTTAAATTCAATCGAATTTGTTGCAAATAATAATATTATTGATTTTACTGTTTTTAAGCCAACAGCTATAGCTAACTCTAAGATTCTCCAAAAGGTTTCAGAAAAGAAAATTTTAGATGAAAAAGAAAATGAATTATATGCCACAGCACTTGAAAGATTTGATACCATTTGTAATCTGGCTCATAAAAAAGGTGTAAAAATGCTAGTTGACGCCGAAGAATCTTGGATTCAAGATCCTATAGATGAAATAGTTTTGAAAATGATGATGAAATATAACAAACATGAAGCTATTATCTATAATACAGCTCAAATGTATAGGCATGACAGACTAGATTATCTTAATAGATTAAAAAATATTGCTGAAAAAGAAAAATTCTTTATAGGTATTAAGCTAGTTAGGGGAGCATATATTGAGCAAGAGAATAAAAGAGCAATTAAGAATAATTACAAATCACCTATATGTGACTCAAAAAAATTAACTGATATAAATTTCAATAATGGAGCTTCATTCATTTTATCAAACTTAAATATATTCTCCCTCTTCTCAGGAACTCATAACGAAGAAAGTATATACAAAATCATTGATATAATGAAACTCAATAATATAAATAAAAATAATTCAAAAATTTGGTTTGGCCAGTTATATGGAATGAGTGATAACATTTCCTTTAATCTTGCGAACAAGGGCTTTAATGCTATAAAATATCTTCCATTTGGACCAATTAAGGAGGTTATCCCTTATTTAATAAGAAGAGCAGAAGAAAACACCTCCGTTAAAGGGCAAACATCAAGAGAATTAGAATTAATTAAAACCGAATTAAAGAGAAGAAAATCTATTTAACTTCTACAGTTGCACTATCCTCACAATTAGTAATCATAAAATTTATAGAATCTGACTTAATAAAGTAAATACCACAGGGTTTTTGGTTTGGTTCACTCTTATTAAATATCACTTTACCATTTGAAATAATATCAATTAGCTCATTACTATCTATGGAGTCATTAGTTGATTTTAATATCAACTCTTTTGAAATTATATTATCTATAACTCTTGCACTTGGACCATAATTACATGATGTTCTTTTCCCATTAAATATAAAAAAGAGAAAAAATATACCGATGATAAATCCTGTAGAGTAATAATATAATCTTTTCAAAAAGCTCATTTAATTTTTTTTATTATTCGTGAATCATTCTCTTTTGAGATTATAAATTTATTAAAATCTGAATCGATAATTTCTTCGATTATATCACCCCATTCAATAAAACATGAATTACCGGACTCTAAGTATTCAAATAAGCCAATCCCTTCAATTTCGTTAATATTTTTAATCCTATAAAGATCAATATGGTAAATTATATCGTCATTACTTGTTTTGTACTCATTAATTATTGAAAATGTTGGACTTGAGATATTATCCACAACATTCAATCCTTTAAGGACTTCTTTGATTAGAGTAGTTTTACCTGCACCCATTTCTCCACTAATTAAAACAATATTTTTTTCAATATTTTTTAAAACATTAGTCGCAACCTTACTTAATTGATTTAATTGAAATTTAATCTTCATATTAATGTTGCTAAATTAAGGCATTTGTCATAATTTTTTAATTTTGCAGATATGAATTTCACTACCGGACAAATTGCTGATCAAATTAATGGAACTGTAATTGGTAACAGAGATGCTGTTATAACAAGTATTTCTAAAATTGAGGAAGGCTCAAAAGGTTCACTAACTTTCCTTGCTAACCCTAAGTATACAGAGTATATATATTCAACTAATGCATCTGCAGCAATTGTTTCCAATGATTTTAAAGCAACTGAAAAAATTCAAATTACTTTGATCAAAGTAAAGGATCCATACTCCTCTTTTACAACTATCCTCGAGTTATTTAATAAAAATCAATCAGATAGAAAAGGAATAAGTGATTTAACTGTTATTGATAAATCATCAAAAATATCAGACTCCGCATTTATTGGATCTTTTTCAACTGTTGGAAAAAACTCAATAATAGCAGATAATTGTATTATTGAAAATCAAGTTTTTATTGGAGACAATGTCAAGATAGGAGAAGGGTCAATGATTTATCCAGGTGTAAAAATATTAGATGATACTAAAATTGGTAAAAATTGTATAATTCATAGTTCATGCTCAATTGGATCAGATGGTTTTGGATTTGCACCTAATGATGATGGTAGTTATAAAAAAATACCTCAAACAGGAAATGTAATAATTGGGGACAATGTTGAAATAGGTTCAAATTCTACAATAGATAGAGCCACATTAGGCTCAACAATTATCAGTAATGGTGTAAAACTTGACAATCAAATTCAAATTGCACATAATGTTGAAATTGGTGAGAATACAGCAATAGCTGCTCAATCCGGTATAGCTGGATCAACCAAAATTGGAAAGAATTGTATGATTGGAGGACAAGTAGGAATCATCGGACATTTAAAGATTGGAGATAATGTTAAAATACAAGCTCAAGCTGGAGTCACTTCAGACGTAGAAAGTAACGCTAGAATCACAGGAACACCCGCTATTTCTTATATGAATTACAACAAATCCTATGTTCATTTTAAAAACTTACCAGAAATAGTAAAGAAAATTGATAAAAAAGACTGATGATAAGAAGAACTGTCCCCCAAAAAACAATTTCTAAAGAATCTTCACTAAACGGCGTAGGCTTGCATACTGGAGAACATGTCAATCTAATATTTAAACCTGCACCTTCTAACACAGGACTAGTATTTATAAGGGAAGATATAAGCGGTGAAAATTCTATCCAAGCTCATATCAAGTTTATTTCAAACACAGATAGGGGAACTAATCTTGATAATGGTAAATTTAGAATTCATACTTCTGAACATGTTTTAGCTGCATTAACTGGATTGGATATTGATAACTGTTATATATGCATGGATGGAGCTGAGGTTCCTATAATGGATGGTTCTTCAAAATTTTTCATTAAAGCTATTGAAGAAGCTAAAATAGTTGAACAAAATGCTCTAAGAGAAGAATTTATTCCATCTAAAAAGATTTCATTTGAGTGTGAAGAAACAGGAAGTAATATATCAATAATACCAGATGAAAAATATAGAATTGATACTAAAATTGATTTCAATACAAAGGTTTTAGGAACTCAAACAGCCTCAATTAAGAATATAAGTGATTTTAAAAATGAAATATCTTCTGCAAGAACATTCAGTTTTCTTCATGAATTAGAAACACTTCTTGAGCATGGATTAATTAAGGGTGGTGATTTAAATAATGCAATTGTTTACGTAGATAAGCCTCTTGCTAATAGTAATATGGATAGACTTAAAAAGGCTTTCAATAAAGACTCTATATCTGTTACACCTAATGGAATACTTGATAACTTAAGTCTTCACTATCCTAATGAAGCTGCCAGACATAAACTTTTAGATGTTATAGGTGACCTTGCACTAATTGGTATGAAAATAAGGGGAAAGGTTATTGCGGAAAAACCGGGCCATACAGTTAATGCTAAATTTGCACAAAAGGTTAGTGAAATGATAAAAGCTGATAGAAAAAATATTTTACCAGAGTTAGATTTTGACAAGAAGCCGTTGATGGATTCAGGTCAAATAATGAATGTAATTCCTCACAGACCTCCTTTTTTATTAATAGATGAAGTACTGGAATTGTCAGAATCTCATGTTATTGGACTTAGAAGAGTAGAACATACAGAGTCCTGGGTTAAAGGTCATTTTCCAGGCGCACCAGTTATGCCTGGAGTTCTACAGGTAGAGTTTATGGCTCAAGCAGGAGGTGTTTTAGTTTTAAATACAGTTCCAGATTCTGAGAATTATCTTACATTCTTTATGAAAATGGATAAATGTAAGTTTAAAGACACAGTAGTGCCAGGTGATATACTTATTTGTAAATTAGAGCTTATTTCTCCTATTAGAAGAGGTATTATCCATATGCACGGTCAAACTTTTGTTGGAGATAAAATTAAAAGTGAAGGAGAGTTTATGGCAAAAATTATTAAAAAAAATCAATTATGAATCAACCATTAGCATACGTTCATCCAGGTGCAAAAATTGCAAAAAATGTTGTAGTTGAACCATTCACTACAATTAGTAATAATGTAGAAATTGGAGAAGGTACTTGGATCGGATCTAATGTTACCATAATGGAAGGTGCTAGAATTGGTAGAAATTGTTTTATTTATCCTGGATCTGTTATTTCGGGGACTCCACAAGATTTAAAATTTGAAGGTGAAGATTCAATTTGTGAAATAGGTGATAATACTACAATTAGAGAATGTGTAACCATAAATAGAGGAACTAAGGAAAGAGATACAACTATAATTGGTAAAAATTGTTTAATTATGGCCTATTCTCATATAGCTCATGATTGTATTGTGGGTGATAACTGTATATTTTCAAATAATAGTACCCTAGCGGGTCATATAACCGTTGGTGAGTATGTTATACTTTCTGGATTTGTTGCAGTTCATCAGTTTTGTCAAATTGGTTCTCATTCATTTGTAGCTGGAGGGTCTTTAGTAAGAAAAGATGTTCCACCATATGTTAAAGCTGCCAGAGAACCTTTATCATATGTTGGGATAAATTCAGTAGGTTTAAGAAGAAGAGGTTTTGACAGTAAAAAGGTTCATGAAATTCAAAATATTTACAGAATACTTTATCAAAAGAAGTATAATAATACCCAAGCTATGGAGATTATTCAAGCTGAACTTAATGCTACTCCTGAAAGAGATGAAATAATTCAGTTTATTGATAATTCACAAAGAGGTATAATGAAAGGTTACTTTCAAAAAAATTAGTATATGGCAAGCACAAGTGACATTAGAAAAGGTTTATGCATTAAGTATAATCATGATATTTATAAGGTAATTGAATTCCTGCATGTTAAACCTGGAAAAGGACCAGCTTTTGTTAGAACAAAACTTAAAAGTGTCACGAATGGTAAAGTCCTAGATAATACCTTTCCGTCAGGTCATAAGATTGAAGAAGTTACAGTTGTAACAAGTAAATATCAGTTTTTATATAATGACTCAGATCATTTTCATTTCATGAATACTGAAGATTATAATCAAATAACTATAGACAAAAATAAAGTTGATCATCCAGGATTATTAAAAGAAGGAGAGAATGTTACAATTATTATTAACACAGAAGACAACAATCCTTTATCTGTTGATATGCCTTTAAGTGTAGTCCTTGAAGTTACTCATACTGAACCTGGTATTAAAGGAAATACTGCCACAAATGCCACTAAACCAGCTACTTTAGAAACAGGAGCTTCAATTAATGTCCCTTTATTTATTAATGAAGGAGATAAAGTAAAAATTGATACTGAAAAAGGACAGTATATCGAAAGAATAAAATAAATTTGTCAAAAATTACTAAATGAGTATTATAGTCAACAAAAACTCTAAAGTTTTAGTTCAAGGTTTTACAGGAAGCGAAGGTACTTTTCACTCTGAGCAAATGATTGAATATGGAACTAATGTTGTATGTGGTGTCACACCAGGTAAAGGTGGTACTAAACACCTTGGTAGGCCCGTATATAACAGTGTAATAGATGCTTTAAGTTCAGAAGATATTAATACTTCGATAATTTTTGTACCTCCTATGTTTGCTGCAGATGCTATAATGGAAGCAGCAGAATCAAATATTAAGACCATAGTAACCATTACTGAAGGAATTCCTATTGGTGACATGACTAAGGTGGTTTCCTACATTGAAGGTAAAAACATAAGGCTAATTGGTCCAAATTGTCCTGGAATAATTACTCCTGAAGAAGCAAAAATTGGTATTATGCCAGGATTTGTATTTAAAAAAGGAAATGTAGGTATTGTTTCAAAATCTGGTACTCTTACATATGAAGCCGCAGATCAAGTAGTCAAATCTGGATATGGAATTTCTACAGCTATAGGAGTAGGGGGTGATCCAATAATCGGCACAACACTTTTAGATTCTGTACAATTATTTATGGCTGATGAGGAAACTAATATTATAGTATTAATAGGTGAGATTGGGGGTCAACTTGAAATAGATGCTGCAAGATGGATTAAAGATAACGGTAACAAGAAACCTGTAGTTGGTTTTATTGCTGGAGAGACTGCTCCAAAAGGCAGAAAAATGGGTCATGCTGGAGCTATTATTGGAGGTAAAGATGATACAGCTTCTGCAAAAAAGAGAATTATGCGTGAATCAGGAATAATAGTTGTAGATTCTCCTGCAGATATAGGTAAATCTGTTAAAGAAATTTTAAGCTAATGAAATTATTAGAATCAAAAGTTGCAATTGTAACAGGTGGAAGTAGAGGAATAGGTAAAGCTATTTGTCAATCATTTGCTGAAAATGGTTGTGATGTTGCATTTACTTACAATAACTCAAAAGAATCCGCTGAAAACTTAGCCAATGAGCTAAATGATATGGGCGTGAAAGCTAAAGCATACAAAAGTGATGCTTCAAGTTTTGATGACTCTTCAAAATTAATTGATGATGTGATTTCAGATTTTGGAAAAATTGACATTTTAGTTAATAATGCAGGTATTAAGAAAGATAATCTGCTTATGAGAATGGATAAGGAAGATTTTGACACTGTAGTAAATACAAACCTATCATCTGTATTCAATTTAACTAAATCATCAATTAGAACGTTTCTTAAACAAAGAAGTGGTTCAATTATAAATATAAGCTCAGTTGTTGGTGTTAAGGGAAATGCTGGGCAATCAAATTATTCTGCTTCTAAAGCAGGTATCATAGGTTTTTCTAAATCTGTAGCTCTTGAGCTTGGTTCTAGAAATATCAGAAGCAATGTAATAGCTCCTGGATTTATTGAAACTGATATGACTGAATCTTTACCAGAGGATGTTATTAATTCTTGGAAAGAAAGTATTCCACTAAAAAGAGGTGGTAATCCAAGCGATGTTGGAAATGCGTGTGTATTTCTTGCATCTGATCTGTCTAGTTATATAACTGGGCAAGTTCTTCACGTAGATGGAGGAATGTTAACTTAATATTTATATAAATGAAAAATTTACCAAACGTAGGTTTACCTATTATTTTATTATCACTATTACTAATCGTGTTTATATCTAGATCATCCGTTAATATAGGCTCAGGTCAAGCTGGAGTTCTATTTCAAACTTTAGGCGGTGGTGTAGTTACGGATGCTCCTCCTAAAGGAGAAGGTTTTAAGATTATTGCACCTTGGAATAGAGTTGTAATATACAATGTAAGACAACAAGAAGCTCTTGAGAGAATGCAAGTACTATCATCTAATGGTCTTGAAATAAGTTTAGATATATCAATTTTATATCAACCATTATATGATGAGCTTGGTCTTTTACACCAAACTAAAGGAGAAAACTATTTAAACTCAGTTCTACTTCCTAATATAAGAGCAGTAGCAAGAAGTGTAGTTGGAAGATATACACCTGAACAATTATATTCAACTAAAAGAGATGCAATTCAAAATGAAATTTTTGAAGAAACACGTGATAATGTTTTATCTCAACATATTCAGCTAAACTCTGTTTTAGTTAGAGATGTTACATTACCAACTGCTATTAAAGAAGGTATTGAAAGAAAATTAGTTCAAGAACAAGAATCTTTAGAATATGAATTTAGACTTGTTAAAGCTGAACAAGAAGCTGAGAGACAAAGAATTGATGCTGAAGGTAAAGCTATTGCAAATAGAATTTTAAGCGCTTCATTAACTGATAGAATTCTTAAAGAAAAAGGAATTGAAGCAACATTGAAATTATCTGAATCACCTAATGCTAAAGTTATTGTTATTGGTTCTGGTGAAGATGGAATGCCAATAATTCTTGGTGGAAACAACTAAGGTTTATTCTTAAATCAACAAAGAACCCATGATCATTTTTGATTGTGGGTTTTTTTATTAAAGTTGGCTAATAATCTCTATTCTCAAAATCTTCATTTTCTTCCTTAATGATTTTTCTAATAAGAAGGTAAATCAGTGAAGCTATTATGACAAGCCAAATCACTATACTAAAGATCATTTCTGAATCATTCATTTAATCAAGTTTTACAGCAGTTCCATATGCCATTATTTCAGAGCATCCCTGCATAATCATTGAAGTGGTTATTCTTACATTAATTACAGCATCAGCTCCTAAAGATTCTGCATTATCAATCATTCTACTTATAGCTTGCTCTCTTGATTGAGCTTGAAGTCTAGTATACTCACTTATTTCACCACCAACAACATTTTTAAGACCCGCCCATATATCTCTTGCTACATTTCTTGCTCTGACTGTGTTTCCTCTAGCTATTCCGATAGTATTTGTTATGTTTTTTCCTTGAACGTAGGGTGTAGTAGTTATAATCATACTCTAATATACAAACTTATGCAAACATATTCTGTTTTACATAATATTAATTATGGGACATTTCTAATTAAAGTCTATTGTTTAATTAATTTGCCACCTATGATTTTCCATTCTAGATAATTATCAAGATCATTATATGGATTAACATTATTAAACATCTCCATTAATCCATCATTATCTTTATCTCGAATTTTTGTAAACTTTATCCATGGTTCGGTTCCTGAATATGAATCTATAAACTCATCAGTTTTATCTACATAAACTTCACCTATTAATTCTAATACTTGGACTGACCAATCTCTGTAAAAATTTCTTTCGTTCCAAGGTAAATTGGTTTCCTCACCAAGGCCATCGCCAGTTCTTGTTAAAATTATTTCAACTTTTCCATCATTATTTAAGTCATAAAACTCAAAATTACTGACTAGACCTTGTCTATTAACATTTGCTTCAGGTAATCTTTGATATTCGTTGTCAATAAAGTCTTGACCATCACCATAAACAACTAATGGCAGAGTGTCATATGTTGTACTCCATGGACTCCACCAATCATGGCCACCCATAATCAAATCTAAATATCCATCTAAATTTAAATCAAATAACTCTGCATTATACATACTTCTTACTAAATCTTGATCTATTAATTCTGTGCTTGGGGTTAATGATCCTGCATTATTAATATAAACTAATGATTTACCTCTACCTCCTTCTACAACTACAAGATCTAAATCTCCATCATTGTCAATATCTCCTGAAGCACCCCCATGATAAAATGAAACGAATTCTGGATATTCAGTATCATAAAACCCCCCACTTCCATTACTAAATATAGCTTTACTGAACTCACCTTTATAAGGAGAATTATCATAACCATGTGATATAAAAAAAATATCTACATAACCATCATCATTAAAATCTCCAAGTAAAATTTTTCTTCCATGAACAGTTCCAAGAAAATTGCTGTCATTTTCTTCATCAAGTTCAAAATCACCTCCACAAGTCCCTTTATAAAACCTAATCATTTTTTTTCTTTCATAACCTAAATAGTCTTGTGGGTAAGCAACAAAATTTGAATAATCGTTATAAAACCCAATTACATCTCTATAACCATCGTTATTATAATCAACCACAATCACATTAAAGCCATACTCTCCGGATTCATTGCCCCATTGATTATTTAGTAAGCTTCCTACTTGTAAATATTTTTCGGGATAAATAATGTCAAAAAGTTCGTAAGAAGTTTTTTTCCAGTCTGGAACTTCATATTGCCAATAAACACAATCTATTTCAAATAAAGCTTCTAATTCTGTATCTGAATCAATCGTAATAATTCTTTCAATTAATAGATTACCATCTGACCAATTACTAAAAATATATCCTGAACTTGCTATGGCAGTAATAGTTACTTTTGATCCACTGTCAAAAGTACCACCACCAGACACACTTCCACCCTCTCCTGCTGAAGGTGTTATTGTATACTGTTTTATTATTTGTGATGGTGGATTATTAGGTGATTGTGAGTCCTCCTTAGCACAGGTAAGAAGTAATAGAAGAGCTAGATAAAGACTTGGCCTTTTCATAAATAAGATAACTTTAGAAAACTCCAAATTGATTTAAATGATAAGATGTATGGAAATTAACTACTTTCTTAAATGTTTTATTTCTAACTATTCCATGAAAATTATTGACTATATAGTCTTTTTCATACTGATTAACAGTTCTAAGACTATTTATTAAATAATATTTCTCCTTATCAAAATCTAGCTCTTTATATTTAAAAGTGTTGAAAAATTTTAATGTAGGGAGATTTCGTATATATCGATTTATATCATATCTGACAATATATTTCAGATAAGAAATGTGAAAAAAGCTAAATGTAAAACCAAAAAGAAACATAAATGGATTAAAGGTTACCTTACCAAGGTAGACATCAATAAATCTGCTGCAATGCTTTAGCATCATTGGAGAATTCATTTTACCCCATTTTGGTTTAGTATCACTATTAAGCCTATCAATCGCATTAATTAATTTTTCTAAATCCATTATTAATAGTTTAATAAGTAGTTAAGTTTATCTTTTAAGATATAACTAGCTTGAAACCCCTCTTCTAGGTTTTTAGCAAAAGGCACAGGGGTATCTAATGAACCAACTCTAACAACAGGTGCATCTAGATATTCAAAAATTTCCTCACTAATTACTGCTGAAATTTCACCTATATAGCTACTAAAAAGAGTGTCTTCTCCTAAAAGTAATACTTTACCTGTTTTCTTTATTGATTTGAAAACTAGCTCTTTATCCCATGGAAATAAAGTGTTTAAGTCAAGTATTTCTATTTCTTGTTTTGTATATTCATTTAATACATCTAATGCCCAATGAACACCTAATCCATAGGTCACAATAGTGACCTTTGAGCCTATATTTCTAATTTTTCCTTTACCTAACTCTAATGTGTATCTAGATGATGGTATTTCTTCAGACACAGTCCTATACAAAAACTTGTGCTCAAAGTACATTATAGGATTAGGATCGTCTATAGATGCATTTAATAAACCTTTTGCTTCATATGGATGAGACGGGTACACTACTTTTAATCCAGGGACTTTTGTAAACCACACTTCATTAGTTTGAGAATGGAATGGTCCAGCCCCTACTCCACCTCCACAAGGCATTCTTACTACAATATCTGAATTTTGTGACCATCTATAATTTGATTTTGCTATTAAGTTTACCACAGCTGTAAAACCAGAACTAACAAAATCTGCAAATTGCATCTCTATAATTGATTTATATCCACCTACACTTAACCCGTATGCAGAAGAAAGTATTACTGATTCACAAAGAGGAGTGTTAAAAACTCTATTCTTACCATATTTCTCATATAGACCATCAGTTACCTTAAATACACCACCATATCCAGCAATATCCTGACCCATTACTACTAGATTTTCATGCTTTGCCATAGATTCATAAATGCCCTCTCTTATAGAATCTACTAATCGTAAACTTTTTAAAGGTTTATTATCAATCTTTGTTTGTTTAAAATCAAAATTTTTATAAACATCTCCAAGCTCTCTATCTATATCAAAATCAACTTCATTATACCTATTTGCTGAACTCCAATTTTTATCAATTTCATTTGAAATTTTTTCTTTTATTTTTATTAAATCTTTATTTGAAATTAATTTTGAAGTAAGTAAGAATTCTTCAAAATGAGCAATTGGATCTTTTTTAGACCACTCTTCTATAATGTTCTTATCTATATACGCTTGACCACTAGCCTCTTCATGACCTTTCATTCTAAAGGTTTTAAATTCAATTAATGCAGGCTTAGAATCTTTTCTCATTTTCTGAACCACTGAATCAATAGATCTATAAACATCAACAATATTATTTCCATCAATTATATGAGAATCCATATTGTATGAAACACCTCTATCTGCTAGGTTTTCAATTGCATATTGTTCATTAACTGGAGTACTTAGACCGTAACCATTATTTTCAATACAAAATATAACCGGAAGATCCCATGTTGAAGCTAAATTTAAAGCTTCATGAAAATCTCCTTGACTAGTTCCACCATCACCTGTAAAAACAGCTGTTACTTGATTGTTGTTATTTAATTTATTAGATAATGCTACTCCACAAGCCACACCCATCTGAGGGCCTAAATGAGAAATCATTCCTATTATTTTATGCTCATTTGATCCAAAATGAAAACTTCTATCCCTTCCTTTAGTAAAACCTTCATTTTTTCCTTGCCATTGGGCAAATAGTCTATCAAGAGGAATATCTCTAGAAGTGAAAACTCCTAAATTTCTATGCATTGGAAGAATATACTCTTCTTTTTTTAGAGCTTGAGTAACACCAGCTGAAATAGCTTCTTGTCCTATACCACTAAACCATTTTGAAATCTTTCCCTGCCTTAATAGAATGATCATTTTATCTTCAATCATTCTAGACTTTAGCATGTTTCTATAAAGCTGTAATAGAATATCCTGATCTATTCCTTTCACATCATACTTCATAATGACCAATCAATTTTATTTTTTCCAATGGATTCCAGATAACTATTACACTCACTAAAATGTTTATTCCCAAACCAATAACCTCGATTAGCACTTAATGGAGATGGATGACCTGATTCTAATATTTTATGTTTAGTTGTATCTATCAATTTTCTTTTTTTCTTAGCAAATGATCCCCATAATAAAAATACAGTATTATTTGTTTCGCTCGATATGATTTCAATAACGTTATTAGTAAATATTTCCCATCCTTTGTTTTGATGACTTCCAGGCAATGCTTCTTTTACTGTTAAAGTTGAATTTAAGAGCATTACACCTTGTTTCGCCCATTTACTTAGATCACCGTTTTTTTCTCTGTATTTGTGTCCTAAATCAGCTTCAACCTCCTTAAATATATTAATTAATGAGGGTGGATGAGAAATTCCTTTATTAACAGAGAAAGAAAGTCCATTTGCTTGATTTTTTCCATGATATGGATCTTGACCTATAATTACAACCTTTAGATTACTAACTGGACATGAGTCAAATGCATTAAATATTTGAGAGCCCTTTGGATAACAAGTAGTATTAATATAATCCTCTTTTACAAAAAGTATTAGACTTTTAAAATATTCTGAATTAAACTCTTTAGCTAGAAGTTTTTCCCAAGATTCATCAATTTTTATTGACATCTTTAGGATCCTTTAGTTTACCTACTGATTTAGCTACAATCATCGAAACAGCAGCATCTCCAGTTACATTTACAATTGTTCTACACATATCTAGAGGTCTATCTACTGCAATAATAAGAGCGAGACCAGCTTCTGGAATTCCAGCCTGACCCAAAACAATAACCAACATTACTATTCCTGCACTTGGAACAGCAGCAGCACCAATTGATGCTAATGATGCAGTTACTATTATTCCTAATTGAGCACCTAAACTAAGATCTAGACCAAATGCCTGAGCAATAAAAACAGCTGCGACAGCTTGATAAACACTTGTACCATCCATATTTATCGTTGCACCTATTGGCAATACAAAGCTTGAAATTTCTTTATCAACACCAAGATTTTTTTCTACACAATCCATAGTAACAGGAAGTGTAGCAGCACTAGAACTTGTTGAAAACCCTAAAAGTTGAGCAGCAGAAACACCATTCATAAAATTAATTGGGTTAGTGTTGGTGAAAAATTTCACTATTATCATATAGACAACTATCATAATAGCTAAACCTATAATAAGAGTTAATGAATACATTCCAAGGGCAATAAAAAGATCAATGCTTGGAGATTCCACTACTAGTGTAGCTAAAAGTGCAAAAACACCATAAGGAGCAGACATCATTATGAGATCAATTAGCTTTAGAATAACTGAATTAAATCCATCAAAAAAATCTTTTACAGGTTTTGCTTGCTTTGGTGGAACTAGAATCATTCCAATTCCAAAAAATATTGCAAAAAATATCACCTGAAGCATATTTCTATTATTGGTTGTAGCATCAAAAATATTAGATGGAACAACATCAACTAGAGGCTGTAGAGGCCCACTTTCAGATTGTCTTTGAGCCTGTTGTTGTTTTTCAAGTACGCCTTGCTCATATTCTTGTACTAAGTCAATACGTGTTTCTTCAGTTATACTGTTTCCAGGTTGAACTAAATTAACTAAAACAAGACCAACTATTACTGCTAGAACAGTTGTGCATATATAGACTCCTAAAGTTCTAGTTCCAATTGTAGAAAGCTTAGAGATATCTTTCAAATCGGATATACCCTTAATTAAAGATGCTAGAATTAAAGGCATAGCAATTAGTTTTAAAAGATTTATAAAGATTGTACCAAAAGGCTTAATCCAATCTTTTATGAAATCAGAACCAAAAGATGTCTGAGACATTAAAAGCCCGAATAAAACACCCGCAACCATACCAATAATAATTTTCCAATGTAATTTCATAGTTAAATTTTTGAGACTCGGTTTAATAATAAGTAATCAGCTAAAACTAAAGCTGACATAGCTTCAACAATAGGAACTGCTCTAGGAACAACACATGGGTCATGCCTACCTTTACCTTTCACTTTAACTTCATTTCCATCACTGTCAATTGAATCTTGATCTCTCATTATTGTAGATACAGGCTTAAAAGCTACATTAAAGTAAATATCCATACCATTTGAAATACCGCCCTGAATTCCACCAGACCTGTTAGTTTTTGTAGTACCGTCAGCATTAAATGAGTCATTGTGATCTGAACCTCTCATAGTAGATCCTTTAAAACCACTACCAAACTCAAAACCTTTCACTGCATTAATAGACAACATTGCTTTTCCAAGTTCTGCATGTAGTTTATCAAAAACAGGTTCTCCTAAGCCTATAGGAACACCACTTATTATACATGAAATCACTCCACCTACTGTGTCACCATTTTTCTTAACACTTTTAATAAGCTCTACCATTTGATCAGACTTTTTATTATCTGGACATCTTACTAAAGAGTTTTCAATATTATCAAAATTTATTTCTGTGTTTTCATATTCATATCTGATTTCTCCAACAGAAGAAACAAATGCATTAATCTTAACATCTTTCAATAGCATTTTAGCGATAGACCCAGCTACAACCCTTACTACAGTTTCTCTAGCAGAGCTTCTACCTCCACCTCTGTAATCTCTAAAACCGTATTTCTTATCATAAACAAAGTCTGCATGAGACGGTCTATAACTATTTTGTATGTGAGAGTAATCTTTTGACTTTTGATCTTTATTGACAATAATAAAACCGATCGGAGTACCCGTGGTTTTACCTTCAAAGATACCTGACAAAAATTCAACAGAGTCATCTTCTTTTCTCTGTGTAACAATCTCTGATTGACCAGGTCTTCTTCTATTAAGCTCTTTGTTAACAATCTCTAAATCTAGCTCAATACCCGCAGGGCATCCATCTATAACGCCTCCTAAGGCCTTACCATGGGATTCTCCAAAAGATGAAAGTTTAAATATGTTGCCGAATGAATTTCCTGCCATAACTTGAATTATAAAGATAATATCTTATATCATATTACTCTACCGGGATTTAATATATTTTTTGGATCAATTGATTTTTTAATTAACCTCATAAGTTCAATTTCATCTTCACTTCTACTTTTTATTAAATACTTCTTCTTGTCTAAACCAATTCCATGTTCTGCAGATATTGAACCAGCTACCAGCTGTGTATTATCATATATTATATCATTTATTTTTGATTTCAAATCATCGTCATCAGAGTCTTTCCCAATAATAAAATGAATATTTCCATCTGCTACATGTCCAAATGGAAAAATTGTTTTGACACCTTTACAATCTTTAAGTTCCAAAGAAATCTTATCTATAACTTCTCCTATTAGAGGAACTGGTATACTAATATCAAATTGTTGATCAAAATCTCTTTCATCTGCTAACACTGCAACATCTTCTCTAATACCCCAGATATTTACTTGTTCCTTATCATCTTTACCAATTACAGCGTCATCAATAACCCTCCTATCAATACAATCTAGAATTATACTTTCAAAATGAGTATAATCGTTTTCAAAATCACCACCCATATATTCAATAAAAACATAATATTTATAATTATCTGGCAAATACTTGTTATATAAAGTTTTATCTCCTACCATTTGTTTGTAAGTATCATTCCACAATAACTCATATCCTGTTAGGTTTGAAGAGACTCTATCTTCCATGATTTTAAGGAGATTTAATACATTTTGATAATTATTAGTAACTGCTAAAGAAGTAAACCTTGTTTTAGGCAATCTATATAATCTAAGTACAACTTTAGTTACGATTCCTAAAGTTCCTTCAGATCCAATAAATAGCTGCTTTAAATCATAACCAGAATTATCTTTCATTAATTTTTTTAATGAAGATATAACGGTTCCATCAGGAAGAACTGCTTCAATACCCAAAACTAAATTTCTAGTCATACCATATTTAAAAACCCTTAACCCACCTGCATTAGTAGATACTGCTCCCCCTATTTGAGCTGAGCCTCTTGCCCCAAAATTAAGTGGCAATAGAAGGTCTTTATCTTTAACTACATTAATAATATCCTCTATTATAACACCTGATTCACAAGTAATAGTTTTTCCTTTTTCATCAATCTCGATTATTTTATTCATCTTTTCAAGTGATACTACAACCTGAGTTTTAGTTGAAATGGTAGAGCCCACAAGATTTGTTAAACCTCCATGTATAACAATTTCTTGATTATTATCATTACATATTTTTACCACAGCAGATACTTCTTCAGAAGATCTTGGTAATAATAAACACAAAGATTCTAGAGAAATATCTGTTTTCCAGATATGATAAAATCTAGACTTTAGATCTTCACCTAGTAGAATTGATGAATTATCAAGAACCTCTTTAAATAAGCTAATTATACTGTTTATTGGCATTTGACCTTAACAAAAAGTTAACTAAAGATATTAAATATAAAAAACTAAATTTGCTGTATAAATAAAAAAATAATGTTCAAAAAATTAGCTTTAGTATTTAGTATGATGTTATTATCATGTGATAATGATAATAGTTTTACTCTTAATGGTAATATTGATATTGCTGATGACACTAAAGTTTATATTCTTCAAGCAGATCAAAATAATCAACCTTTTATCAAAGATTCTACTACTGTAAAATCTAATCAATTTAGTTTTAAAGGAATGTCTGCTACTCCTCAAATTAGCTACATGCAGGTTGAAGGAGTTGGTGGATATGTTTTAACGATTTTAGAAAATGGGCTTATAAATGCTGATTTATTTAAAGACAGCATATCCAAGTCACAGGTTTATGGAACAAAATCTAATGATGATTTTATTAAATATAAATCAGAAACAAAGACTTTAGTTGAAAATATGAACAGTATTTCATTTGCTGCTCAAGATGCTGTTATGAATGGTGATGTTGAAACTGCTATGAAATTAGAAAAGGACTATAAAAGAAAGGAACAGGAAGTACTATTATATGAGTGGGACTTCATAACAGATAACCTTGATTCTTATATGTCAGCACTTCTTCTTGAAGTTTTTATGGTTGAAAACAAAGTAAATAAAGACTCTATTATCGATATCTATGAAAGTCTATCTAATAGAATTAAAGTAAGTGATGTGGGTAAAAATATTGCAGACCTTCTAAATCAATACTCAGATCCAATAGAAATTGGTGAAACTGCTCCAGATTTTACAGGTCCCTCAGTTGATGGCACAAATGTTACATTTAGTCAAGTATTAGGAAAGGTAACTCTTCTTGATTTTTGGGCAGCATGGTGTAGACCATGCCGTATTGAAAACCCTAACCTAGTTAGAATGCACAAAAAATATAAAGATGATGGTCTTCAAATTGTTGGTGTTTCCCTAGATAGAACTAAAGATCAATGGTTAAAAGCAATAGAAGATGATAATTTACCTTGGATACATATTTCAAATCTTGATTTTTGGAATGACCCTATAGCAAGAAAATATAGTATAAGAGCTATACCTCAATCTTATCTAGTTGACGAAAATGGTGTCGTGATAGGAAAAAACTTAAGAGGTAATGATCTCGAAGAAAAAATTAAATTTGCATTATCACAAAACGACTGATAATTGCATTTATTAACCTATTTATTCACATATCCATTAATTAAATTCATATCAATACTTCCCTTTGGTATAGTTTACAAGGTTTCCGATATTCTATCCTTCCTACTTCATAAGGTTTTTAAGTATCGATTAAAAACTGTTAAAAAGAATTTAAATCTGGCTTTTCCCAACAAAAGTAATAGTGAGATTGAATCTATTGAAAAGAAATTTTACAATCATTTTGCAGACATTAGTATTGAGAGCATAAAGGCCTATGGAATGAGTGAAGCACAGATGAAAAATCGCTATAGATATGATAATATTGAAGAGTTAGAGAAAATTCAGAAAAAAAATAAAAATATAATTCTCATATGTGGGCATTACTCTAATTTTGAATGGCTACTCTCTGTTGGATATAGTGCTAAAGGAAATGGCTATGGAATTTATACTCCAATGTCAAATAAATACTTCGATAGATTATTCAAGAAAATACGAAAAAAACATAAAGCATTTCTTGTATCAAGATATCATATTAATGATTTTATGAATAATCTAGATGTTAATAAATATCATGTATTTGGATTTGCTGCAGACCAATCACCTAGAAAAGTTGGAAAGTATTATATAAACAATTTTCTAGGCCATAAAGTTCCAATTTTTACTGGTGCTGAAAGATTTTCAAAAGATTATAATCTATCAGTTGTTTTTGCTGATATAACAAGAATAAAGAGAGGGTTTTACAATACAAAATTTATTGAGATTTTAAATAAAGACAATACTCAATATGGTATTACCGATCAGTTTTTAAGTTTACTGGAAAAACAAATATATAGAGATCCTTCTCAATACTTTTGGACTCATAATAGGTTTAAACACCTAATTACTTAGGGACAGTATCTCTTTTTGAATCTTTAATGCTAAATTATCAGCCTTACTTTGATTACTTGACTCTGAAAAAATTCTAACAATTGGTTCTGTATTAGACTTTCTCATGTGAACCCATCCATCTTCAAAGTCAATTCTAACTCCATCATCTGTGTTTGGAGATAAATCAGAATACTTAACTGTAATATCTTGAAATATCTTGTCTATTATTTTATCATCTTTTAATAAGACTTTAAGTTTTTTCATGAAGTACTCTGGATAATCATTCTTAAGATCAGAAATTTTACATTCTTTTTTAACAAGTAGTCCAAGAAAGAGAGCAACTCCAACAAGGGCATCTCTTCCATAGTGCAATTCTGGATAAATTATTCCACCACCACCTTCTCCTCCTACTACAGAATTAACTTCCTTCATTTTCTTTACAACATTCATCTCACCAACAGGTGTAAAATAATATTTTGACCCGTAAGATTTAGTGAGATCTTTAAGCGCATTTGAAGAGGATAATGTTGAAACTGTATCACCATTGTTTATAGATAAAACAAAATCAGAGCAAAAAACCTGAGTATATTCTTCACCTAGAATTTTTCCATTTTCATCAAAAAAAACAAGACGATCAACATCTGGGTCAACAGCAATTCCAAAATCAGCATTATTCTTAATAATTTCTTGAGAAAGATCTTTTAAATTTTCTTCAAGAGGCTCAGGAGTATGATTGAAAACACCTTCTATCTCAGAGTTTATAATTTTATACCTGATGTTTAGCTTTTCTAAAAGTTTAGGCAAAGCGATAGCTCCCCCAGAATTAATTGCATCTGCTACTACATAAAGATTAAGTTCCTTTATTCTCTTTAGAGGTAAAATTTCTAGATTGATTATAGCTTCAATATGATCATCTATTAAGTGATTATATTTATTTATTGTTCCAAGAGATGCGTTAGGAGCAAAGTCGTATGTTTTGAGTTTTGAATATTCAATAACTTTAGTTACATCTTCTTTAGATAAAAATTCACCTTCAGAATTAAAAAATTTTAAACCATTATACTCTTGAGGATTATGACTAGCTGTTATCATTAATCCAGCAACAGAATCATTATTTAATACTCCCCAACATAGAGTTGGAGTTGTTGATAATCCAGCATCTATAACGTTTATCCCCATAGAAGAAAAAACTGAGTTTACAATGTTTTGAATCATTTCTCCAGATTTTCTTCCATCCCTACCTGTCATCACAGTAAGATTATTATTTGGATTATTTTCTTTAATTAATTTAGAGAATCCTGCTATAGAGCTTACTATATCAACTGGAGTTAAATTATTATTATTCTCACCCCCTATTGTCCCTCTAAATCCTGATATATTTTTTATTAAAGTCATATGAAATGTAAATATATAAATTGTAAATTACACGATATTTTATTATGAAGAATTTTATCCCCATTATTTTATCATTTTTAATCCTTAGCTGCAGTAAAGGATATAACCCTGCTGTTGTTTCAGCTAGAAAAGAAGCCTCTGATATAGGAATAGAAATCATGAAAAAAGGTGGTAATGCCTTTGACGCCATGGTAGCAGTTCACCTAGCACTAGCTGTTACTTATCCTATAGCTGGAAATATAGGAGGTGGTGGATTTGTAGTCTATCATACTTCAAATGGAGAAAGTGGATCACTTGATTTTAGAGAAAAAGCACCCGGAAATGCGTTTAAGAATATGTACTTAGATGAGAATGGAGGTGTTATTGAAGGCATGAGTACTTTAGGAGGAGCTGCAGTTGGAGTTCCTGGATCAATAGCTGGTATATTTGAGATACATTCAAAGTTTGGTTCACTTCCAATTCAAGATCTTTTTCAACCTTCAATTAATCTAGCAAAAAATGGTTTTGTTGTTACAGAAAAACAAGAAAATGCATTAAAAGACAAACTTCAAGATTTCATAAATGTTAACGGTAAAGAATCTTTATTTTCAAAAAACTATAAACAAGGTGATACTTTAAAAAATTTACAATTATCTATCACACTTGATAAGATTGCTAAAAATGGATCCAAAGCCTTTTATGAGGGAGATATTGCTAAAATGATTGTTGATGAAGTTCAAGAAAGCGGCGGTATAATGACAGTGGAAGATTTAAAAAATTATAATTCAGTATGGAGAGATCCTATCAAATTCGAATATAAAGGTTTAGAAGTAATCTCTATGTCTCTACCCTCAAGTGGAGGAATTCTTCTAGGTCAATTGTTAAAAGCAATAGAAGGATATGATATAGAGAAGCTTGGACATAATTCTGTGGAATCTATTCAGCTAATGGTAGAAGCTGAAAGAAGAGCTTATGCAGATAGAAGTTTCTATATGGGTGATCCTGATTTTAGTAAACTTCCAGTTTATGAATTAATGGATGACGAATATGTTAAAAAGAGAATGGAATCCTTTTCTTGGGAAAAAGCAACTACTTCGAGTGAAGTTTCTCACGGTGAAGTTAAAGTTACTGAAGAGAGTGATCAAACTACACACTATTCTATAATAGATGGTAATGGAAATTCTGTTTCAGTTACAACAACTTTAAATACAAACTATGGCTCCAAAGTGTTTGTTGAAAAAGGAGGGTTCTTTTTAAACAACGAAATGGATGATTTTAGTTCTAAACCTGGACATCCTAATAGTTTTGGCTTATTAGGAAGTGAAGCAAATTCTGTAGAAGCTAATAAACGAATGCTTAGTTCTATGACTCCAACTATTGTATTAAAGGATAATAAGCCATCTTTAATAGTAGGAACTCCTGGCGGTTCTACTATTATTACATCTGTATTTCAAATAATTCTTAACATATATGAGTTTAATATGTCGATGCAAGAAGCAGTTAACGCTCCACGATTCCATCATCAATGGTTACCAGATGTTGTAATTATTGAAGAAGGTGGAATAGACTCTGTTAAAGACTCAATTCTACGATCTAAAAACTACTTAGTTATATCACTTCCAATTAAAGTTGATGGACCTGGTATGTCAGCTAGGTCATCTATAGGAAAGGTTGATGCAATTTTTATAGATGAAAATGGTAAAGTATCAATAGGAGCTGATCCTAGAGGAGATGATCATGGAAGTGTTTTAAAATAAATTCTATTCCAAACTTGAATAATACGATTCAAATTGAAGGCGCAAAAGTTCATAATCTTAGAAATCTAGATTTAGAGATTCCTAGAGAGAAGCTTGTTGTTATTACTGGTTTATCAGGTAGCGGTAAATCTTCATTAGCATTCGATACTATCCATGCTGAGGGTCAAAGAAGATACATGGAAACTTTTTCAGCATACATTAGACAGTTTGTTGGAAACTATGAAAGACCAGATGTTGAAAAAATTGAGGGTTTATCTCCAGTAATTGCAATAGAACAAAAAACTACAAGTAAGAATCCCAGATCTACTGTTGGAACAGTTACTGATATTTACGATTTTATTAGATTATTATTTGCAAGAATTGGTGTTGCTTACAGTCATTCATCTAACTTAAAGATGGTTAAAAATACTGATGAAGAGATTATTAAATTAATATGTGAAAAGTTTATTAATCAGCGAATTATTATTCTAGCTCCGATTATTAGATCTAGAAAAGGTCATTACAGGGACTTGTTTGAGAATTTTACAAAACAAGGGTTTTCTAAAGTTATAGTTGATGGCAATATTGTTGATATTAAAAGAGGTATGAAACTTGACAGGTATAAAACCCATGATATTAGTCTTGTTGTAGATAATTTATCTGTAAAACATGATTTCGAATCAAAAAGAGTATTATCAGAATCTATTAAAATTGCAATGAAGTATGGAAATGATACGATTTTTATATTAGATTCAGACTCTGGAAAACCAGAATATTTTAGTAGAAATTTAATGTGTCCAGAAACTGGTATTTCTTATCCTAAACCAGAACCCAACACTTTTTCATTTAATTCACCTAAAGGAATGTGTGAAACATGTAATGGATTAGGGACAGAACATGAAGTTAATTTAAAAAAATTGATACCAGATGATACAATTTCAATCAATAATGGAGGGATTTTACCAATAGGAAAAAAAGATAATTCATGGATTCATAAACAAGTTGAATTAATATCAAAATACTATAGTTTCTCTTTAAGTGATCCAATAAAAAAAATACCAAAAGATGGGCTGAATTTTATTCTTAACGGGGGTAAAAAAAGTTTTACTATAAATTCAAAAGATCTAGGAGTAAAAAGACAATATGAAATTGATTATATGGGAATAGAGTCTTTTATAAAAGATCAATTAAACAATAATGAATCAAAGAGCCTAAGAAGATGGGCCCTTCAATTTGTTGATGTGAAAAAATGTAAATCTTGTATAGGAAGTAGGTTAAAGCTTGAATCAAGATCATTTAGAATAAACAATAAAGATATTTTTGAACTAAGTGAAATGGACCTCTCAGAACTTAAGGAATGGTTTAAGTACTTAAATAATAACTTGTCTGAAAAAGAAATTAAAATATCTGAGGAAATAACAAAAGAGATATTAATTAGAATTCAATTTTTAATTGATGTAGGTCTCGAGTATTTAACGCTTTCAAGATCTTCAAGATCATTATCAGGAGGAGAAGCCCAGCGAGTTAGGTTAGCAACACAAGTTGGATCACAATTAGTAGGTGTACTTTATATACTAGATGAACCAAGTATTGGGCTTCATCAAAAAGATAATTTAAAATTAATAGATTCATTAAAAAAACTAAGAGACTCAGGCAATTCAGTTATAGTAGTTGAACATGACAAAGAAATGATAATGAGTTCTGATCATATAATTGACTTAGGTCCATTTGCTGGTATTAATGGAGGTGATCTTATATATGAAGGGTCTCCTGCTAAAATTAAGACAGCAAAAACAATTACTGCAGATTACCTAAATGATATAAGAAAAATCGAAATACCTAAAAATATTAGATCTGGTAACGGAGATTATATTAAGTTGTTTGGATGTAAAGGAAATAACTTAAAAAATATAAATGTGGATTTCCCTCTTGGAAAAATGATTGCTGTTACAGGAGTGTCTGGCAGTGGTAAGTCAAGCTTAATTAATGAAACATTATATCCAATTTTAAATTCTAAAATTTATAATTCAGTAAAATCTCCATTGGAATTTAAAAATATTGAAGGAATCGAAAATATTGATAAGGTAGTTGAAGTTAACCAACAACAAATAGGTAAAACTCCAAGAAGTAATCCTGCAACATATACTGGAGTTTACAGTGAAATAAGAAAGTTGTTTTCAGATACTGTTGAATCAAAAATAAGAGGTTATAAACCCGGAAGATTTAGCTTTAATGTTTCAGGTGGAAGATGTGAAAATTGTAAAGGTGGTGGGATGAAATTGATTGAAATGAATTTCTTACCAGATGTTTTTGTAGAATGTGAAGTTTGTAATGGCAAAAGGTTCAACAGAGAAACTCTTGAGGTTAGATATAAAGGGAAATCCATTTCAGATATATTAGATATGAGCGTTTCTAAATCATTAGAATTCTTTTCATCTATTCCTAAAATATCTAATAAGTTAAAGGCTATTGAGAGTGTCGGACTTGGTTATATAACACTTGGTCAATCTTCTACAACATTGTCAGGTGGAGAATCACAAAGAATAAAACTAGCAACTGAACTATCCAAAAAAGATACTGGTAAAACAATTTATATCTTAGATGAGCCTACTACTGGACTACATTTTGAAGATATTAGAATTCTTCTTAATGTTTTAAATCAATTGGTAGACAAAGGAAATACAATAATTATTATAGAACATAATTTAGATGTTATAAAACAAGTTGACTACATTATAGATATAGGACCTGAAGGGGGAAAGAATGGTGGTAATTTAATTGACAGCGGAAGCCCAATAGAAATTGTTAATAACGACAAAGGGTATACTGCAAAATATCTTTCTAAAGAATTTTGTTAATGAAAAATTTTTTAAACTTTTTCGTATTAATAATATTAATTTTTCCAATTAATATTTTTGCTCAAAATATTAACTCATATAATATTAATGCTAATCTAAACTCTGAGAGTAAAACACTTGAGATTAATCAAATTATGAAGTTTAAGAACACTTCTGATATCTCTTTAAAAGAAATAATTCTTGAGGATTGGTCAAACTCATACGTTGATAATAGAACTAATCTGGCAAAAAGAATTTCAGATGAATATTCAAGGAGCTTTTCTTTTGCGAAAAAAAAACAAAGAGGATCAACAAAAATTAAAACTATTAATTCTGTTTACATTGATTCATGGAGAAGATCTAGTAATACATCGGATATCATTGAGGTTCACCTTAATAAGTCACTAAAACCAGGAGAGTCAATTGAACTAGAAATAAACTATACGGTAAAATTACCTGACTCTAAATTTACAGGATATGGATTTGATAATGATAATTTTTATTTAAAGAACTGGTTAATAGTATTCTCCAATATTTCTAACTCTAATTGGTATAGTCAAAGTAATTTAAATCTAGACGACCAATCATTAAAGAAGTCAGGTTATAAATTGAAAATTTCTTTTGATAAAGATTATTATTTATTTTCAAATCTAATAAAAAATAATACTGAAGTAATAAACAACTTAAAGAGTGTATCTCTTTCAGGTTCAGGAATAAAAGATGTAAGAATTAATTTATTAATCGAAGAAAAATATAAAAGATTTCAAAATAATAAGAATGAAATTGAAACTGATATATTTAAATCATCTTCATTAGAAGATGCTGAAATAAAGGTTGATAGAGTAAATAATTTTGTAAAAGATTACTTTAATGATCATAGCAATATTAAACTTCTTGTACCAAAAATTGATTATGATTCAAATCCTTTTTATGGGCTTAATCAATTACCAAGCTTCATAAGTCCTTTTTCAGATGAATTTTTAGAAGAAATAATATTTTTAAAATCCTTTGTCATTAACTATTTAAACCATATAATTAATTTAAATAAGAGAGAGTCTCATTGGATATACAAAGGTTTAGAGATTTTTATTATTAATAAATATATAAATAACTTCTATCCAAATGTAAAATTTCTTGGTAGACTTTCAGGGATTAGTTTTTTAGAGAATTATGAAATATCTAAAATAGATTTCAATGATTTGTTTTTAAATTATTCTGAATATGTACAAAGACTTAACCTTCACCAAACAGATGATCAATCAAGTGAATATTTGACAAGGATTAATCAAGAAATTGCATCTCCATATCACTCTGGAGTTGGACTAATATATGTAGAGAATCTTATTGGGGAAAAAGACTTCAGGAATTTAATAGAAAAGATTAATAATATAAATACAAGGAAAGAATTGAATAGTCTCTTTTTAAATTACAATAAGGCTGATCTAAGTTGGTTTATTGATGATTATATTGGTAAAAGACAATCTCTTGACCTGAAGTTTAAAAGATTCAATAAGAATGAACTACAAGTCGAAGAGAAGAATAATATCTCCATACCCTACTCTATTGGTTTCTTAAAAAATGATTCAATAATTCAAAAAAATAATTTTGAAGACTATAATAAAATTGAAGTACCCAATATCGATTTTGACTACATAGTCATAAATCCTATAGTATCACTTCCTGAGTCAAACAAGAGTAATAACTGGGTTTACAATAAGTCCAAGAGTAACTTGAAACCTTTAAGAATAAAGTTAATAGGTGACCTTGAAAATCCTAAATATAAAGCCCTTTATTTGAGACCTGAAGTTACTTACAATTTATATGATGGAATCTCACCAGGTTTTAATATTTTAAATAAGGGTTTAAAAAATAAGCCTTTCAGTTATGAGGTGTTTACCCAGTATGCATCTAAAGAAGAAACTCTAGTTGGGTCACTAAACTTTAAATATCAAATCAATAATGAAGTTAAAAATAACTATTCAACTGTATTTAATTTATTCTATACGACTAATCATTTTGATGAAAACTTAAGATATCAGGTTTTTTCTCCTTCCATAAGAGTAAATTTTAGAGATAACAAAAACTTGAGATCTAAAATCAAGAAATCATTTACATTATCTCTATTTAATGTAAACAAAGACACTTATGTACAAAGCAATAATTCACTAGATAATTATTCTATATATAATTTAGGCTATTATTATTCCGACATAGGGATCATTAGATATCTTAAAAGCTCTATAAATACAGAGTTCTCAGATAATTTCGGTAAAATTAATCTTGTATTTGATTACAGAAAACTTCTTAAAAGTAATAGACAATTTCAAGCTAGAGTATATCTTGGAAAGTTTTTCTGGAATAATGATCAGTTTGATAATTTTAATTATAATCTCGAAAGATCTAGTGGGTATTTGTTTTCTCAAAATTATCTAGGGAGATCTGAAAGAACAGGTTTATTAAGCCAGCAATTTATAATGGCAGGTGGAGGTTTTAAATCCTTTTTTAATGATCCTACCACAAACAACTTTATACTTACAAGTAACTTAAATGTCGGTATCTGGAAATGGATAGAAGGTTACCTTGATATAGGTATTCTTAAAGATAGTGGTGAAGATTCTAGGTATTATTATGGAACAGGGTTAAGACTTAATCTTCTACCAGATTTCTTTGAACTTTACTTTCCTATAAGTTCTAGTAATGGATTTGAGCTTAATGATTTTAGATATAATAATAAAATTAGATTTATAGTTTCATACAACTTGGAATCGTTGAGTAGACTTTTCTCTAGAAGGTGGTTGTAATTAGTTTCATTTAATTATTTGTAAGTTTGCAATCCCTATGAGTATATCTAGTTCTACAAAAGAGGAGATTAGCTTAAAAAAATTTAAGGAAAAAGTAATAAATGATTTCAGGACAATATCCTTGAGTCGTGAAATAAGTGTCCAAGGTAGAAGAGAAGTTCTTCTTGGAAAAGGTAAATTTGGAATTTTTGGTGACGGAAAAGAATTACCTCAAATTGTAATGAGTCATTTCTTTAAAAAAGGTGACTATAGATCAGGTTATTATAGAGATCAAACAATATTAATATCTCAAGATTTACTTTCAGCAAGAGAGATTTTTGCAGCAGTATATGGACATCCTGATAAAGTGTACGAGAGAATGTCAGGTGGTCGACAAATGTCAGGTCACTTTTTAACAAATATTGTAGATGAAGAAGGTAATTGGATCGACCAAACAAAGAAAAAAAATCATATTTCAGATGTTTCGCCACTAGCTACTCAAATGTCTAGACTTGTTGGATTAGGTCTAGCCTCAAAAATTTACAGAAATAATAAAGTTAATAATTCTGAAAAATTTTCAAATAATGGTAATGAGATTGTATGGGGTACCATTGGAAATGCCAGTACAAGTGAAGGTGTATTTTTCGAAGCAGTTAATGCATGTGGAGTTCTTCAAATTCCAGCTATTATAAGTGTCTGGGATGATGACTACGGAATATCAGTTAATAATAAAGATCATACAACTAAAGAAAGTATATCTAAAGCTCTTTCAGGTTTTAAAGTAACATCTGAATCATCAGGAATTGAAATTCTTGAGGTTAAAGGTTGGGACTACCAATCATTAATAAAAACATATTCATATGCAGAAAAAATAGCTAGAGATCATCACATTCCCGTAATAATTCATGTAACTGAATTAACTCAACCTCTTGGTCATTCTTCATCAGGGTCTCATGAAAGATATAAAACTGAGGAAAGACTTATGTGGGAGTCTCAGAATGATTGTAATAAGAAATTTGAAGAATGGATTATTAAAAATAAAATATGCTCAAATAAGAAGCTAGAAAATATCAAGAAAGAGATTTCAAATTATGTTAAAGATGAAAAAAAATTAGCATGGGATCTATATCAAAGACCTATAAAAGATGCTAAATCTGATTTAATTGAAACAATAAATACTCTAAATGTTTCAATAAACAGTGAGAAGATTAATGAAATGTTTAATAATATAGACGATTCCAATTTCTCTGAAATTATTAAAATTTGTAGAAGGATAATATATGAACTAGATCCAGGAGATTCAAAAGATAGAAGAGATTTAATTAATTGGAAGAATAAGTATATTAATATTCTCTCAGAAAAATACTCTACTGATCTCTATTCCTTAAATTTAGAAACTCTCAAAGATCTTGATACAACAAGTCCTTCATACTCTGATGATGATCATATGGTTGATGGTAGAATAATTATTAGAGATAATTTTGATAAACTACTTGAAAATAATAATAAAATTTTCATTTTTGGAGAAGATGTTGGTATGATTGGAGATGTGAATCAAGGACTAGAAGGTTTACAAATTAAATACGGTAAGAATAGAGTTTTTGATACTGGTATCAGAGAGTCTACTATTATTGGACAAGGTATTGGTATGTCGATGAGGGGTTTAAGACCTATTGCAGAAATTCAATATTTAGACTATATCTTATACGCATTACAGATTCTAAGTGATGATTTAGCAACATTAACTTTTAGAACTCATGGTGGTCAAAAAGCTCCATTAATTATTAGAACTAGAGGACACAGACTTGAAGGTATTTGGCATTCTGGATCACCTTTGGGAGGTATGCTTGGTTTTTTAAGAGGGATATTTATACTTACTCCGAGGAATATGATCCAAGCAGCAGGTTTTTATAACTCTTTGTTAGAAATTGATCAACCAGCAGTTGTGATAGAACCCTTGAATGGTTATAGAACTAAAGAACAACTCCCATTAAATTACGGTGAATTTAAGACTCCAATTGGTGAAATAGAAATTCTTAAAGAAGGAAAAGATATTACTCTAGTTTCATACGGGTCAACTTTAAATATAGTCAATGAAGTGGCTAAAGAAATTAAAAAGTTTGATATAGATTGTGAAGTAATAGATGTTCAAAGTTTAATTCCCTTTGATTTATCTAAAAATATTTCTAAAAGTGTCATCAAAACAAATAGATTGATGATAATTGATGAAGATGTTCCAGGAGGTGGATCTAGTTTTATTCTACAAGAATTATTAAATAATCAGGATGTTTATGAGCACTTAGATAGTAAGCCATGTTTAGTGACAGCTAAAGAGCATAGGCCAGCATACGGATCTGATGGCGACTATATTAGTAAACCTTCATTCGAAGATATTTTTGAAGAAATTTATACTGTTATGAATGAAGCTAACCCTAGTAAATACAAAAATATTCTTTAATCTTATTTAAGAACAATAGTTGTTTCTATTAGTTTTTCATGAGTATATACTTTTACTTCTGTAATATTTCCATTTTTAATAGCATCATCTATAAAAGCATTTCCATCTGAAGATTTTTCTAAACTAACCTTAACATATTTAGTGTTTACTCTCTTTAACGAACCGGTTAAGGCATCTACACCCCATCCAATTAAAGAGAATCCATTTATAATTGCTACTAAGTTAAAATCCGAATCCATTATAACAACTCTTTCTCGATAATTATCAAGCCTAAAGTCTACCCTATCGTCTGCTTCTACTCTTAAAGTAGTGGGAGTTTTACCTTGTTCAAGTCCATTAATAAATACTAATGCACCAGAAGGATTAGATTCAAAAAGAACAGATCTTTTAGAACCGGTTAAAATAGAAGCACAAGAAGATAAAAGTAATAAGAGGGAGCCTGTGAAAATTAATTTTTTTATCATAAAGAAAGTTTTTAAGAACTGTAATATAAAAAACTCACCAGGTTAAAGAGAATATAAATCTAATATTTAGCAGATTGGAGTCTACTTTAAAAGTTTATAGTTATAAAATATTGATATAATAAATTTTCAAAAATAAATTAAAGTTAATTTGATTTAAATATTTTATAGATCAAATCATTAAGAATTCCTATTTGATTGGTGTTATCAAACTCAATTCCTTTAGATCTTTTGTCAGCTTCCAGTAGGTATCCAAAAATTCTTGATATACGTTTCATAGAAAAAACAATTGAAGCTTCTCTATACTCATTTATGAAATATGGGTTTATTCCTAATAATTTAGATGCTTCATTCTTATTTTCAATAGAATGATAAATAAACAACTTATTAAAAAAAGAATAAACTGTACCAATAATTAAAGGCAAAGGGTATTTTTTTGTATTTTTTGACATGTATGATACAAGCTCAAGAGATTTATTGTAATTATTTTTTCCGATTACTTTAGTTAACTCAAAAAAGTTGTATTCTTTACTAAAACCTATTATATCTTCCACTTCCTCAGGTCTTATTATCTCATCTTTACTTGAATTAAGCTTAAGTTTTTCAAGTTCATTATCAATTTGTGAAAGGTCATTTCCTGTAAAATCAGCTATAATTTTAATTGAATTAGGATGAAGGTTTAATGACTTATACTTACATTGATTTTCTATCCAAGTATAGACGTGATTTTCATAAATTTTTTTAGACTCATAAACAATTCCATATTTTAAGGATGATTTATATATTTTTTTTCTTTTGTCTACATTATTATTAAAAGTCAAGACTAAAATTGATTTAGAATTGATATTCTCAATGTATGATATTATGTTTTTGAAATCAGAAGATAAATTTTTTGAATCTTTGACTATAAGTAAATTATAATCCCCGCTTAATGGAAATCTTTTTACAAAATCTATTACCTCATTTTCCTGAGTTTCATCTGTTTTTTTACCATATATTTTTTTTAGATCAAAATCAGCAGAGGTCTCATTTATAACGGAATCAGTAATATTTTTTATAATATTATTTGTAAAATAACTCTCTTCACCATGAATTAAATAAACTGGTGATAATTTACCATTATTTATATCATTAATTAATTTATTATATTCTGTCATTATTTAGTTGATGAAAAAACTTAATCTACCATTATTCGAGTTTAAAATTAAAAAAGAAAACAAGAATAATATCATTTTTGATGAAATAAGAAAGAAGTGGATAATTTTAACACCGGAGGAATGGATTAGACAAAATTTTATCAAATACATTATTTCAAAAAAATATCCAGCATCTCATATAAACTGTGAAAAAGTATTCTATATTAACAAAGTTCAAAAAAGGTATGATATAGTAGTATACAACTCATCTGGTGAAGTTGAAATATTAGTTGAATGTAAATCACCAGATATTAAAATTAATAATGATCATTTTGATCAAGTAATGAGATACAACATTAAATTAAAAAGTAAAAGAATCATTGTTACTAACGGTCTTGAAAATTATTATTTTAAATTCAACGAAAAAAATAAGGAATATATTCAAGAGAAAGATCTATTTAATTATTCAAAATGAAAATTGGAATTGTTATTATAAACTGGAATGGTGTAAATCTTTTAAAGAAATATCTAAAAGTAATCATAGAAAACTCTAACAATTGTTCTGTTTACATAATTGATAATAATTCATCAGATGAATCAATATTTTATGTAAAGCAAAATTTCAAAAAAGTACAGGTAATATCTTTAGATAAAAACTATGGTTTTGCAGAGGGCTATAACAAAGGATTAAAGGAGGTTAAGGAGGAATATGTTTGCATAATAAATAATGATATTCTAGTTACAAAGGACTGGTTAAATCCAATAAGAGAAAAACTAAAGCTACATCCCACATCTATTATTCAACCAAATATACTAGATATAAACAATGTTGATTATTTTGAATATGCAGGTGCTTCAGGAGGTTTTATTGATAAATATGGATATCCATATTGTAGAGGAAGAATATTTGGTACGTTAGAAAAAGATGATGAACAATACTCAGATTCTAAAATATTTTGGGCATCAGGTGCATGTTTCTTCATATCCAAAAAGGTTTTTTATGAAATTGGAGGATTTGATAAAAGATTCTTTGCTCATATGGAAGAAATTGATTTGTGTTGGAGAGCATTCAACCTAGGTTTTGATTGTTATTCTGTAACCTCATCTAAAGTATTTCATGTAGGAGCAGCAACAATTAAGAAAAATTCCAAAAAAATATACCTAAACTATAGGAACTCATTGCTAATGATGACTAAAAATCTCCCTTTAAAAAATCTTTTGTCTACTCTATTCGTAAGATTAAATTTAGACATAATTTCTTCTTTTAAGTTGTTGATTCAAGGTGACACTTCTTTTTTCATAGCAATATACAAGGCACATATTGATTATTTTTTTATACTTAGATCCATTTTAAAAGAAAGAGACAATGCTTCTAAAAAAGCTAATTATTTTAAAATCAATAGTATAGTTTATAAATACTTTCTTTTAGGTAAGAAAAAATTCTTTCAACTGTAATACAATAATTTACTATAAAAATATTAAGTTTGTAACTGACTAATTAATAACCAACTATTTTTGAAATGAAAAAAAATATAATAATTGTAGGTGTTGTAGGTTTACTTTTATCTTCATGTGTTTCTCAAAAGAGATACTCTGATTTAGAAAGTCTTCAACAAAACACAAAGGAACTTTTAGATAGCGCAACTTCTAAACTTGGTGCAACAGAAACCCAACTTTCTGCTTCATCTGAAAGATTATCTGCTTTATCTGAACAAAATAAGTTTTTAAGAGCTAATAATCAAGATTTGATTAACAACATTGGTAATCTAACTACCCTTACTCAAAAAGGTGCTGAAAACCTTGAAAAATCTCTTGAAAGCATTAAAGAAAAAGACCTTGTCATTACTAGAATGCAAGATGCAGTTACTAGAAGAGATTCTGTAACCTTAGCACTTGTTCAAAGTTTCAAAAGCTCATTAGGAACACTTAGTGATGATGATATTCAAATTAACGTAGAAAAAGGTGTTGTATACGTATCTATTTCAGACAAGTTACTATTCAATAGTGGTAGCTTTACAGTTACAACAAGAGCAAGAAACGTTTTAGAAAAAATTGCTAAAGTTATTAGTGATAAGCCAGATCTTGAGTTTATGGTAGAGGGTCATACTGACAATTTACTTATAGATCAAGAAAAAGCTTCTGAAACCATTCCTGGTATTGTTGACAATTGGGATTTATCTGTTAAAAGAGCTACATCTGTAGTAAGAATTCTTCAGAATGATTATGGAGTTGATCCAACTAAATTAGTTGCTGCAGGAAGAAGTTTCCACATGCCAATTGCCGATAATGATTCAAGTGTTACTAGAGCAAGAAATAGAAGAACTAGAATTATAGTACTTCCTAAATTAGACCAGTTTGCTAATTTGATTGAAGAAGGGATGTCTATGAATGTTCCTGTAACGGGACCTAGCAATACTATTAACTCAGAAAATAAACCTGATTAAAAAATAATATTGATTAGTTAAAAAGAATAGCATGACTTAGGTCATGCTATTTTTTTATATTTTATTTAATTTAGCAAACCTAAGTAGTAAGTTTTTTTCTCCAAACTTCTTAAAATCAACAGTAGCTTTTGCATCATTTCCATTTCCTTCAATTCTAACTACTTGTCCTAAACCAAATTTTTCATGACTAACATTGTCTCCAGCAGAAATATTTATTTTTACATTATAATCAATAGAGGTTTTTTTAGATAACCTCTTCAAATTAGGTTTAGTATTATAGATAATATTTTTTTTAGGATAATCAGAAATTGATGGTTTAAAGTTATTTGGCTTTATGATCTTAACAAACTCTTTGTCAATTTCATTTAAAAACCTACTTTCTTCACAATATATAAGCTTACCCCATCTGTATCTTGAATTAGCATATGATAAATAAAGATTCTCTTTAGCTCTAGTAATCCCTACATAAAATAGTCTTCTTTCTTCTTCAAGTTCAGATCTAGTGTTATAGCTTAGTGCAGAAGGAAATAGATCTTCTTCTAGACCAACGATAAAAACATTTTTAAACTCTAACCCTTTTGATAAATGAAGAGTCATCAATGAAACTTTATCTTCATCAGGATTATTGAGATCAAAATTTGTTGATAATGAAACAGTTGATAAAAATTCAGACAAGTTATCATTGGAATCAACAATTTCCTTCTGATCTTCTATGAAATCTCTTATACCATTTAATAATTCTTGAACATTTTCAATTCTTGAAATACCTTCTGGTGATTCATCTTTTTTTAGTTCATCTATTATTCTTACTTTATCAATAACTTCTTTAGTAAGGTCAAAAGCATTTAGTTTTTGATTTTCAATTTTTAAAACATCTATTAAGTCTATAAAATTTTGAAGTTTTAATGATACAGAACTTGAAAATTCTATTGATAATTCCTTATGTTTTTTAATAGTCTCATATAGTGTTAAATTATTTTTTTGAGCAGCTATTATTATTTTATTAATTGTGACTTGACCTATTCCTCTTGCAGGATAGTTTATTACTCTCTTTAGACTTTCTTCATCACTGCTATTAATTATTACCCTTAAATAAGCTAAAACGTCCTTAATTTCTTTTCTATTATAAAAAGATACTCCTCCAAAAATTTGATACGGTATTTTATTTAATCTTAAGGAATCTTCAATAGGTCTTGATTGAGCATTTGTTCTGTAAAGAATTGCTATATCTGAAAAACTCGTATTATTAAGAGAAGTGATTTTTTGACATAAGCCCCTAGCTTCTGCAATATCAGATTGATTAGAGTAAATTTCAACTCTATCACCAAAATCATTGTCTGTCCAAACTTCCTTGTCTATTTTATTCTTATTATGATCTATCACTGAATTTGCAGCATTAACAATATTTTTAGTTGATCTGTAATTTTGTTCAAGTCTAAAAATTTCAACATTATCATAATCATTCCTAAAGTTTATAATATTATTAATATTAGCACCCCTGAAGGAGTAAATACTTTGAGCATCATCACCCACAACACAAATGTTCTGATATTTATCTGAAAGTGATTTAACAATTAAGTACTGGGAATTATTGGTGTCTTGATACTCATCAACAAGAATATATTTAAACTTTTCTTGATATTTAGCTAAGACTTCTGGATGATTATTTAACAGCTCATTGGTTTTCATCAATAAATCATCAAAATCCATAGAATTAGATTTAATTAACCTCTCATTATATTCTTTATAAATATTTCCAGTTTCAGGCTTTCTTGAGAGTTTGTCAGACTCAACCAATTCATTATTAGAAAAATATCCTGTTACTGTTATAAAATTGTTTTTTAGTGATGATATTCTATTTCTAATTGATTTAGTTCTGTATACATCTTTATCTAAGGTTTTTTCTTTAATTATTGAAGAAATAAGTCTTTCTGAGTCCTGAACATCATAAATTGTGAAATCTGATGTAAAACCTATCTTATGAGCTTCAAATCTTAAAATTTTTGCAAAAACAGAATGAAAAGTTCCCATCCAAATATTCTTTGATTCACTCTCTCCAATCATAGCAGAAATTCTCAATTTCATCTCTCTTGCTGCTTTGTTTGTGAATGTCAATGCTAATATTTCAAATGGATCTATATCATTATTTACAAGATGGACAATTTTATATGTTAATACTCTTGTTTTACCTGATCCTGCACCAGCAATTACCATAGATGGACCATCAGTTTTAATCACTGCATTTAGTTGAGCATCATTAAGATCTTTTAGGTAAGATTTGTTATCTTCTAACATTGTTATAAATTTAAGTAATTAATGAATTTTAATTGCCCATTAATAATTAATTAAATCAATACTTATGAAGAATTTATCATTTATATTTTTTGTACTCATTTCTCAATTTTCACATTCCCAAACCCTAGATAATCAAATCAATGAAATTGAGGATAAATTAATTTCTTGGAGACATGATTTTCATAAATATCCTGAGGTTTCTAATAGAGAATTTAGAACTTCAGAAGTTATAGCTAAACATCTTGAATCTCTTGGAATTACTGTTACAAGAAATGTTGGGGTAAATGGAGTTGTTGGTATTCTTGAAGGAAAAAATAAAGGAAAAGTTGTTGCTTTAAGATCTGATATGGATGCTCTTCCTATAACTGAAAATAATAACCTTAATTATCAATCTGTTAATGATGGAGTTATGCATGCATGTGGACATGATAGTCATATGTCTATTCTTATGGCTACAGCTGAAATACTTTCAAAAAATAATGATTTTAACGGAACTGTTAAGTTTATTTTTCAAGGAGCAGAGGAAGGACCACCTCCAGGAGAGGAAGGTGGGGCAAGAATGATGATTAAAGAAGGTGTTTTAGAAAATCCTGAAGTAGATGCTATTTTTGGACTTCATATTAGCTCATTGCTACCCATGAATAAGGTATTTTATAAACCTAAAGGATTTTTTGCCTCTTCATCAAGGTTTACAGTAAAGGTAATTGGAAGTCAATCTCATGGGGGTACACCTTGGCTTGGAGTTGATCCAATAGTAATATCATCTCAAATAATAAATTCTTTTCAAACAATTATTTCTAGAGAATCTAATTTAACTAATGAACCTGCCGTTATATCTTTTGGTATTATAGAAGGGGGAAATAGATTTAATATTATACCTAATGAAGTTAATCTAGTTGGAACTATTAGATCATTAGACTATGAAATGAGAGATTATATTAAACAAAGAATGATTGAGCTAGCGGAAGGTATTGCAAAATCATATGGAGGAACTGCAATTGTTGATATAGTTGATGGAGCTGATATAACATACAATGATCCTGAATTAATGGAACAAATGCTTCCTTCATTAAAAAGTTCTGCAGGAAATAATAATGTAATACTTAACAGTGCCAAAACAATAGCTGAAGACTATGCTTATTATTTAAATGAAATTCCAGGATTTATGTTTGAGCTTGGTGGGTATAATATAAATGAAGAAAGAAAAGCTCCACCTCACCATACTCCAGATTTCTTCATTGATGACAGTTCAATGCTTCTTGGCGTTAAGGTTATGACTAATTTAGCTTTAGATTTTTTAGATAGTGAATAGTGATATCTTAAATCAATCTATTGAATTTATAAAAGGTATAGGTCCTACTAGATCTAAGTTGCTTAATGAAGAATTAAACCTTAAAACCATAAAAGATCTAATTGATTTTTATCCATATAGATATATAGACAGATCAAAGTTTTTTAAAATTAATGAACTACCTAAGAATCAATCAGAAGTTCAAATAATTGGTAAAATAAAATCTATAAAAAGAACTAAAGTAAGATTTAGAGATAGACTGAATTGTGAGTTTTATGATTCTACTGGAAAAGTAGATTTAATATGGTATAGAGGATTTAATTGGGTTGAAGAGTCTATAAAAACTAATGAAGAATATGTTATTTATGGAAAACTCAGTTGGTTTGGAAGTAATCCATCAATAGCTCACCCTGAAATTAAAACAAAATCCAGTTTTAACAGAAATATACCAAGAAGACTTCATGGAATATACTCTTCAACAGAAAAACTTGTAAACGAGGGAGTTACTCAAAAATATTTTGTTAAAATAATTTATAATCTATTAAATAGTCTCCAAAATCAAATTAAAGAAAATCTATCTTCATCAATTTTAAATGAATATAATCTTATTGATAGATATAAGGCTATTATCAATATTCACCTACCTGAGTCTCAAGAGCTACTCTCCCATTCAACTAAAAGATTAAAATTTGAGGAATTATTTTTTAATCAACTTGGATTTCAGTTAAGCAAAAATGAAAGAATTCAAAAATTAAATGGTTTTAAATTTGAAAAAATTGGTGATAATTTAAATGAGTTTTACAAAAACAGTCTTCCATTTGAACTTACTAGTGATCAAAAAAAAGTGATCAAAGAAATTAGAAATGATTTTAGAGATGGAAAACAAATGAATAGACTATTACAAGGAGATGTAGGGTCTGGAAAGACTATAGTTTCATTAATGGTAATGTTAATTGCTATAGATAATGGTTTTCAATCGTGCATTCTAGCTCCAACAGAAATACTTGCAAACCAACACTATAAATCAATAAAGGTGCTGTTATCTGATTTAGATATAAAAATAGACCTATTAACTGGTTCGGTTAAAACAAAAGACAGGAAAGTAATTCATAAAGATTTATTAACTGGTGAAACCAAAATATTAGTTGGAACTCATGCTATACTAGAAGATATAGTTCAATTTAAAAATCTTGGACTTAGTATTGTTGATGAACAGCATAGGTTTGGTGTGGCTCAAAGAGCTAAACTTTGGAAAAAGAATACTCCAGCACCACACGTGCTTGTAATGACAGCTACGCCAATACCAAGAACTCTAGCTATGAGTCTTTATGGTGATTTAGATATATCTTCAATAAAAGAATTGCCACCTGGAAGAATTACTACAAAGACTGCTCATAAATATGATAAAAATAGATTGAGTGTTTTTAAATTTTTAAGAGAACAAATAAAAAAAGGAAGACAAATTTATTTAGTTTATCCATTAATTAATGAATCAGAAAAACTTGATTATAAAGATCTTATGGATGGATATGAAAGTATTGTAAGAGAATTTTCTAGACCAGAGTTTCAGGTTAGCATAGTTCATGGAAAGATGAATTCAAAAGATAAAGACTATGAAATGGGAAGATTCATCAATAAAGAAACCCAGATTCTAGTATCAACAACTGTAATAGAGGTTGGTGTAAATGTGCCTAATGCATCTGTAATGGTGATTGAAAGTGCTGAAAGATTCGGACTATCTCAATTACATCAGTTAAGAGGAAGAGTCGGAAGGGGAAATGAAGAGAGCTACTGTATTTTAATGACCAAAGATAATCTATCTGAAGATTCAAAAATAAGAATAGATACAATGGTTAAGGTTAGTGATGGGTTTAAATTAGCAGAAGTAGATTTAAAATTAAGAGGTCCAGGTGATATGATGGGAACTAAGCAAAGTGGAATACTTAAGTTTAAACTAGCAGATATTATTTACGATACAGAAATATTGAATAATGCACGAAAATGTGCATATAAATTATTAGAGTCTGATCCAAGACTTACAAAAAAAGAGAATTACCCTATTAGATATGAAATATCATCTTCTTCAAATTCAAAAAATTTATGGAGATATATTAGCTGATTAAGTATATTTGTTAATTAAATAAAACCTGTGAAAATATCAATTAATTGGCTTAAAGATTACGTGGAAATCAATTCCCAACCTGAAGAAATATCTGAGATATTAACTAACCTAGGACTTGAAGTAGAAAAACTTTCATCTTTTGAATCTGTAAAAGGAGGACTTACAGGTGTGGTAGCAGGAAAAGTTTTAAAATGCGAAAAACATCCTGATGCAGATAGATTAAAAATCACTTCTATTGATTTAGGTAATGATGAAATTTATGAAATTGTATGCGGAGCTCCTAATATTAAAAAAGGACAAATTGTTCCAGTTGCTAAAGTTGGTTCTAAAATATACACAAATGATAGTACTGAAATAAAAATTAAAAAATCAAAGATACGAGGAGTTGTAAGCAATGGAATGGTTTGTGCTGAAGATGAAATTGGTTTAGGGGAATCGCATGAAGGAATTATGGTTCTTGATAATCATATTAAACCAGGAACACCTATAAGTGAAGTATTTAATGTTGAAAATGATAATATTCTTGAAATTGGTCTAACTCCCAATAGGTCTGACGCTATGTCTCATTATGGTGTAGCAAGAGATTTAAAAGCTTTTTATGACTTTAAATCTTTAAAAAGTAAAATTGTTCTTCCTAGCATTAGTAGTTTTAATTCAGTAAAATTAGAGGAAGATTTTAAAATTAATGTTGAAGACACTAATAGGTGTCCTTTCTATTCAGGGTTAATAATAAAAAATATTAAAGTTGGTCCTTCATCAAAAGAATTACAAAACAAATTAAAATCTATTGGGTTAAAACCAATTAATAATATAGTAGATATAACAAATTTTGTAATGCATGAAATTGGTCAACCTCTTCATGCATTTGATCTAGATAAGCTTGAAAACATAAATGTTAAGTCCTTAAAATCAGGAACAAAATTTAAAACTCTAGATGAAAATATAATTGAATTAGACAAAGAAGATTTAATGATTTGTTCTAATAATAAACCTCTTTGTTTAGGAGGGGTATATGGTGGTTATGATTCGGGAGTTTCAAATTCAACAACAAACTTATTTTTAGAATCTGCTATTTTTGACCCTATAACAATTAGAAAATCATCTAAAAGACATCAGCTATTTACTGATGCTTCTTTTAGGTATGAAAGAGGAATTGACCCTGATAAAGTAATATATGCTCTCAAAAGAGCATCAATTCTATTAAAAGAATTAAACCCAGACTCTTCTGTATCAGAAATTATAGTAGAGGATAATTTAAAATTAAAAAGAAAGGATATATATCTGAGATATCATAAAATAGACAGCATTACAGGTCAAAAGATAGATAAAGATATAATAACTCAGATTCTTAGTTCATTAGACTTTGAAATTATAAACCATAGCGAAGATGGACTGAATATAGTTTCTCCAAACTATAGACATGATGTTTATAGAGAAATTGATGTAATCGAAGAAATTCTTCGAGTTTATGGATTCAATAACATACCTATTGATTCAAAAATTTCTATCGCAATTCCAGAGATAGGACAAAATAAGATTAATAAAATTGAATCGCTTATTAGTGATAATCTAGTTGGTATCGGGTTTAATGAAATTATAAATAACTCTATTTGTTCTCCTAGTATTAATGAAAAATTCAACAATGTAGCTGTAAACCTTTTAAATCCGAAAGGAATTGAACTATCTAACTTAAGAGCTTCTCTAATTCCTAATGCATTAGAAACTATTAAACATAATTCTAATAGACAAAATAAAAATCTTAAGATATTTGAAATTGGAAAAACATACTCATTAAAAGGTGAGACTTATATTGAAAATAAAAGATTGAATATATCCGTTACTGGAGAAATATTTGATGAAAATTGGATTTCTAAATATTCAAAAAATAATTTCTATTATCTAAAGGGAGTTTCTGAAAATTTACTAAAAAAGTTAAATATCATAAATGTAAAATACGAGATAATTAATGATGATCTATTTGAATATAAACTTGATATATATAACAACAATAAACATATTGGTTTTATTGGTGAATTAGATTCTGATTATACTCAAGAATTTTCGTTAGAACAGAAAATACACATACTTAATTTTGACCTTGACAACATAAAGTTAAGATCTATAAATATTAAACATAAAGAATTATCTAAATTCCCATCTTCAAGAAGAGATCTTTCTATGATCTTAGATGATGAAATAACTTTTGAGACTATCAAAAATTTAGCATTTAAATTAGAAAATAAGATCTTAAAAAATGTCAATCTTTTTGATGAATATAAAGAAAAAAACATAGGAGATAAAAAGAAATCTTTCGCTGTGAGTTTTACATTTAATGACTCCAAAAAGACATTAACTGATAAAATCATTGATAAGGTAATGGTAAAGTTGGCTGATAAATATATAACAGAGCTTGGAGCAGTTCTAAGAGATAAATAGACTATCTATAAAGTTTCTCTCTTAAGGATAGAACTTTCTGATCAATAATATATTCATTAAAAGGTAAATAACTATCAATTATCCCATTAGGAGTGATTTCAATAATTCTATTTGCAACAGATTGAGCAAAAGCTCTATCATTAGTGCTTAATAGAACAGTACCTTTAAAGTTTATCAGAGAATTATTGAAAGCTGTAATTGATTCAAGATCAAGATGATTTGTTGGTTCATCTATAAGTAAAACATTAGGCTTACCCATCATAATTTTTGACAACATACATCGAACTTTTTCTCCTCCTGATAAAACAGTACAAGATTTAAGTGCCTCATCACCACCAAACAACATTCTACCAAGAAAACTTCTAATAAACAATTCTTCCCTTTCCTCATCATTATTTGACCACTGTCTCAGCCAGTCAACTAAGGAAATGTTTTTATCAAAATGAGAATGATTATCCATCGGGAGGTATCCAGATGAGGTAGTAACTCCCCAGTCATAAGAACCAGATGTTTGATTTAGAGTTCCAGAAATACAATCATAAAATAAATTAATTGATCTTGAATTCTTGGATATGACAAGAACCTTCTCTCCTTTATTTAAGTTGAAACTTATATCTTTAAAATATATTTCACCATCTTTTTCATAGGATAAAGACTTAAGTTCTAAAATTTGATCACCAGCTTCCCTCTCTTGATCAAATATAATAGCAGGATACCTCCTACTAGATGGTTTAATTTCTTCAATATTAAGTTTTTGAATCATCTTCTTTCTAGCCGTAGCTTGTTTTGATTTAGCAACATTAGCAGAGAATCTAGAGATAAATTCTTGTAATTCTTTTTTCTTTTCCTCAGATTTCTTATTCTGTTGTAATTTTTGTCTAGCTGCAAGTTCACTTGATTGTTGCCAGAAAGAATAATTACCAGAAAAATGATTTATTTTACTAAAATCAATATCAGAGGTGTGGGTACATACAGCATCTAGAAAGAATCTATCATGGGAAACTACAATTACGGTATTTTCAAAATCATTAATAAAATTTGTCAGCCATTCAACTGTATTGTAATCAAGATCATTAGTAGGCTCATCCATAATTAGTACATCTGGATTTCCAAAAAGACATTGAGCTAGAAGAACTTTAACTTTTATTTTTTGATCAATATCACTCATTTTATTTTGATGAATAGCTTCACCTATTCCAAGGCTAGAAAGCAAGTATGCAGCATCAGCATCAGCATTCCAACCATTCATTTCCTCAAAAGAAGCTTGAAGTTCCCCTACTCTATCAGCATCTTTATCAGAAAAATCTTCTTTTGCATAAATTGAATCAATCTCACTCTTCAAATCAAACAACTTTTGATTACCAAGTATTATAGTTTCAATAACAGTATTATCATCATAACTATTATGATTCTGTTCAAGAACTGAAAGTCTCTTTCCTGGTTCAAGAAAAACAGATCCAGTATTTGGTTCTAAATCTTTAGATAAAATTTTAAGAAATGTTGATTTACCAGCACCATTGGCACCTATAATACCATAACAATTTCCAGGAGAAAAAGTTATATTTACCTCATCAAAGAGGATTCTCTTACCAAATTGCAACGATAAATTAGAAACAGATAACATAAATATGCGCAAAAATAACAAGTTGAAATTTCTAAAACTAATTATAGTTGTTATAATTTTATTTTTTTCTAACTCGTGTAATAATGATACTTTAAGTGATGATTTTTTCTTAGGAGGTGAAATAATTAACCCATCTTCTAATTATGTTAATTTCTATTATAATAATATCAAAATTGATTCAATTAGACTTGATTCTAAAAATAAATTTTTTAAAAAACTTGAAAACATACAGCCTGGAATTTACAGAATTGAACATATTCCAGAGAATCAATATGTGATTATTGAAAATGGAGATAGTCTATGGATAAGAGTTAATGTTGAGGATTTTAAAGAGTCATTAACTTTTAGTGGAAAAGGATCATCAAAAAATAATTTTTTAGTTGATATATCTAATCTAAATGATTATGAAAATGATTTTCTTTCACAAATATATAACCAAGAAAGTAAAATTTATAAAAAAGCTATTGATTCACTTATGGAAGAAAAGAATAATATATGGAGTCTTTTTAATAAAAGTGTAAATCAAAAACGTCTCTCTCAAAATATAACTAAAGCTTCAATAAAGTATAATTATTACAATAAACTTGAAAGATATGCTCTCTTAAGAGGTAAAGATTGGTCAGCAGGTGAGAGAAAAGATTATTTCAGCTACAGAAATGAAGTTAACTTAAATGATTCTGAGCTATCACTATTTGAGCCTTACATAACTTATCTAATGAATTATTTTAACGAAAAGACATTAGACAGTGGACAAGTTTATTTTTTTGAAAAAAATAAAACTGATTTTAATATAAAAAAATTATTGATAATTGACTCTCAAGTGAATGAATCTTATTTAAAAAACAATCTAGCTAGAGCAACTGCAATTGAAGAAATCTTAAATTTTAAAAATAATGATTTTCATGATAATTTTATAGACTACTACACTTATGTAAATACTTCTGAAAAATATTTAAATGAAATTTTAAAGCTTTATAAAGACATAAAAAAAATGAAAAAAGGGAATATTCTACCTGAAGTAGATATTCTTAATTTTAATGGTAATAAGATCTCAAGTAAAACTGAATTTACAGGATCTAAAACGTTTATATATTTTTGGTCACAAACCCAAATGGATCACTATAGAAGAACAATTAGAAGAGTTGAAGAACTTAAACAAGAATTTCCAAAATACAGGTTTGTTGGAATATGTATTCAGCCATATACAGACATGGTAAGTCAAGCGCAAAACCTACTAAACCTTGATTTATCAAATCAATTTTCTTTTAGTGATTTTGAAAGTTCAAGTAAAGATTGGGTTTTAACCTTTCTTAATAAGACTATTATTGTTGACGAAAAAGTAATAATAATAGATGGTTTTAGTAACCTTTTTACTAATGATATTGAGAAAATTTTAGAAACTAATTAGTCTTATAAGATATCCTATATATTATTGGCTAAATTAGAAAACTTAATTAAATTATCTATTAAATTAGTTTTGATCATAAAAATCAATATATATTATATACTAACTTTCAAATTGATAATTTAAAAATTTAGTTTCCTTTTTTGTAATCACTTAAAAACTTCTCCAATCCACTGTCTGTTAAAGGATGTTTCAATAATCCCTTAATTGAAGATAAAGGACTTGTAATTACATCTGCTCCAATCTTTGCACAATCAATTATATGCATCGTATGTCTTATCGATGCAGCTAAAATCTGTGTTTCATATCCATAATTATCATAAATATCTCTAATATCAGATATTAGATCTAAACCATCTGTAGAAATATCATCTAGTCTTCCAATAAAAGGTGAAACATAAGTAGCTCCTGCTTTAGCAGCTAAAAGAGCTTGACCAGAAGAAAAAACAAGTGTACAATTAGTTTTAAGTCCTTTATCACTGAAATATCTTATTGCTTTGACACCTTCTTCTATCATTGGTACTTTTATTACTATCTGATCATGAAGAGATGCAAGTGCTTCTCCTTCCTTAATAATACCATCATAATCTACAGATATAACTTCTGCTGAAACATCACCATCAACAATTTCACATATTTTCATGTAATGATTAATTATATTTTTACTTCCGGTAATTCCTTCCTTAGCCATTAATGAAGGATTAGTTGTTACTCCATCAAGAATACCAAGGTCTTGAGCATCTTTAATTTGATCTAAATTAGCAGTATCTATAAAAAATTTCATAAGTTTTTAATTGTAAAGTTTCATAATAATTTTTTGAAAAAATTTATCCGGAAATAAACTTTTCAATATGATTTTCTTTTCGAGGAAACCACCGACAAGGTAATTAATTTTAGGATTCTTTTGTTCAATAATTTTCAACACTAAATCAGCTACTTCATTAGGATTTCTTCCATGTTCCATTTTACCATTAACACTATTAATGACTTTAATATATTCTTTATGATAAGGAGAACTAGTAGCTATGCTAGAATCAACCCTATTGCTTAAAATTTCTGTTTTATAGTCTCCAGGAGCAATATTTACAACATTAATATTAAATTTTTTTAATTCAATATTTAAACTTTCTGCAATTACATTAAAAGAAGCTTTGGAGGCACAATAAGCTCCCCAAAATGGTAAACCAAGATAACCAGCAATAGAAGTTATATTAATTATTAAACCTGAACGATTTAGTCTCATACCTGGAAGTACGGATTGAATAACATTCAAATGGCTAAAAAAATTAGTTTCAAAGACTTTCTTTATATCAGAAATCTCCATTGATTCTAAAGGTCCTGTAATATTAATTCCTGCATTATTTATTAATATATCTATTTTACCATGGTTGTTAATGATTTCACCAATAAGCTGCTTGGTCATTTCGTAGTCATTTATATTAAGACTCATTGTTAAATAGTCAGATTTTATATTATCTGCATTTCTTGAAGTACCAATTACTATATGTCCAGAGGAGTGAAGTTTCTCAGCAATTGATTTACCAAAACCGGAGGATGTTCCTGTAATTAAAATTACCTTACTCATTATTTATTAAATATATTAGTAATAAATTTAATTAATGAAGCATACTATTGTTTTTTTGATTTTTTTATCAGTATTAAATTGCAACTCTGATATTACTGGTGGATTTAAAATTTTAATTAACTCTTCTAATAGTTCAATCTCATTGGATAATGAAATTACTATAGATATTAAATCATCTACCAATAAGGTAATTGATTCAGTAAATTATTTTTTAAATGACATCAAGACTACCAATAAGATTAAACTAAATGACAATAAAGTTGGAGAGAACTTAGCTAAGGTTGATATATACTCAAACGGAAAGAAGTTTTCATTAAATAAAAAATTTGACATCTTTTCTAATATTAAACCAGAGTTAATGACATATGAAATTGTTGAAGAATATAGGCACGACCAAGAAGCATATACTCAAGGACTTGAGATTTATAATAATTTTTTATTTGAAAGTACAGGATTAAATGGAAAATCATCAGTAAGAAAGATAAACATGAAAAGTGGAGAAATTTTAGATATAATTAATCTTGATTATGAATATTTCGGAGAAGGCTTAACTATATTAAATGACAGAATATATCAATTAACTTGGAAAAATAGAATTGGCTTCATTTATGATCTAGACTTAAATAAAATTGCAACCTTCAACTACAAAAATAGTCAAGAAGGATGGGGGTTATGTAATGATGGAGAGTATTTATATAAATCTGATGGAACAAGTAAAATATGGAGATTAAATCCGAATACATTGGAAGAGATTGATTTTGTTGATGTGATGACAGATAAATCTAGAATTAAGAACATTAATGAGCTAGAATTTATAGATGGGAAAATTTATGCAAATACATATCAATTTAATCGTGATGTAGTAATAGTTATAAATCCATCAAATGGAGTAGTTGAGAAAGTAATTGACTTCAGTGGTATAAGGGATAAAGTCTTACAAACACCAGATATTGACGTAATGAATGGAATAGCTTATAACAGAGGGAAAATATTTGTCACAGGTAAAAATTGGAATAAAGTTTTTGAAGTAAAAGTTTATTCTAAGAATTAGAGAATAAAGGTCTTTCTATCATATAAGATTCTACTTTCTTTCCAATATCACTTAACAGATTGTCATTTTGGTGGGATTTAATAGATGAATCAATTGACTCAGCAACGAAATCCATATCATTCTCTATAAGTCCTCTAGTTGTAATTGCTGGTGTGCCTATTCTAATTCCACTTGTAACAAAAGGAGATTGGTCATCAAAAGGAACCATATTTTTATTTACAGTTATTTTAGATAATCCCAAAACTCTTTCAGCATCTTTTCCAGTTATATTTTTATTTCTTAAATCAATTAGTAATAGATGATTATCTGTTCCGCCTGAAATAATATTGTATCCTAGATCAGAGAGGACTTTAGATAATCTCTTTGCGTTAACTATTATTTGACTAATATATTTCTCAAAAAGTGGGTCTAAAGCTTCTCCAAAGGCAATTGCTTTAGCTGCTATAACATGTTCAAGAGGTCCACCTTGATTTCCTGGGAAAATAGCAGAATCAAGAAGAGAAGACATTTTTTTAAGATTTCCATTTTTTAATTTTAATCCAAATGGATTATCAAAATCTTTCCCCATCATCAATACACCACCTCGAGGACCTCTTAAGGTCTTATGAGTTGTTGATGTTATAACATGACAGTGAGGTACAGGGTCACTTAAAAAACCTTTGGCTATAAGACCAGCAGGATGGGCAATATCTGCATGTAGAAAGGCTCCAACTTCATCAGCAATTTCTCTAAACTTTTCAAAATCTATATCTCTTGAATAGGCAGATGCACCAACAATAATAAGATGTGGCTTAACTTCTTTTGCTCTTTTTAAAATTTCATTGTAATCAAAGATTCCCTCTTTAGTTACTCCATAAAAATTAGAGTTATATATTTTTCCAGAAAAATTAACGCTAGATCCATGTGTTAAATGTCCACCATGAGATAAATCTAGGCCAAGAATCTTATCACCTGGTTTAAGAAAAGCATCAAATACAGCTGTGTTAGCTTGAGATCCTGAATGAGGTTGAACATTAGCATATTCAACGTTGAACAATTTTTTAAGTCTATCTATAGCTAAATTTTCAATTTTATCTACAATCTCACATCCTCCATAGTATCTTTTACCTGGGTAACCTTCAGCATATTTATTTGTTAATATTGAGCCAGTAGCTTTCATTACATTTTCACTTGTAAAGTTTTCTGAAGCTATTAGTTCTAGACCTCCTAGTTGTCTATTTCTTTCCTCGTAAATTAGATTAAATATTTGTTCTTGATTATTCATTGATAAAAATTAAAGTGCTAAAGTAACAAATTCGTAATTTTACAGTGTGAATAACTCTGTTAATATAAATAATAAGAAAGCAAAGTATGATTATTCCTTATTGGATAAGTATACTTGTGGTATAGTTTTAAATGGTAATGAAATTAAATCTATTAAGAATTCCAAGGCTTCTTTAAATAACTCATATTGTGAATTTGAGGGTGATGAGCTTTATGTGATCAACATGCATGTTGATCAATATGAAAATTCAAGTGAGTTAAACTATGAGCCAAAAAGAAGAAGAAAATTACTTTTGAACAGACAAGAATTAAAAAAAATTCAAAAACAAGTTATAGATGTTGGTATTACAGTTGTTGCTACATCTCTCTTTATAACTAAAAAAGGTATCGCAAAACTCAACATTTCTATAGCTAAAGGTAAAAGAGAATTTGATAAAAGAAATGTAATAAGAGAGAGAGAGAGTAAAATAAGTTTAAAGAGAATTAAGAAAAATTTTAATAATTAATCCTTCTCCTTCAACATTGGCACAAACTTAAAATTACCAAATGTTTCTTTTTTAAATTCAGTTTTACCAACTCTTGTAATCTTAGTCATAACTTGAGTTTCTTTACCAACAGGAATAATCATCTTTCCTCCCACTTTAAGTTGTGATAATAATTTTTTTGGAATACTTGGAGATCCAGCTGTAACTATTATTCCATCAAAAGGCGAACTATCAATCAACCCATTAAAACCATCTCCATAAATAATTTTTTTTGGATTAATATTTAACTTTTTAAAAAGTTTAGATGTAATTCTAAATAAATCATGATTCCTTTCAATCGTAAAAATTTCAAGTTTTAAATAATTTAAAATTGCAGTCTGATATCCAGAACCTGTTCCAATTTCAAGTATTCTATCACCAGATTTTGGATCTAGAAGCTGAGTTTGAAAAGCTACTGTAAATGGTTGTGAAATAGTTTGATTGTTTTCTATTGGTAAAGCTTTATCTAAATAAGCTTGTTCAGAAAGTCCTGGATCAATAAATAAATGTCTTGGAGTATTCTTTATAGAATCTAAAATCCTAAGATTAACTATACCCTTTTTTTTGAGCTCTAGAGCAAGTATTCTTCTTCTACCTTTGAACTTAAAGTTATCTTCCACAGTTACTAATATTAAATTAATACTCGATAATTCCAAAAGAAGATTGTATTTTTAGCAAATGATAAAGGTTGGTGTAATAGGAGCTGGTCATTTAGGGAAGATACATCTTAATATACTTAGCACTTCAAATTTTAACCTTATTGGTTTTTATGATACCGATGTATCTAATTCAGAAAAATTAGCTTCTGAAAAAGGATATCAATTTTTTAAAAATATAGATTCCTTAATAGACTCTATAGATGCTGCTGTAATAGTTTCCCCTACAATTACTCATTTTGAAATTGCAAAAAAATGTATAGAAAATGGTAAACATATATTCATTGAAAAACCATTAACCACAAATTCTAAAGAAGCTAGAATCATTAACAAACTGGCAAAAGAGAAAAATATTATTGGACAAGTTGGATTTGTAGAAAGATATAATCAAGCTTTTATTTCTTGTAGAGAATTTATTGATACTCCTAAATTCATAGAGTCTCACAGATTATCAGACTTTAATCCAAGAGGCACTGATGTTTCAGTGATTATGGATTTAATGATACATGATATAGATATTATCTTAAATATTAATAAATCAAAAGTTAAAAAGATAGATGCTTCAGGTGTTTCAATTATTAGTTCAACCCCAGATATTGCCAATGCAAGGATAGAATTTGAAAATGGATGTATTGCTAATCTAACTTCAAGTAGAATTTCACTTAAAAAAATGAGAAAAATTCGAGTCTTTCAAAAAGATGCATATATATCGATAAATTTTTTAGAAAAAGATTTTCAGGTTGTTAAAATAAGAGACAAGAACACTGATGATAATGAAAACTCATTAGTAATAAAGAATAATTTAGGTGAGGAAAAAGTTATTTTCTTTGAAAATCCTGATATAAATGAAATTAACTCTATCGAAGCTGAATTAAATGATTTCTTTGATTCAATTGAGAATAAATCAGAATCTAAAGTAAGTTTAAATGATGGTCTTATGGCTCTTGAGGTTGCAGAAGAGATAATGAGTCAATTATGAGTATAAAAAATAGAATTTCAATAATTAATGGCGAAATAAAAGATAATGCAGAACTAATAGTTGTATCTAAGACAAGAAGTGTTGAAGAAATAGTCCAAGCTTATGATCAAGGTCATAAAAAGTTTGGCGAAAATAGAGTTCATGAGATAGTTGAGAAACACAATATTTTACCAAAGGATATAGAATGGCACATGATTGGTCATCTTCAAAAAAATAAAGTAAAATATATTTCTGAATTCATTTCTTTAATTCATTCACTTGATAGATTGTCATTAGCAAAAGAAATTGATAAAAATGCAGAAAAGCAGAATAGATCATTAGACTGTTTAATACAAATTAAAATATCTAAGGAAGAGACTAAATATGGATTAAATCCTATAGAACTTGATTCATTTTATAATGATCTTAAAGAATTTAAAAATATAAAAATAGTTGGATTGATGGCCATGGCTACTTTTACAAATGATCAAGATTTAATAGCTGAAGAGTTTAAAGAAATGAAAAGATTATTTAAAAAGATGAAAACTATCAATTCAAATTTTAAAATTCTTTCAATTGGAATGAGTGATGATTATAAATTAGCTATTAAAAATGGTTCTAATATGATAAGAGTTGGAAGTAAAATTTTTGGTAAAAGAAATTATTAATGTATACAATCATTGATCTAGAAACTACTGGAGGAAAATTTAATGAAGAATCAATAATTGAAGTTGCTGCTTATAAATTTAATGGAACCTCTATAACAGATCAATTTATTAGCCTAGTTAATCCTCAAAGGGATATACACCCCTATGTAGAAAAACTTACTGGTATAACATCAAAAATGGTTAAAACAGCTCCTAAATTCCATGAAATAGCTAAAAGAGTTATAGAGATAACATCAGACTCTATTTTAGTTGCTCATAATGCACAATTTGATTATAGAATTCTACAATTAGAATTTAAGAGACTAGGGTATGAATTTTCAATGAAATCACTATGTACTGTAATTCTATCTCAAGAACTACTTCCAGATCAAGAATCTTATAAATTAGGAAGGCTTTCAAGAAGTCTGGGAATTCCTTTGAAAGACAGACATAGAGCTAGTGGTGATGCACTTGCTACGGTTGAACTATTCAAAATTTTAATGGATAAAGATATTAAACAGGAAATAATTAAAAAAAGTATAGTTGAATTAGCTGGTGAAAGTATGAGTTCAATTTTTAAAGATACTATTCAGAGTCTTAAAAATGAAACAGGTGTATTTTATATATATAATGAAAATAAAAAACTTATATATATTGATTATAGCAAGGACATTAAAAATAAAGTTGTAAAACTATTTACAAGTAAAAAATTTATTCCAAAATATGTTCAGAATAACTTCAAATCTATAAAAGTTTATAGTACTGGAAGTATTAGTATTAGTATTCTTAAGGTTTTACACGAAATAAGAGTTCTAAATCCAAAAATCAATAACAATATTGATTCCAAAATATTTCGTAAAATAGATAAGCCAGATATTATTACCAATCTAAAAGATTTCATTATCACTTTCAATGGTAAAAAAGAAGATAATAAAAGTTTTATTTATTTTAAAAATGAAATATTTATTGGTTACGGCTACTTTGACCTATTTAATAATATAAATAGTGAAAAAAAAATAAATTCAAGAGTTGTGAAAGTTGATGAGTCTACTAAAGTAAAAAATTATGTATACAGGATAATTTCTCAAAAGAAATATAAAAAACTACTAACTTTGAAGGAAATTTATAAATTTTCAGATCTTGAATAAGACTCGTCAAAAAATACATGATATAATTTATGAGGCTGATACTCCAGCAGGTAAGGCATTTGATATATCACTAATTATACTGATAATTATTAGTGTAATCCTTGTTGCATTAGAGACTGTTGGGTGGATAAATGATAAATACTCTAATATTTTTAATATTGCAGAGTGGGTTATTACCATATTATTCACTATAGAATATATACTTAGGATTATATCTATTCATCATCCAAAGAAATATATTTTCAGTTTTTACGGAATAATTGATTTGCTTGCTACTATACCAAAGTATGTGTCTTTAATTTTTGTTGGTGCACACATTGAAACTATCATGGCTATTAGAGCTCTCAGAATTTTAAGAATATTTCGTGTCCTGCGCATTTCAAGATATATTGGTGAATCTACTTTCCTTGTAAGGTCTTTATTAGTTAGTAGAGCAAAAATTATAATATTTTTACTTTTTGTATTAATAATGTGTATTCTTTTTGGGACTATTATGTATTTAATAGAAGGGCCTGAAGCTGGTTTTGATAATATTCCTGAAAGTATTTATTGGTGTATTAGTACAATTTCTACTGTTGGCTATGGTGATATAGTCCCCTTGACAGGAATGGGTAAGTTCATAGCTTCTTTATTGATGATTCTAGGATATGGAATTATAGCTGTTCCAACTGGTATAATTTCTGCAGAAATGGCTCAAAGAAAAAAGGATATTGATGTTACTACTAGAGTTTGTGTAGAATGCCTGAACGATAAGCATAAAGATGCAGCAGTATACTGTCATAAATGTGGTTCACACCTAGATGAGGAAAAATAAAAACTTAATTTATATTGCTGGTCCTACTGGTATTGGTAAAACTAATCTAAGTATAGAAATTGCAAAGAAACTTAATTCAGAAATACTTTCTTGTGATTCTAGACAGTTTTATAAGGAACTTAATATTGGAACCTCCCCACCCTCTTATTCTCAATTAAATGATGTAAAACATCATTTTATTCATAATAAAAGTATTCATGATATTTATAATGTAGGTAACTATGAAAAAGAGGCAATTACATTAATAAATAAATTGTTTGAAGATAAAGATGTCTTAATATTAGTAGGAGGCTCAGGATTATACGCAGATTCAATTATGTATGGAATTGATGAATTTCCTGAAATACCTACAAATATTAGAGAAAGTCTTATAAATGAATATAATTCTAGTGGTTTGGAGTTAATTCAAAATAAACTTAAAAAGCTAGATATTAAATATTACAACGAAGTTGATTTAAATAATTCGAATAGGATCATCAGAGCATTAGAGATAATTGAGTTTACAGGAAAGGAGTTTTCTTTATTTAGAACTAAAAAGCAGAAAGAGAGAGTCTTTCAAAGTCAAGTAATAGTTATGGAATGTGAAAGAGAAAAACTTTATAATAGAATTAATACTAGAGTTGATAATATGATAGAAAAAGGTCTAGAGAAAGAGGTGTTAGAATTAAGAGATTTTAAACACTTAAACACGTTGAACACCGTTGGTTATAAAGAGTTTTTCAACTATTTTGAAGGTAAATCAAACTATTTAGATACTTTAGATAAGATAAAGCAGAATACTAGAAACTATGCAAAGAGACAAGTTACATGGTTGAAGAGATATAAGAAATCAATTAAAGTACATTGCAATCAAGAAGTGGATAAAATTATTAATGAGTTATAAAAATTTATAAAATGAAAAAATTAATTACTATATCAATCTTAAGTTTAATATTTAGCGTAAATTCTTTTTCACAAAGACTTTATGAAGAAAAAGCCCTGGAAGTTGGAATTGAGAGCATTAAAGATTTTAAAGAATTTTTATCATTAAAGAATGATGCAAATAATAAAAATGAACTTGAGCCATTGATTCAATGGGGTATTGATAATTTTGAAAAATATGGATTTAAAGTTGAAAGATTAGACACTCCTGAATTACCACTATTACTTGCTAGCAAAATTATCTCAAAAAGTGCAAAGACTATTCTTATTTATCTTCAATTTGATGGCCAACCCGTAGATGAGTCAGAATGGAATCAAGAGAATCCTTACAAGGCAGAATTAAAAATCTATGAAAATGGAGAATATAAATCAATTAGCTGGAATGTTTTAGAAAATATTACAACAAAAAATATAAATGATTCAGATATTAGAATTTTTGCAAGATCTACATCTGATGGTAAAGGTCCAGTATTGATGCTTTTGAATGCTCTTGAGATAATGAAAGAAACTGATTTAAAATTAAAGTATAATCTTAAAGTGATAATGGATTTTGAAGAAGAATTGGGTTCACCTAATATAACTAATGCAGTTAATAAATATTCAGATAAACTTAAGACCGATGCACTGTTAATTTATGATGGTCCTGAACATCCATCAAACCTTCCTACTTTAGAATTTGGTGCAAGAGGAATTTCACAAATTACATTAACATCTTATGGCCCTGTGGTTCCTCAACATAGTGGTCACTTTGGAAATTATGCTCCTAATCCTGTATTTAGAATGTCTGAGATACTAAATTCAATGAAAGATAAAAATGGAAGAGTTATAATTGAAGGTTTTTATGATGGAATAGATATTGACGATAAAACTTTGAAAATTTTAAGAGAAGTTCCTGATAACGAACTTAAAATGAAGGATAAAATGCAGTTTAAAACTCCAGATGATGTTGCTTCTACTTATCAAGAATCTATTCAATATCCTTCACTTAATGTTCGAGGAATACAGTCAGGATGGGTTGGAGATGAAGTAAGAACAATTGTTCCATCTGAATGTGTAGCAGAAATTGATGTTAGATTAGTACTCGAATCAGATGCTAATATCCTTATTAATTTAATTAAAAATCATATTGAAGATTTAGGATATCTTGTATTAGACAGGAAACCTTCTAAAGATGAAAGATTAAAGAATAACAAAATTATTACTATGAATTCTTCAATAAGTTATGATGCATATAGAACAGAAATTGATTCTTTTATTGGAGAATGGCTTATAGCTTCTCTAAAGAAAACATTTAATGTTGAACCAGTTAAGATAAGAACTAGCGGTGGTTCAGTTCCTATATCCCCTTTTGTAAAAATATTAGGTATCCCTGCTGTATCTGTTCCTACAGTTAATAAAGACAATAACCAACACAGTCCAAATGAAAATATTAAAATCTCTAACTATATAAGAGGAATTGAGGCTTACTTAGGAATACTTTTAGAGGATCTCCCGAACAGGTAGATAATTAGAGAGTCTCTAGTCCTTTAATTATGTTTTTCTCAATTTGATTAATAGAGTTTGTGTTATTTGATTTGTTAAACTTTAGTCCTAGGATTTGATTGTAAAGTTCTATATATCTATTAGATACATCATTAACAATTTTATCTGTTATTTTTGGTAAATTTTGATTTTCTTTTCCTTGAAAGTTATTCTCAATTAACCATTGTCTAAAAAACTCTTTAGATAGCTGCTTTGGTGACAATCCATTATCAATAGACTCATTATAACTGTCCATGTAAAAATATCTAGATGAATCAGGTGTATGGATTTCATCAATTAAATAAAGTTTATTGTTACTGTCATATCCAAATTCATATTTAGTATCTACTAATATTAATCCTCTTTTTTTTGCTATTTCAGTTCCTCTTTTAAATAGTTTGTATGTAATCTGCTCAATTTCTTCATACTGATCAATTGATAAAATTTTTTGTTTTAATATTTGAAGTTTAGAGATGTCTTCATCATGACCTTGGTCAGCTTTAGTACTTGGAGTAATAATTGGTGTATCAAATTTTTGATTTGAAACAAGACCATCTGATAATTTAACGCCACATATGCTCCTTTTGCCTGATTTATAAACTCTATCAGAATGTCCGCTTAAATAACCTCTAATAACCATTTCAATTTTGATTGGATTAAGCTTTCGTCCAATTGAAACATTAGGGTCTGGAGATGAAATCAACCAATTATCTATAATATCTTGAGTAGAATTTAACATCTCAAGAGATATTTGATTAAGAATTTGACCTTTATTAGGGATTGGTCTTGGCATTATAATGTCAAAAGCAGAAATTCGATCAGAAGCTATAACAACTAATATATCATCTTCAATTGTATATACATCTCTTACTTTGCCTTCGTATTTTGATGTTTGACCTGGAAAATTAAAATCTGTTTTATAAATACTATTCACTAATTATCTTTTTCAACTTTATTATATGCCTCAATCACTTTTTTAACAATTGGATGTCTAATTACATCCTTATCATCTAGGTAAATTATTTTAATTCCTCTTTTATTAGAAAGTATTTTTATTGCTTCTTTCAGCCCAGAGTTTTCTTTTCTAGGAAGATCAACTTGACCGGGATCACCAGTTACCATAAATTTTGCATTCATACCCATTCTAGTTAGAAACATTTTCATTTGAGCTGGAGTTGTATTTTGAGCTTCATCCAGAATAACAAATGCATTATCAAGAGTTCTACCTCTCATGAAAGCAAGAGGAGCAATTTCAATAGTTCTATCCTCTAGGAATTTTTCAAGTTTGCTATATGGAATCATATCAGTTAATGCATCATATAGAGGCTGCATATATGGATCTAATTTTTCTTTTAGATCACCTGGTAGATATCCCAAATTTTCTCCAGCTTCGACAGCTGGTCTAGTTAAAATGATTTTTTTTATTTCTTTTTCCTTAAGAGCTTTAACAGCCATAGCAACTCCAGTATAAGTCTTACCTGTTCCAGCTGGTCCAATAGCAAAAATCAGATCATTAGATGTAATTGAATTATGAAGTCTCTTTTGGTTTACAGTTTTAGCTAGAATAGGTTTACCTGAAATGCCATGTAAAATTAGTGAAGGTTTATCACCGTTAAACTTAACGTCTTTAACAACTATATCATTTATAACATTAGGATCTATTGAATTATACTCTGTATAATAATTTAATAAGCTTCTAAATTTTTTATCAAATTCCTTTAATTCACTCTTTTCTCCTAGTGCTTTAATTGTCTGTCCTCGCTGGATAAGTTTAATTTTTGGGAAACTTGATTTTAAAGAATTTAAATTATCTCTTGAAAAAAAGTATTGTGGGTCAACATCGGTTAATTCAAATTGAAGATCACTCAATAGATTATATTTAAAAATTTGTTATAGTAGATTATTTGATTCAAATTTACATAAATTTTATAAAGTTTATTAATCAAATGTCTATCATAACATTAACAACAGATTATGGAAATAAAGACTATTTTGTTAGCTCTTTAAAAGCTAAGTTAATAAGCAACATAGATATAACAAACATTGTAGATATCTCACATGAAATTAGCCCTTTCAACCTTACAGAAGCTGGTTATGTTCTTGAAGGAGCATTTAATAATTTTCCAAAGGGAACTATTCATATTCTAAGTGTTGATTCAGAATTAACTCCAGAAAACAAACATATAGCAATAATGTATGATGGATGCTATTTTATAGGTGCAGATAATGGTGTTTTTTCATTAATATTTAGAGATAAAAAACCAGATCAAATTGTTGAAATTAATTTACACAGCAATTACAATCACAAAATTTCAGCAGATGACTTATTTGTCAAAGTAGCTGCCCATGTTCATAGGTCAGGGCCGTTAAATGTTGTTGGCACTGAAATAAATAGTATTAAAGAAATAACCAATTTAAGACCTGTGGTAAACAAAGAGGAAAGTCAAATAATTGGAAGTGTAATATATATTGATAACTATGGAAATGTCGTTACTAATATTACTGAGAAGCTGTTTAAGGAAGTATCTAAGACTAGACCATTCACAATAAATGCTAGAAATATAAAGTTTTCAAAAATTCATAAAAATTACTCTGATGCAATTGATTTTAATTTAGAAAAAAAAGATAGAGAGGAGGATGGAAAAAAGATTGCTTTATTTAATAATCTTAGCTACCTTCAGCTAAGCATATATAAAAGTAATCCTCAGACAGTTGGAAGTGCAAGTTCACTTTTTGGATTAAGCTATAGAGATGTAGTAAGTGTTTATTTTTAGTGTTTGTATCTAGTAGATAACTTTTATTAATTATACTAAGAAATATAGTTTCAATTAAATATATTTGAAAAAAAACATATGAAATTCATTGTTTCATCTTCTTTATTATATAAAGAAATTCAAGTCTTAGGGGGTATTATTAACTCAACTAATACTTTACCAATTCTTGACAACTTTTTATTTGAAATAAATAACAATAAACTCGTTATAAGCTCTTCAGATCTAGAGTCAACAATGACTTCTGAAATTGAGATTGAGTCAACTTCTACTGATAAAATTGCTATATCAGCAAAACTGCTAACAGATATTTTAAAAACTTTCTCTGAACAGCCTTTAACCTTTATTAAAAAAGATAATAATACTGTAGAGATAAGTGCTAGCAATGGTAAGTATTCATTAGCATACCTTAAAGGAGATGAATTCCCTAAGCAAATTGAGATATTGGATGCACATGAGACCAGAATTAAAGGCTCAGATCTTTGGAATGCTATAAATTCTACAATTTTTGCATCAGGTACAGATGATCTAAGGCCTGTCATGAGTGGTGTTTTCTTTCAGTTTAATAGTGAGTCATTAAAATTTGTAGCTACCGATGCTCACAAACTAGTTAAATTTGAGACCTCAGAATATACAGCTAATGAAGTTTCAGAGTTTATTATGCCTAAAAAACCTCTTCAAATTTTGAAAGGTATTCTCCAAACAGAAAGTTCAGAGCTAACAATTCAACACAATGACTCTAATGCAAAATTTGTATTTGATAAATCTTCTATCATTTGTAGATTAATTGATGGGAAATTTCCAAATTATGAAGCTGTTATTCCAAAAGATAATCCTAATGTTTTAACAATAGACAGGCAGTTATTTCTTAATTCAGTAAGAAGAGTTAGTATTTTTTCTAATAAAACTACTAATCAGATTAGACTTAAACTTGCTGGTACACTTTTAAACATAAGTGCTGAAGATTTTGATTTTAGCAATAAAGCTGATGAAAACTTAGAATGTCAGTATTCAGGTGATGATATACAAATTGGTTTTAATTCAAAGTTTTTGATTGAAATGTTAAACAACTTAGAGTCTGACATGATCACCCTTTCTATGTCTCATCCTAATAGAGCGGGGATAATTAGACCATTAAATGAGAGTGGTGAATCTAAGGAAACCATTACAATGCTAGTTATGCCTGTAATGTTAAATGATAATGATTAATCAATTGATTTCTCAACACCTTCAGGTGATTTTTTATAAATTCCTTCTTCTAACTTTTCCCTAATTAATGCAAATGCATCAAGAGTTTCTATAATATCTTTTTCATTATGAGAAGATGTCGGGATAAGTCTTAGAAGAATTAGTCCTTTAGGAATAACTGGATATACAACAATTGAACAAAATATTTGAAAGTTTTCTCGGAGATCTCTAACAAGAGCCATAGCTTCCGGGACACTACCTTCTAAATAAACAGGAGTCACACAACTTTGAGTTGAACCAATATCAAAGCCTCTTTCCTTTAAACCAGATTGAAGCATATTAACATTTTCCCAAAGTTTATTCTTTAATTCAGGTTTAGTTTTAAGTAATTCAAGTCTTTTAAGAGCTCCTATAACCAACTGTATTTGAAGTGATTTAGCAAACATTTGTGAACGCATATTATATCTTAAATAGCCAATTATTTCAGTATCACCAGATATAAAAGCACCTGTAGAAGCCATTGATTTAGCAAAAGTTGCAAAATAAACATCAATTTGATCTTGAACACCCTGTTCTTCACCTGTTCCTGCACCAGTTTTACCAAGAGTACCAAAACCATGAGCATCATCAACTAGTAATCTAAATTTGAATTTATTCTTCATGTGAACAATCTCCTTAAGCTTTCCTTGTTCGCCTCTCATACCAAATACTCCTTCTGAGATAACTAAAATACCACCTCCAGTTTGTTCAGCCATTTTTGTTGCTCTTTCAAGATTTTTTTCAAGACTTTGCATATCATTATGTTGGTAAGTAAATCTCTTACCTAAGTGAAGTCTAACACCATCAACTATACATGCATGAGCATCAACATCATAAACAATAATATCATTCTTAGAGACTAATGAGTCTATAGTGGAAAGTATACCTTGATATCCAAAATTTAAAAGATAAGCTGATTCCTTAGAAGTAAATTCTGCTAATTCTAATTCTAACTTTTCATGGAACTTAGTATGTCCTGACATTAGACGTGCTCCCATTGGGTAAGCACTTCCAAAATCCTTAGCAGCTTCAGCATCAGTCTTTCTAACTTCAGGATGATTAGCAAGACCTAAATAGTCATTTACACTCCATGTAACAACCTCTTTACCATTAAATTTCATTCTATTCGATATAGGTCCTTCTAGCTTTGGAAAAGCAAAGTAACCCTCAGCTATAGAAGCCCATTTTCCTAGAGGACCTTTGTTTTTATATATTTTTTCAAATAAATCTTGCATGATATTATACGTAATTAATTGAGTTTGTTTCAGGTTGATAAAAAGTACTATCATAGAACCCTTGATTGTTCATCCATTCATCTGAATAAATCTTACTTAAATATCTTGAGCCATGATCAGGGAATACAATCACAACTAAACTATTACTGTTAAATTCATTCTCTTCATTTAAAATATTAGCAGCTTGAAAAGCGGCACCAGAGGTATATCCTACAAATAATCCTTCTTTTAAAGTGATTTCTCTTGCCATATGAGCACTATCTGAATCTGTGACCTTAACAAACTTATCAATAATTTTGAAATCAGTAGCTGAAGGAACTATATTTTTACCTAATCCCTCAATCCTATATGAATAAATCTCATTTGGATCGATTTTACCAGTTTCATGATATTTCTTAAGAATAGAACCATATGCATCTACACCAATTATTTTAATATTACTATTTTTTTCTTTTAAAAAACGACCTATTCCAGAAATTGTACCTCCAGTTCCACTACATGCAATTAAATGAGTGATTTTCCCATTAGTTTGACTCCAGATTTCAGGTCCAGTAGTTTCATAATGGGCCTCTATATTAAGTTCATTAAAATACTGATTTATATGTACTGAATTTTTAGTCTCATTAGTAAGTCTTTTAGCAACTTCATAATATGATCTAGGATCATCATAAGAAACATTTGAAGGACAGACATATATTTCTGCTCCCAAACATTTCATCATATTAATCTTATCTTTAGAAGCTTTTGAACTAACTGCTAAAATGCATTTATATCCTTTTAAAAGCGAAACCATTGCTAAACTAAATCCAGTATTACCAGATGTAGTCTCAATTATTGTGCTACCCTTTTTTAATATGCCTTTCTTTTCAGCTTGATTTAGGATATGAAGTGCAATTCTATCTTTGCTTGAGTGTCCTGGATTATAACATTCATATTTCGTAAAATAAGAACCTAAAAAATTTTTTGTTAACTCATTTAGTTTAATTAGAGGTGTGTTACCAATAAGTTCAAGAATGTTATTGTAAGATTTATTGTCTTGTGACATTATATCGTATAAATAAACTACGAATTTACAGAAAAAAACTAGTAATCACATGAAAAATTTCCAATTGGGGAACCATCTGGAATTTTTGTTTTTTCTACTGGCTTATATTTATCAGGGTTATCTAAAAATCCTTTAATTTTATTTAGCAGAAAACTATTGTAATCATTTGAATCTTTTAATAATTTCTTCATAGTATCCATAATACTGGCAAGAATTAATGATTTTGAAATATCATTTGTTTTAGTACTGTTGAACGCCATAAATAGATGGTCTAAATAAAGAGACGAAGTATTTTTACTAATTGAATTCTCATAAACATTCATCTTTTTATTACTAAAAATTGAGTTACTAATTTTTAATAGATAATTCTCAAGCTTTAATATGTTTTCTCCAAACATATTTTGTTGATTAATTCTATTAATCCTCTCAGGATTTAATAAAAAGGTGAGAGTATGGTTTATTAGAGAACTTGAAGCATTTATAAAGTCAAATGCAACGCCTGTATTAGACGCAAAATTTTCTCTTGTTCTAGGGTTTCTAAATGATCTAGGAGATAGAATATCAATTAAATTATTAGGTAAAACTAAGTTGCTTGGCTTTAAAACATTTAATAGAGATTCAAGTGATTCACTCTGTAATTTACTATCAACAAATTTAACTTTATCATTACTTTTATTTTTAACAAAATAAAGGTAATCAACTCCACCAATAGCTTTAGCAGCTGCTTCAATCTGATATCTATGTAACATGTAAATTGGTACTAAAATATCTTCTATCCTATCATAAGGTTCTCCATCGATAAGATTATCTAAATCAATATTTTTTAAAGCTAAATCACGAACTTTTAAAAGTTTATTTAATTCTTTAAATGGATACTCTCCATTATCCCACAAGTGTGAAAATGGGTTAGCACTTCCAACTGGTCTTGAATCTGAGTCACTTAAAAAATACAAACCATTATCTACAGCTTTTTCGATAATTTTATTTAGCTCAATATCTTCATTCTCAAATATTGAAAAATCCCTATATGCATAATTTACACTGACTTTATCCCAATCACCAATATTCTCTGAATAAGCATTGTCAATATTTATATCCCCATCTACAAGATCTATTTTAGGATGAGGATAGTCCATAACTGATGACCTATTATTAGCACTAGAAATATAATTGTGTGCAAAACCTAGTGTATGTCCAATTTCATGGGCAGACAACTGTCTGATTCGATCGAGAGAAGTTTTTTTAATTAAAGACTTATTTTCAATATTATTAGGATTATCTACTAAACCACTTAAGATCATATAATCCTGTCTAACCCTTAAACTTCCAAGACTAACTTGACCTTTTATAATTTCACCAGTTCTTGGATCGACTATGCTTGCACCATAACTCCAACCTCTTGTTGACCTATGAATCCACTGAATTAAATTATATCTAACATCCATAGGATCTGCATCTTCAGGTAGAACTTCAATTCTAAATGCGTCTTTATAACCAGCACTTTCAAATGCTTGATTCCACCAGTTTCCACCATCAATTAATGCACTTTTAACAGGCTCAGGAGTACCATTATCTATATAATAAATTATAGGTTCTACAGGTTCACTAATTTCATTATTAGGATTCTTTTTGTTTAACCTGTGCCTAACTATAAATCTTTGCTCAAGTTTTTGATCTATAGGAGTTGAATAATCATAGACTATAAAAGGATTACTTCCACTTCTTGGATCAAATTTTCTTTTATAAAAATTATTATCAGGAAGCTTAACAAAAGAGTGGTGTTGATTAACAGTAAGGTTAGAAGCAGTTGGTGTGACACTTCTTACTAGATTCCCTGATGGATTACCTGTGAATGTAAGCAAAACATCAAATTCAATATTTTCAGGAAATGATTTAGTTCTTTCTAAATCAATGGCTGACATAGATTTATTAAGAGTATATGAGCCTGATTTTAAGTATTTTAATCTAAGTGATACTCCATGTGCATCATTTATTAAGAATGGTGTTAAATCAACTTTGTATGAATCTTCAGATTTTTCAATTATTTCAAAACCAAATAAAACAGATCTTGCAAAAGCTTCCTCTACTGCTTTGTTCTCAAGATTATTTGATGAAGTAGAAATATACCTTAAGTTAGGCTGAATTAATAAAATCTTATTACCTCTTTTAGTAAAATAAACTATTCTAGAATTACCTAATTGCCCCCTATCTAATCCTAAATCATTATTACCTACTCCCCTACTTAATGAATTTATATAAAGAAACTCAGTATCAAGATTATCAATTTCTAGAATTATTTTACCTGAATCATCATTATAAGAAAAATTCATAAAACCATGATAGTCAGATACTTGTGAGAATGAAAAATATGAAATTAAAATAAATGATAAAAGAAATTTTTTCATAGCTAATTTTTTAGAAATATAATTTTTTTTTTTCAATTCATATAATTAATTTAAGACATGTTTTCAAAGGAAAATATCAAAGTGGTCAAAAAACGTATTGATACGTTAAGGGGGTATCTTTGACGTTGAGTCAAAAGAAAAAATTCTAAATAAACTAGAGAAAGAATCTTCATTTCCTGACTTTTGGTCAAAGTCAAAAGAAGCTGAACAAACTGTAAAAAAAATTCAAAATTTAAAAAAGCAGTTATCTGACTTCATAAATCTTAATTCTCAATATGATGATGTTATTGTTTTAAGTGAATTTCTTTTAAATAAGGAGGTATCTGAAGATGAAATAAACACATCTTTTAAAGAGTTGCTCATTTCAGTTGAAGATATGGAGTTCAAAATGATGTTGAGTAAAAAAGAAGATAAGATGAGTGCAATACTTCAAATAACTGCTGGTGCTGGTGGAACTGAATCTTGTGATTGGGCTGAAATGTTAATAAGAATGTATTTAATGTGGGGAGAAAAAAATAATTTCAAGATCAAAGAATTAAATAGTCAATCAGGTGATGTTGCTGGAATTAAGACTGCAACAATTCAAATCGATGGAGAATACGCATTCGGTTGGTTAAAAGGAGAAAATGGAGTACATAGACTTGTAAGAATATCCCCTTTTGACAGTAATGCTAAAAGACATACATCATTTGCATCAGTATATATATACCCTCTTGTTGATGATAGTATTGAAGTTGTTATTAATGCATCAGACTTATCATGGGATACAATGAGATCAGGTGGTGCTGGTGGCCAAAGTGTAAACAAAATTGAAACTGCTGTTAGACTTAAACATAAACCTACTGGTATCACCATTGAGAATTCCGAAACAAGATCACAACTAGATAATAAAGAAAAAGCATTAATGTTACTTAAATCTCAGCTTTATGAAATTGAGATTCAAAAAAATAATGAAGAGAAAAAGAAAATTGAGGAGTCAAAAAAGAAAATTGAATGGGGTTCACAAATAAGAAATTATGTTCTTCACCCATATAAGATTGTAAAGGACGTTAGAACAGGATATGAATCAGGAAATACCGAAAATATATTGAATGGAGACATAAATGGTTTCCTAAAGTCTTTTTTGCTAAATCGTTAAAAAAATAGAAATTAAAGTGATTTATTAAAATATTAGAGTAATTTCGCTAAAATTATTAAAAATTAAAATATGAGTACAGGATTAGTAAAATTCTTCAACGAGGCCAAAGGTTATGGTTTTATTAAAGAAGATGATAACGATACAGAACATTTCGTTCATGTTTCAGGTCTTATTGACAGGATTACAGAGGGAGATAAAGTAGAATTTGAATTAAAAGAAGGTAATAAAGGTTTAAATGCTATTAACGTAAAAGTTATTTAAATTTCCCTATTACAATATAAAAAAGCCCCTAGGGGCTTTTTTTTTGCATTAAACTTAATTATTCTAATGAAATATTAGAGTTTATTATGATTAAAATGGCATATCATCATCATCATCTTTATTAGAAGGCTCACTAAAGTCACTTAACTTATTCTCAGGATTAAGCTTAGATTGAAATTCAAATGGTGAGTCAAATCCACCTAAATCTTCAAACTTACCTAGGTTAGCAATAAATTTAAGTTTTATAGAGTCTAGTGCTCCATTTCTATGTTTGGCAACAATAAATTCACCTTGACCCTCAGATGGTGTCTTCATATCGTCGTCCCATTCTGTTATACCATAATATTCTGGTCTATAAAGAAATGAAACAATATCTGCATCTTGCTCAATTGCACCAGACTCTCTAAGATCAGATAAAATTGGTCTTTTAGTACCTCCTCTTGTTTCAACAGCTCTAGAAAGCTGAGATAAAGCAATCACTGGAATATCAAGTTCTTTAGCTAATGCTTTAAGGTTTCTTGATATTGTTGAGATTTCTTGCTCTCTATTCCCAGCCTTATTTGAAGATCCTATATTCATCAATTGTAAATAATCAATTATAATAAGTTTAATCCCATGAGATGAAGCAAGTCTTCTGGCTTTAGCTCTTAATTCAAATATCGTTAATGATGGGCTATCATCTATATACAAAGGTGCTGATTCAAGATCTGAAACTTTAATATTTAGTTGTTGCCATTCGTGATCTGCAAGTTTACCAGTTCTAAGTTTATCAGATGACAAGCCTGTTTCAGATGAAATTAATCTCGTAATAAGTTGGACTGATGACATTTCAAGTGAAAAGAATGCAACAGGAATTTTTTGTTGAACAGATATATTTCTTGCCATTGAAAGCGCTAAAGCTGTTTTTCCCATACCAGGTCTAGCAGCAACAATTACAAGATCACTTGGCTGCCAACCAGAAGTCAGTTTATCAAGTTTTTCAAAACCTGTAGAAACACCACTAAGCCCCTCTTGTTTAGCAATTTCTTCAATTCTAGTTTTAGCTCTAATCACAAGATTTTGAGCAGATTCAGTTGATGTCTTAATATTACCTTGTGCTACATCATATAATTTTGATTCAGCTTCATCTAAAAGATCCATTACATCAGTACTTTCATTGTATGATTTTTGAATAATTTCGTTAGAAATTGTGATCAATTTTCTTTGGATATATTTTTGCAGAATAATTCTAGAATGAAATTCTATGTGAGCAGAAGATGAAACTTTTTGAGAAAGACTTATTAAATAAAAATCTCCTCCAGCAGATTCGAAGTTTTTATTCTTTTTTAAATCTGCAGAAACAGTTAATAAGTCAATAGGCTCAGATTCTCTGAAAAGTCGCTCAACAGACTCATATATAAGCTGATGAGATCTTTTATAAAAAACTTCAGGAGATAATAATTCAATTATTTCATTAACACCCTTTTCATCAATAAGCATAGCCCCTAGTACCGCTTCTTCTAAATCAATTGCTTGAGGTGGAATTTTACCATCAGATAAATTTACTACAGCTTGATCTTCAGTTTCATATATTTTAAGGGGGGTCCTTTTCTGCATTTAGTAAATGTATGGAAAATGAATTTTTAAATATCACAATTAACTAGTGATATTAATTAAAAGTTTAAACAAGTGATTTGTTAATAACTAAAGAAATTTGTTAATACTGATATTAACCTTTAAAGTTTCCAATATTAGTGAACTTTTTTCTTCTAAGCTCTATCATTTTATCTTTCGATAATGAGTTTATTTTTTTAGTAAAATATAAAATATTTTCCTTGACAGACTTAAATGCTTCTGATGGGTTATAATGGGCACCACCAAGAGGTTCATTAATAATTTTATCAATTAGTTTATTCTTAAGCATATCTTTAGCTGTAAGTTTTAGAGCTTCAGCTGCCTCTTCTTTATGATCCCAACTTCTCCATAGAATAGATGAACATGATTCAGGAGAAATAACAGAATACCAAGTATTTTCAAGCATTGATATCTTATCTCCAACACCAATACCTAGAGCTCCTCCAGATGCACCTTCACCAATAACTATACAGATAATTGGAACTTTTATATTCATCATCTCATATAAATTCCTAGCAATAGCTTCACCTTGACCTCTTTCTTCTGCCTCAAGTCCAGGAAAAGCACCTGGAGTATCAATTAATGTAACAATTGGAATATTAAATTTTTCGGCTTGTCTCATTAATCTAAGAGCCTTTCTATATCCCTCTGGATTTGCCATACCAAAATTTCTATATTGTCTAGTCTTCGTATTATATCCTTTTTGGGTACCTATAAACATATATGATTGATCATCTATTTTACCTAAACCTCCAATCATTGCCTTGTCATCACCAAAATTTCTATCTCCATGTAATTCAAGAAATGATTCACCACAAATATTATTGATATAATCTAATGTGTAAGGTCTATTAGGATGACGAGATAGTTGAACTTTTTGCCAAGCAGATAAATTACCATAAACATCCTTTTTGGCATCAGCTAGCTTTTTTTGAAGAAGATTATAAGTCTTAGTGATATCAACATCACTTTCATTCTTGATTGACTTACACTTATCAATTTGATCTAAAATTTCTTTAATAGGAACTTCAAATTCTAAAAACTCCATAGCTAAAATTTATGTAAATATAGTTTAATTATGTAATCTATCTAATTGCTTTTTTTAATAAAAATAGAGCAATTGTAAGGAATACTAAAAGTATACCCCATGAAGCTATTGCAGGAGGAAAATTAGATTTTATGACTAAGACACTGAATATTTTGTCTAAGAATATAAACAAGAAACCTAGAGAAACTCCAATAGCAAGATTACTTCCAGTTCCACCTCTTCTTTTGAAAGAGGAAACAGAGATTGCTATCAAGGTTAATATAAAACAAGATAGTGGTATTGTGTATCTTTTGTGGCGGACAAGCAAATGAGAATTAATTAGAGGGGAACCTGCTCTTTTTTCATACCTAATCAACTCATCTAACTCAAAAAAATTGAGAGTTTCAGCTACATAGTTTAAAGGGGATAAGTCATCGATATTAAAATCTAATATTGTGTCTTTTCTTGTTACTTTTTTTATAATTTCCTGTTCACCAACTATAGACCTCTTAACATAATTTGTTAATCTAAAAATAGAATCATCCCATCTTATAGTTGTAGCAGTTATTTTGTGTTTTAATTTATTTCCTTCAAAATTTTCTAGAGTAAAATTGAGTCCTCGTCTCCTCTTAGGATCGTAACTACTAACATATATGTATTCTGTATCATTTATTTGCTTAAATAATCTAGATGTTTTTCTTTTTTCCTCAGATTTAACGTATTCAGAAACAAATTCATTAAAGTTTTGATTGGATTTTGGAACAATAAACATTCCTGCAAAAAGAGCAAAAAATACAATTACAGATGCTGATATAAAGAAGGGCTTAGTAAATCTTTGAAAAGATAGACCTGAAGATAAAATAGCTGTTATTTCAGTGTTATTAGCTAATCTAGATGTGAAAAATATAACTGCTAAAAAAAGAAATACGGGATAAAGCTGACTTCCAAAGTACCATACAAAATCAATGTAATAATTTAAAATTAAATCTGCAGGAACTTCATTTTCTCGAAATTTATCAATCTTCTCTGCAAAATCAACCATTATTCCAATCGGAATAAATAAGCCAAACATTACAAAAAAAGTGCTGAGATATTTCTTGATTATATACTTATCTATAATCTTCATTAAATCAAAATTAGTAAAGTAATTAACATCATAAATAGATTGTTAATTATTTCTATATAATTTATGATAAAAAGAATTTAAAGAGTTTTGTATCTCATATGTTTAATTATACATTTACCATTATATGACTGAAGATTTAGATAAGTTGGTTTCTCAAGTTCGAAGAGATATTTTAAGAATGGTTCATACAGTAAATTCAGGTCATCCAGGTGGATCTCTTGGTTGTGTTGAATTTTTTGTTTCACTTTATAAAAGAGTTTTAGAAACTGAAAGTAATAGTAACTCAAAAGATATATTTATTCTTTCTAATGGTCATATATCACCAGTATATTATAGCACACTTGCTAGATGTGGTTATTTTGATATAAAAGAACTAAATACTTTTAGGAAAATTAATTCTAGACTTCAAGGACATCCAACCAACCATGATGGTTTACCAGGTATAAATATTTCTTCCGGCTCACTTGGACAAGGTGTTTCCGTTGGACTTGGAATTGCACTATCAAAAAAAATTAATAATGATCCTTCACTAGTGTATGTGTTAACTGGAGATGGTGAGCTTCAAGAAGGTCAAAATTGGGAAGCTTTTATGTATGCATCAGCAAACAAAGTTGATAATATAATAGTTACTGTTGATCACAATGGACAACAAATAGATGGTTCAACTGAGGATGTATTAGATATAGGGAACTTAAAAGAAAAGTTTAAATCTTTTGGATGGGAAGTCCTAGAAGTTGATAATGGAAATTCTTTAGATAACATCTATGAAGCTTTAAAAATTGCAAAAGAAAGCTCTAAAAAGGGTAAACCTATTGCAATTCTAATGAATACAGTAATGGGAAATGGTGTTGATTTTATGATGCATACACATGAATGGCACGGGAAAGCCCCTAATGATGATCAATTAGAAATTGCCCTTAATCAAAATCCTGAAACTTTAGGTGACTACTAATATGGAAAAATATAAAAATCAAGGAGATAAAGATACTAGATCAGGTTTTGGAGAAGGTTTAACAGAACTTGGAAGATCAAATAAAAATGTTGTAGCATTGTGTGCAGATCTGACAGGTTCTTTGAAGATGAATACTTTTGCTGAAGAAAATCCTGAAAGATTTTTTCAAGCGGGAATTGCAGAAGCCAATATGATTGGACTAGCTGCTGGACTTGCTACAGGAGGTAAAATTCCATTTACTGGAACATTTGCTAACTTTTCAACTGGTAGAGTATATGATCAAATAAGACAGTCAGTTGCTTATTCTAATAAAAATGTCAAGATATGTGCTTCTCATGCAGGTATTACATTAGGAGAAGATGGTGCTACACATCAAATTCTTGAAGATATTGGTTTAATGAAAATGTTACCAGGCATGACAGTAATAAATACTTGTGACTTTAATCAAACCAAATCTGCAACCATTGAGATTTCTAATTTTGATGGTCCTGTCTATTTAAGATTTGGAAGGCCTAAAGTTGCAAACTTTACAGATGTGTCTCAAAAATTTGAAATTGGGAAAGGTTTGAAGTTAAGAGAGGGTTCAGATGTTACTATTGTAGCTACAGGACATCTTTTATGGGAAGCTTTAAAGGCATCAGAGAGCTTATCTGAAAAAGGAATAAATTCTGAAATAATAAATATTCATACAATTAAACCTTTAGACGAAGATATAATTCTAGAATCAGTTTCTAAAACTGGATGTCTTGTTTCAGCTGAAGAACATAATATATTCGGAGGATTAGGCGAAAGTATTTCTAGGTTACTTACAACAAAGCTACCTGCTCCACAAGAATTTGTTGGTACAAAGGACACCTTTGGTGAGTCAGGAACACCATCAGAGCTTATGAATAAATATGGATTAAATAGCACTTCAATTTTTGATTCAGCAGTTAATGTCCTTAAAAGAAAATAATCAATGGCATAGTTGTTGCATTTATATATATATGAGACATATCATATTACTATTATTTTTCACGTCTTCTTTAGTAGCACAGGGTAATTTAGGTGTAAACTTTGGTTTGAATGATGATAACTTTGGAAAAATTGAAAACATCAAGAATAAAATTGATAGCTATAATCTCGATGTAAAAAATTCTACAGGATTTCAACTTGGAGTTTTTACCGAGATTGATTTAATTACTTTTTACATTAGACCAGAACTAAATCTAATTTTTTCAAAATCGAATAACGCAACTGCTTTCCAAGGAAATTCTTCTATAAATCAATCAATTAATATTGCAGAACATTCTTTTAAATCAACTGATATTCAGGTGCCTGTCATATTTGGTTATAAAATTTTAGGTCCAATAAGTATTTTTGCTGGCCCTTCATTTAATTACAGTCTTTCTAATTCAAGTAACTTTGATTTAGAAGATATCAAGGATAAATACACTTTAAGCTTACTTCTTGGATCCAGAGTTAAAATTAAATCAATAAGCTTAGGTTTGAGATATGAAAGAGGGCTTAATAACAAGGAAATCGCTATAATTAATGCTAATGGTGTTGAACTTAATGATGCGAACGTAGATTTGACTACGAATAAATTGACTTTAAATGTATCTTATGATATACCTTATGGCTTATTTAAGAATAAAAACAACTAGTTGTCAGGATCTAAATAGTCAGGAATCCCGTCATTATTGGAATCATCTATAATAGAATCGTTGTTCTTGTCTAATTCATTTACTGTAAGTACACCATCACCATCATCATCCACATCATACATGTTCCATAAATTGTCACCATCAGTGTCATCTCCAAATGGCTTATTATCGCCATCAATATCTTCAAAAATTGATAATATCCCATCATTATCATGATCTGTGTCAGTGTGAGTCATTAGTTTTACAGAAAATATTAGAGGTGAATATTCAGGTATACCAGAGCTTGTATTTTCAAAATAGCCAATTCCTGAAGGAATAAAAAACAGACCAACACCAAAAGAATTATATTCAATTGTTCCATTTGAATTTTCAGAGTATTTACCAGTTCTAAGTTCTGAAACTCCCTCTCTAAAACCTTGAAGAGAATTAGCTAAATCAATCCAAATAGGAAACTTACGATTATCGAAAGAACTACCATCAGTAAGCATTCCATTATAAGAAACGTAAACCGAGTCAGCAACTGAAGGCCTTCTATTAGAACCTTCACGAGCTATAATGTAATATAAATTATGAGAAGTTATTTGACCATCTGTATCTGTGACATCAACAGTCTTTATACTAGCCTGTTCAAAGAGAGAGAGCCTTGAAGAATCATCAGTAATTGTGTCAAGTTTAATTTTAATATCTGATTCATTATTGAAATTTTCATAATTATAGGTGTGAGTTTTTAAGTAAGTTTCCAGTAGATCTTGATCAACCAGGACTTGCTCACTATAATCTCTTATAGTATAAGAAGGTGAAGTATTGTCGTCTTTATTACATTGAATAAAGAATAATAAAACAGGAAATAGAAAAAATAATTTTTTCTTCATAATTTAGTGCGAAGATACAATAATACTTTATTTATTTAAAAGACTATTCTCATGAAAAAACTTACAATTCAAAACTTGATTTTAGATTACACAGATGTAGAAAATAAAATTCAAAGAATTGGATTACAAATATTGGAAGATAATATAGATAAATCTAAAATTATTTTATTTGGCATCTCAGATAATGGGAAATTAATAGCAAAGAAATTGATAGCCCATATAAATAAAATATCTAAAATAGAAATTGAATTAATTAAGGTAAATTTTGATAATGAGTCTATTTTATATGATAAGAAATTTATAGTTGAAAATGAATCAGTATTAATAGTCGGAGATGTTTCTCATTCAGGAAAAACAATTCAATTAGTGATTAGTGATCTAATGCAATACAATCCGTTAAAAATAAAAACTTCTGTAATTGTAAATAGAGACCATGCATTATTTCCAGTAAAGATTGATTATTCTGGATTAAGTCTGTCTACCTCAGTAAATGAACATGTAGATGTGATAATTGATGAAAAAGAGAAATTTAGTGTATACTTAAGTTAAAATATTAGTTATCAATTCTACAATATCATTGATATTTAATTTATCAGTTTTAACCTTAATCTTTGACTTTTCATAGTAAAAGCTTCTCTCAAAAAGATGTATTTTAATAAATTCTTTCAACTGAATCTGATCATTTAAATGAGAAATTAAAGGACGTTTATTGATAGTATTTTTTAATCTATTAACAAGAGCATCAACATTGGTTTTAAGATATATGGAAGTTGAATTAGGGGTCTGATTAATTATTTCAAAATTATTCTGAAAGCAAGGAGTTCCCCCACCAGTAGATATTATTTTATTGTGCTTAAGTAATGAAATTTCCTTCAGGTATTTATTTTCAATTTTTCTAAAGTAGACCTCACTATTTTCATTAAAGATTTCTGACACTTTTTTACCTTCTTTCTCTTCAATATATTCATCTAAATCATAAAAATCATAATCATTAGTTTTAGATAATAATTTTCCAACAACAGATTTACCTGACCCCATATATCCGATTAAAAAAATAGTATTATACATTTTATTTTACTTAACAAATTTATAATAAAAAAGATCATTGCATAATCAATATTTCAATGTATATTTGACCTCTTTTTTAGACCTGGTAGCTCAGTTGGTAGAGCATCTCCCTTTTAAGGAGAGGGTCCTGGGTTCGAGCCCCAGCCAGGTCACTATCCATTCTCTTATTGCCTACGTGGTGAAATTGGTATACACGCTACCTTGAGGGGGTAGTGCTCTCTGAGCGTGCTGGTTCGAGTCCAGTCGTAGGCACAAATATTTTTAGCTTAGGGAATAGTCTATTTTTTACTAAAGAAACCTTTTATTTTAGAGAATATTCCTTTTGACTTAGGCTTTTCTTTTTCATTTTTTTCTTCTACAACTTCTTCTACCTTCTTTTCAACAACCTCTTCAACCACTTCTTCAACCACTTCTTCAACCACTTCAACCACTTCTTCAACCACTTCTTCAACCTCTTCAACCTCTTCTTCAACCACTTCTTCAACCTCTTCAACCTCTTCTTCACCCTCTTTAACCACTTCTTTGAGCTTTTCTTCTACAACTTCTTCAACAACCTCTTCAATATCTTGAACCACTTCTTCAACCTTTTCTTTCTCGATTATTGGAGATGATTCTATTTCATCATTTATAACGTTAGATTTAGGTTGGTTGGACTGTTGTTCTTTCATCATTTTCTCTTCCATTTCTTTACCTTTCTTAAAAACAAAAGTTTTTTCTAGATTACGATTAAATAAGTCTGAATCAAACTCTCCACCCTCTTTTTTAAGATTATGCCATTCTCCGTTCTCGAATATTTCAATATCTAGATTATTTACGCTTAAAGGGCTAAATGTAGCATACCACTCAGATGGATCAGCCCCTTTAGATTTACCAATTTCTGCCATTTTATCCCATAATAAGGGATTAACTTTTGACTTGTGTTTATACTTAGCAAAAGTTACAAATAGAGAATTCAAATTAGTAACGAATCTTGCACATCCTATATATTTTTCAAATTCTTCTGGAGTATTTAGATCAAACTCTTTTTTTCCATCATTAAATCTTTTAAAAGCAGAGTATTCCCATTTAGAATTTTTGGTAAACCAAAGCCCTGGTTTCTTAACTTTTAACATCTTTTCTGTTTGAGATGTAAGCAGCTTTCCCGTCTTAAAAATTTCTATTAGATGAGAAAGTGATGTGTAATGATAAATTAAAGTTTTTTCCATTTTTCAAAGATATGAATTGATTTACTCTTTTTACTTATTTTTGTAGTATGAAATCAATCTTCGACAAAGTTTCAAATGACTGTAGTAAACTTGTAATAAAAAGATATAGTACATCTTTTTACTTCTCAAGCAGGCTTCTTTCAAAATCAATAAGACAAGATATATTTAATATATATGGCTTTGTTAGGTTAGCTGATGAAATAGTAGATACATTTCATGAATTTCCTAAAAAAGAATTATTAGAGGAATTTGAGAGAGAGCTATGGAGGAGTGTAGAAAATAAAATTAGTTTAAATCCTATTCTTAATTCATTTCAATATACTGTTAATAAATATTCCATACCAAAGGACCTCATAACCTCATTTCTAGAAAGCATGAAGATGGACCTTGAAAAGAAAGAGTACAGTACTGTAGAGGAATACAAAAAATATATTTACGGATCAGCTGATGTTGTTGGCTTAATGTGCTTAAAAGTTTTTGTAAAAGGATCTAAAAAATTATACAACACACTTAGTCCATTTGCAATTTCACTAGGATCTGCATTTCAAAAGATTAATTTTCTTAGAGATTTAAAAGATGATTCCAATATTTTAAACAGAGTTTACTTTCCTAATGTAGATATGAATAATTTTAATGAGGAATCAAAAAGGGAAATTATTTTAGAAATTGAAAAAGACTTTATAAATGCAGTTAAAGGAATAGTTAAACTTCCAAAAAATTCAAAATTTGCTGTTTATATAGCTTATAGATATTACAATAAATTACTAAAAAAGTTAAAAAGAACCTCTTCTGAAAATATTGTTAAAAAAAGGATTAGAATTCATAATCTCCAAAAGTTTATTGTAATTGCACGATCTTATGTAAAGTATCAATTAAATCTAATTCAATGGATATAATAATTTGGGCCTCCACGGTAATAATAACATTTACAGTTACTGAATTTACTGCATGGTTTAACCACAAATATCTAATGCACGGCCCTCTTTGGATTTTACATAGAGATCACCACAAAAAGGATCACAACTCGTGGTTTGAAAGAAATGATTTATTCTTTTTTTTCTATGCATTTCTTAGCATCCTATTTGTTATACTTTGGGGTCAAGGCTTTTGGTTAGGTCTACCTATAGCTATAGGAATTGGCTTATATGGACTTGCATATTTTATAGTTCATGATATATTTATTCATCAAAGATTCAAAATATTCAGAAATATTGATAATAAGTATGCTAGAGGTGTAAGGAGAGCTCATAAAATTCACCACAAAAGCATTAACAAACACGGTGGAGAGTGCTTTGGCATGCTAATAGTTCCCTGGAAATATTTCAAATAGTTACTCTTTAATCCAATTATATACAAAATTACAGTAACTACTATCAGAATTAACATTTACAAAAGTTTCTTCTATTTTTTCTTCCATCCACTTTTTGATAGTTTTTAACTGTTTCTCTGTAAGAGCAAGTTCTTTAATTTTAACGTAGTCTTGAGAAAAGTCAGCTTTATGTTCGTCAAATCTATTTGAAATTTTTAAAATCTTATACTTAGAAACACTATTGTCAGAGTTATCTAGAAGAGGCATACTCATCTGGTTGTCATTAAGATCTTTTACTTGAGAGTATAATAAAGGGTCCATTTTTGTAAGTTCAAATCTAGTATCATTGGTGCTGGGATTAATAAGAACACCTCCGTTTAATCTAGTTTGTTTTTCATCAGAAAATCTTAGAGCTGCATCTGAAAAAGTAATTTCATTATTAGATATCCTTTCCCTTAAATTGTCAATTTTCTCCTTAGCAGATTTTAATTCATCATCAGAGATCTTTGGAATTAATAATATATGTCTAATATCAATTTCTTGGCCTCTAATTTTATCAACAGCTAGAATATGCCAACCAAACTCAGTTTTAAAAGGTTGTGAAATTTCATCTTCGCGAAGGCTAAAAGCTACATCTCTGAATTCTTTAGCCATTCTGGGTTTTTTTCTGTTTAAAGTATATTTTCCTCCTTTACTTCTTGATCCAGGATCTTGAGAATATAAAAGTGCTTTTGAAGCAAAGCTCATTCCACCTTCAAGAATATCTTCTCTAAAAAGCTTTAATTGATCTATAATTCTTTGATTTTCCTCTTCAGAAACTTTTGGTTCAACAACTATTTGAGCTATCTCAAGTTCAGTTCCAAATACAGGTAAATCAATTTTAGGAATGGTTTGAAAGAATTGTCTAACTTCTTCTGGAGTTATCTCAACTTTTTCAACAATTGATTCCTGCATCATCTCTGAAAGTCTTTGAGTTTTATTTATCTCAAATAATTCATCTCTAAAGGAAATTTCATCTTTTTTCTTATAGAATTCCAAAACTTTTTCAATTCCACCAAGTTGTTCAGTAAAATATTCAAGTTGCCTATCAACATAATCATATATTTCATTATCAGAAAGCTCAAGACTATCTTGAATAGCATGATGAGCATACAGTTTATCCTCCATCAGTTTTCCAAGTAATTGGCATTTTGAAATACCTCTAGTAGAAATACCTTGAGATTCCATATCAATTAACACCTTATCTATATCCGAATCTAAAATGATAAAATCTCCAACTACAGAAGATATACCATCTACCTTAATTTTCTCTTGTGAAAATGATAGTTGAAAAACTAATACTAAAAAAAGACTATTTAAAAATTTCATATTTCCTGGATTTAAGAGCATCATTTAGAATTTCTTTATTTAAACTTTGAAGTAATTGTAATTTCCTTTGATTAATAATTGCTGACTTTATTCTTTCGTAAAGATAAGATATTGGTGGAATATTTCCAGACTTAAGTATATCCTTAACAATAAAAAAATTGACATACTGCGAATCCTCGATTGTAAATAATTTATTTTTAATTAAATAGTTAGATTTATTTTGCCGATTAATAAACTCAATTGAAGTAATAACATCTCTCTCTGTATACCAAATAGAATCATTTAATTTTAAATCAGCAAATTGAAAATTAAGTGAATCCAGAAATAATCTGTCATCATCATTAACTCTGACAATATATCTTTTTATTCTACTAAGATTAATATTATCATTGGGAACTTTAACATATCTGAATTTAAGTAGGTTTTCATTTAATTTAAAGTTATTACTATTAAGATTATAAAAAGAGTCTATTACAGAAGTTGATACTAAAGAATCAATTCTTGTATTCACTATTAAATCTTTATAAGAATTAATGTATAAATCCACTTTATAGTTATTTACTAGTTCATCAATTTCACTCTTTTTAGACTGTGAAAGGTTTACTAGAGAAAGGTCATATAAAACTTTTTCTTTTGCCCAAGATTCAATAAAATTCATAAACTTTTTAATACTATCGTCTTCGGATAAAAATTTAGGGAGATCATTTTCATATAAAAAGTTCTCACCTGCTCTAGCTACAAGATTATTGGAATTATTGTTTGATAAGTTATTACAACCAATTGTTATAAATGAAAATAATAATATAAAGATGAATCTTTTCAAAGATTATGATTTAGGAGGACTATAATTAGGTGCTTCTTTTGTTATAGATACATTATGTGGATGACTCTCTCTAATTCCAGAACCTGTAATTTTTACAAATTTTGAAGATTTTTTTAAGGTTTCTATATCTTTAGAACCACAATAACCCATTCCTGAACGAAGACCACCAATAAATTGATGAATACTTTCATTTAATTGTCCTTTATATGGAACTCTTCCTACTATACCCTCTGGCACTAGTTTTCTTTTATCTGACTCATCAGATTGAAAATATCTATCCTTACTTCCCTTTTGCATAGCTTCTACTGATCCCATCCCTCTATAAGTCTTAAATTTTCTACCATCATATATTATTGTTTCACCGGGAGATTCCTCAGTCCCAGCCAAAAGTGAACCTAGCATTACAGAATCAGCTCCAGCTGCTATAGCTTTTGCAATATCTCCTGTATACCGAACACCTCCATCTGCTATTATTGGTATTTTAGAATTTTTTAGAGCCTCTGAAACCTCTAGAATTGCTGATAATTGAGGATAGCCAACTCCAGCTACTATTCTAGTAGTACATATAGAGCCAGGACCAATTCCAACTTTAATTCCATCAGCACCATTCTCTTTTAAATAATTTGCAGCATCAGCTGTAGCAATATTACCTACTACAATGTCTACATCTGCATAAGCATCTTTTAGGTTTTTTAGAACATCTCCCACCCTACTAGAGTGAGCATGAGCGGTATCAACGACTAGAGCGTCAACTCCAGATTTGATAAGTTTTTCAGCTCTCTTAAAATAATCATCATCTGTACCAATAGCAGCAGAAACCATTAATCTACCTAACTTATCCTTATTAGAAGTTGGTTTTTCAGAGTGTTTATTAATATCTCTAAATGTAATTAATCCAATAAGTATTCCATTGGTGTCAACTACAGGTAATTTTTCAATCTTATGAGTTTGTAAAATATCTTCTGCCTGAGACATTGAAGTACCCGCTTTTGCAGTTATTAGATTTTTACTTGTCATAACTTCAGATAATTTTTTTGAATTATCTTTCTCAAACCTTAAGTCTCTGTTAGTTACTATCCCTATTAACTTTCCGTTATTAGAAACAATTGGAATTCCTCCAATTTTATATTTCTTCATGTTATTTTTTGCATCAATAACTAATGAATTTGCATCAAGTGTTACTGGATCAATTATCATTCCAGATTCGGCTCTTTTAACCAATCTCACTTCATTAGCCTGTTCATCTATTGACATATTTTTATGAATTACACCAATACCACCTTCACTTGCCATAGCAATTGCCATTTTACTTTCTGTTACAGTATCCATTGCGGCAGAAAGTATTGGAACATTTAAACTTACATTCTTACTAAACTTTGTTTTAAGAGAGACGTCAGAAGGAAGTATTTTGGAGTAGGATGGCACTAAGAGAACGTCTTCATAGGTTAAACCTTCTCCAACAAATTTTGATTTTATCATAATGCAACTAATTATAAACTAATTGCATGCAAAGATACAAATTTAATTCTAGTGTATTTATAATAAAATTGAAAGGCCAATTATAATAAAAACAAGGGATTTGAAATAAGTTAATTTATAGTTTTTAGTATCAATTTTTAAAAAAGAAGCTAAGTTGTTTGATGCTATTGAAGCAATAAAAAATATAATCAAAGCTTGAGAAATAAATATTGAACCTAAAACAAGAAACTGAAGACTTGTGGATATGGTTTCTGAAAAAAGAAAATTAGGGAAATATGCAATGAAAAATAGTAGAACTTTTGGATTAACTAAATTCATGTATAGACCTCTAAAAAACAAATTTGTGTTTTCAACTTTAGCATCAACGTTGAATTTAGTCTTTAATTCAGCATATGCTAAATAAAAAAGATATAGGGTTCCAAAATATTTTAAATAATTGATTAGATATTCGTTAGTTTCAATAAAGACTGATAAGCCAAAAACCAAAATTAATGTGTGTATAACCAATCCTGAACAAAGACCTATTGAAATTAATAAACCTGATTTTTTATTTTCAAGACTTTGATTTAATACAAATATAATATCTGGCCCTGGGATTAAGGTAAGGGCTATTGAAGATATAAGAAACAATAATAGTTGATCCATTTTCCAAATTTAATTATAATATTAAAAAAGTTTAATTGATGAAATTAATTTAACAATATGCAATACATAGTATATAGAATATGTTTAATTTGTGCTAATTAAAATAAATAAAATGAAAAATCTTAAACTTATAATTCTAATATTTTCAATATCAATTAGTTGTTCACAAGAAAATCTTTCAGATAAATATGCAGAATCAATAACATCCAACGAACTAAGTGATTTACTCTATGAGTTTGCATCAGACAAGTTTGAGGGTAGAGAAACTGGTGAACCAGGTCAAAAATTAGCTGTTAATTTTATTAGAGATTTTTATAAATCAAATGAAATAGATAAGGCAGATAAAACAGAAGATTATTTTCAAAAATTATTAGTTGACGTTCCTGGCAAAATGGTAACATTTCCTTACAGTTTCCCTGATTCAGTTAGAGGTTTTATGATGAATGAAAAAGAAGTTAATTGGATTGAAACAGAAAATGTTGCTGCTATAATAAAAGGTTCTGTACATCCAGATGAATATATAATTATTTCTGCACATCTAGATCATGTTGGCAAAAGAGGTGATGATATTTATAATGGTGCAGATGATGACGGATCTGGATCTATGGCTTTACTTGAACTTGCCCAAGCATTTAAATTAGCTGAATCTGAAGGTAATGGACCTAAAAGATCGATTGTTTTTCTTCATGTAACAGGTGAAGAAAAAGGTTTATTAGGTTCTGAGTACTATACTATGGATCCATTATACTCTCTTGAAAAGACTATAACAAATTTAAATGTTGATATGATAGGAAGAACAGATCCTAATAGAGGCTCTGATAATGATAGATATATTTATTTAATTGGTTCTGATAGATTAAGTTCAAAGCTACATGAAACATCAGAAGAGGTAAACAATAGAACAATAAACCTTGAATTAGATTATACGTTTAATGAATTAGATGATCCTAATAACTTTTATGAAAGAAGTGATCATTTCAACTTTGCTAAAAATAATATTCCTGTAATTTTTTACTTCAGCGGAACTCACGAGGATTATCATGGTACAGGAGACACTCCAGATAAGATTCGTTATGACCTATTAACAGAAAGAACTAAATTAATTTTTTATACTGCATGGGAGATTGCTAATATGGACAAAAAGATTGAAGTAGATAAAGAGTAGAAAAAATTAAGAAAATTATATTCATTTTATTGGTGTCAATAATTGGTTGTAATAAAGAATCAATTAATCAAGAAAAAACTTTTACAGGTACTCTTGTTAAGCAAGGTATTTGCTTGAATTATGTAATTCAAGTAAATGATATTGATTTTCCACAAGAATTGATCGAAAAAATCTGGATAGATGAGTTTTCAGATATTGAATATAAAAATGTATTTGCCTTAGAAAGTGTATGTGATTTTCCTGAAAGCATAAGAGAAGGTTCATCTTTCGAATTTATCATAGACAATAAAAAAGAAAATAATTGTGCTGTTTGTCTAGCTTACACACCTGTTCCTAATAAGCATATTAGTATAACAGTTATTAAAGGGTAAAATAGCTTGAATTTTTCTAAATACAGAACTCACTCCTCTAAACATCCATTTTACGTTAATTCAACTGTCAGAGCACTGCCAATTAATAGCATTTTTACTCTATTTTTTGTAAATTAACAATGTATAAGGAAAACTAAAGAAAAAACCCCTCATTAGCTGAAGGGTTTATTTTAAACGTGTAATGTAACGGTTAACTTGGGTGGAAGAGCGGTCTCGAACCGCCGACCTCCTGAACCACAATCAGGCGCTCTAACCAACTGAGCTATTGATTACCAGGTGTTTAGACAGAATTAAATTTTTAA
>Ga0257116_1000106_pt1 | contig 97988 bp, 82 predicted proteins | sample SI112_120mmetaG_FD_190150 | JGI IMG/M metagenome (GOLD analysis project Ga0257116, IMG submission 190150) | Marine microbial communities from Saanich Inlet, British Columbia, Canada - SI112_120m | ecosystem: Environmental > Aquatic > Marine > Inlet | place: Canada: British Columbia | collected...
GTTATGGTTGGGATGCTACCCATATGCTACCGTTCAGTATTTTACCGTCGGGCGCCCGCCTGCTAAGTGGGCAAGAGTATACCTGATTCAGATTTATTGTCGATAAATAATTTTCAATTTTCAGCTCCACACTATTGACGAAAAAAGTGTTATTTTTATCCTGAAATATTTCTATGAAATCAAAGCTTAAACAATTGCCTACTTCGCCCGGTGTATATCTTTTTCGTAATAAAATAATGGATATTATTTATATTGGTAAGGCAAAAAATTTAAGGAATCGTGTACGATCCTATTTCAGGAAGAATAAGCATCAATCACCAAAAAATGTAACCATGATTCGTCATATTCATGATTTAGAGTGGATTGTAGTCTCCAGTGAAGTAGAAGCATTATTAACTGAAGCTAATCTTATTAAAGAGCATGAACCAAAATATAATATTGCTTTAAAAGATGACAAATCATTTCCATTTATACGAATTACCAATGAACAGTTTCCGCAAATATTTATTACAAGAACTATTATAAAAGATGGATCCAAATATTATGGACCCTTTACAAATGTGAATCTCCTACGAGTGATGATGAAAGCATTGAATAAAGTATTTTCAATTCGTACTTGCACATATCGTTTAGATGACAAAATGATTCAGGAAAAGAAAGTAGATTTATGTTTAGATTATCATATTCGTAAATGTGAGGGACCTTGCGCAGGTTTAGTGTCTGAAGAACATTATCGTGAAATGGTTCAGCGAATTGAAATATTTTTGAAAGGAAAGACCAGAGATACAGAAACATTTATAAAGGATAAAATGTTACTTGCATCCCAAGAGCAACGTTTCGAAGATGCTGGAGTTTTTCGAGATCAATTGGAAGCGATCCAAAGTTTTAAAGATCGCCAGAGAAAAATTGCAGCTAACTTCGATGATAGAGATGTTTTTGCATTAGCACGTGATGATCAGCTTGGTATTGTTACCATTATTCGTATTCGTTCCGGTCGTATCTTTAGTCGAGAAAAAATATCACTACAATCCATGGATGATAATGATGAAAAAACATTACAAACAGTTATAACACGTTTTTATATGAATAGTGATTTTATTCCGAATGAAATATGTTTGCCTTTCCATCCTGAAGATGAATCGGAATTACTTGAATTACTTCGCCAACAACGAAATGGCCCTATACATTTCCATTATCCACAAAGGGGGGAAAAGGCTAAAGAAATTCGTATTACCCACCAAAATGCAAAACTATTATTAGGTGAATGGATTATTCGTCGTAAAAAGAGAAAAGAATTAGTTCCAAAAACATTAAATCAACTTCAAGAAGATTTAAATCTAAAATCCCCACCACGACGTATTGAAGCTTTTGACATTTCTCATTTAGATGGGACGAATACAGTCGCATCCATGGTTTGTTTTATTGATGGGAAACCCAGAAAATCAGAATACAGAAAATTTAATGTAAAAACAGTGGAAGGTATCGATGATTTTGCATCTATGCGTGAAATTGTTTTTCGTAGATATGATCGTGTGAAGCATGAAGAAAAACCATTGCCAGATTTAGTACTCATTGATGGTGGGAAAGGACAACTAAGCATGGCTTTGTCTGCATTGAGATCATTGGGCTTGGATTATTTACCTGTGATAGGCTTAGCAAAGCGATTAGAAGAAGTTTTTGTCCCGGGACATTCTGAAGCTCAAACGATACATAAACAATCTCCCGGCTTAATATTGTTACGACGCATTCGAGATGAAGCACACAGATTTGCAATTACTTTTCAACGTCAAAAGCGTGGTAAATCTGTTAAATCATCATTATTTGATTCTATACCAGGGATGGGAAAGAAACGATTAGAAACATTATTAACATCCTTTGAAAGTGTTCCTATACTTGCCAATGTATCTCCTGAGCAAATCCAGGGAGAAACGGGTATCCCTATGAAAATATGTGAATCGATTCATAAAATGGCCAAAGAATTTGTAAATACAAGCAAGAAAGAATGAATGAGTATTCAATCGTTATTACTCGTATAATAATTAAACAAAACATTCATTTTTTTTTAAGAGAGGAAATGGCATGAAAAAGGTATTTATATTAATCATATTAACAAATGCACTCTGGGCGCAAAATTATGCTCCAGGCCATATACTTATTCAAAGTAAAAAGGGTATTACGTTAGATGAATTAAAAATCGGACTTGATGCGTCTCGATATCAAGTGGTTAAACCATTAATAAAAAGGGCAAATATTTATTTAGTCCAAATAATTGATAGATCAATATCTGAACCGTCTGCATTAAAAGAATTAATCGAAAATCCATGGATCCAAAATGCACAGTTTGATCACTATTTAAACCTTCGCCAATCTTTCCCTGATGATCCTAACTTTTCTTCTCAGTGGGGGATGCATAATACAGGTCAATCATCAGGTGTTGTTGATGCAGATATAGATGCACCAGAAGCTTGGGATATATCAACAGGTGGTACAAATGTATTAGGTGACGATATTGTTGTGGCAATTGTTGACGGTGGTTGTATGCTTTCACATACCGACTTAGATGATAATTTATGGGTGAATGGAGATGAAATCCCCGGGAATAATATTGATGATGATAACGATGGCTATGTGGACGATATTAATGGATGGAATGCTTATAACTCAAATGGGAATATTTCTTCAGATACTCATGGAACACATGTAGCTGGAATTGTGGGTGCAGAAGGTGACAATGGAAGCATGGTCGCAGGTGTGAATTGGAATGTAAAATTAATGATTATTATGGGATCAACAAGTAACACATCTGTCGCATTAGAAGCGTATGGTTATGCCCTTGACCAACGTGTTCTGTACAACGAAACAAATGGGGAACAGGGCGCCTTTGTAGTTGCTACAAATTCAAGTTTTGGTATTGATTACGCTGATTGTACATCAGGTAGTTATCCATTGTGGGATGAAGCATACACAGCAATGGGTGAAGCGGGAATACTAAGTGCTGCTGCAACTATTAACTCTGATCAAGATGTGGATGTTATCGGTGATGTACCTACCGGTTGTTTAAGTGATTATCTTGTTAATGTAACTAATACAAATCGAAGTGACCAAAAGGCATCAGCTGGTTATGGTGATGAAACCATCGATTTAGGTGCACCTGGAAGTAGTATTTTATCAACGTATAGTAATGGTTCTACATCTTCTTTGTCCGGTACAAGTATGGCTACTCCGCATGTCGCTGGAGCGGTAGGGTTTCTTCATTCCGTCATGTCATCAGGTTTTTGTCAATTGCAAAAGGAAAATCCTTCTGAAGGTGCATTAGCCCTTAAATCAATGATTTTAGATGGAGTTGATATCATAAGTTCCCTTGAGAATATTACTATCTCAGGAGGACGACTTAATTTGTATAATTCAGCATTGTTAGTTGAAGGTTTTATGGCAGCAGATTCTCTTGACCCAAATCCTGTTTCTAATCTTATTGGAGATGGATCGTCAGGCACAACTATTTATTTATCTTGGGATAATCCGTTAACCCTTTTTGGTGGATACCCAATCACAGATTTTGAAAATGATTTATATCGGAATGGTAATTTTGTAGAATCAATTTCATCTACATATTCTACCTATACAGATGCACCTGTTTTTCCTGGGGTATCCTATGAGTATACGTTTATCACTCGCCTAACAGAAAATGATTCATTGAGTGTACCAGTATCTATAGTTGTTGAAGCAGAAGCAGGTGAATGTCCTTTAGCTGATCCCACGATGGATGGGATTGTGAATGTATTGGATATTATAAAAACGCTAAGATTTATTTTAGGTTTTAATACCCCTAACACAGATGAATTCTGTGCGTCAGATGTTGACTTTGATGGAGCATTAACCGTTTATGATTTATTGATTATATCCGATATTATTATGGGTGGTTAACCTATTATTTGACTTGTAATATATCTAAAATCATGTGAATCGGTAGAAGATAAAATAATATTTATTATAATTTAAATCTTCAATTTATAAATATTCACATCCTTTTTTTCAGGGGAAAATTGGAAGATCATAATTTTTTCGGATACGAATAGTTACTCTTTTAATAATCGATCAATGACTCCAATCATTTCTTGAAATTCTATTGGATTGTATAAACGAGTTAAAAAAGCAATTTTCCCAGATTTATCAATAACAATATTTCGGGTAACACCACTATTTCTTTCGGCAAATAATGAGAACACATTTGCGCCGGGATCTAATGCTAAGGGGTATGTTATTTTCATTGTTTTAGCAAATTCTTTTACAACCTCAAGTGGTTCATCACGATCTACACCAATAACATTTAGCCCTTTGGCGCGATAGATTTGCCAAATTTCTTTCTCAATATGGGGCATTTCAACTCGACATACGGAACACCAACTTGCTGTAAATTGTAGCAGTGTAACTTCACCTAATAATGAGTCAAGTGTTATAGTTGATTCATTAATTAATTCTGCTTTAAAAGGAGGGCAGTCATCTCCAACTTTGACAATGAATCCGCGAGTATCTTGCTCTTCTCCAAAAAGAAAGGTGAAAACAATTACAGCAAAAATTCGTAAATTTTTTTTAACTATTCTCATGGGTTAGTTTAATCTATATAGAACCCATTGTTAACCATCCAATCATCTGAAACAAATTTCCCGATATAATTGCGTATTCCATCCGGTAAAATGGCCAATACATTTGCATCTTTGGGTAATGATTGTGCAGCTTGAAGCATTCCCCATGCAACAGATCCGCTGCTACCACCACATAGTAATCCTTCATCTTTGATAAGGCTTCTAGCCGTTGTAAATGAATCTTGATCATTTACTTTTACATATTGGTCAACCAAATTATTATCTAGGACATCTGGGAAAAAATCATATCCAATTCCTTCAACATGATAAGAATTCACATCTGTGCCACCTCCTAAAATGGAGCCAAATGGATCAATACCAACAATTTTAATATTTGGGATTTCTTCCTTTAATCGTTTGGCGACACCTGTAATGGTTCCACCAGTACCAGCACCTATGACAACCATATCAAGATCTGACCCGAATTCTGATAATATTTCTTTAGCTGTACCGTAGTAATGAGCATCAGGATTATTAGGATTTGCATATTGATCCAAAATATGTGAATTCGGAATTTCTTTTTGTAATCGTTCAGCTACTTTGATGAGTCCTTCTGGATCGTCATGGGCTGCCTCTGTGGGTGTTCTTACAATTGTTGCTCCCAATGCTTTTAATACGACTTCTTTCTCCATACTCATTTTTTCTGGCATAGTGATAATTAGATTATATCCTTTCACTGCAGATGCTAATGCAAGTCCGATTCCTGTATTTCCGGAAGTAGGCTCAATTAATGTATCACCGGGCTTAATACGGCCATCTTTCTCAGCTTCTTCAACCATCCTTAAGCCAATGCGATCTTTTAATGAACCTCCAGCATTTAGGAATTCACATTTAGCATATAAGTTGCAATCTAATTGAGATCCTATTTTATTTAATTTTACTATAGGTGTTTGCCCTATGGCTTCCAAAATGGTGTTCAAAGACATCAGTTTCCTTTCAAATCAGTTAATCAATTCAGTAATTTCAATATAATAAGTTACACACATTATATACAAAACGATGGAGGACAAATGTCAAATCGATTAAAAAATATAATAGCAGTGATTATTGGAGTAGGGCGTGGTATAGGCCGTGCAACAGAAAATGCGTATTGTTTTTTAGCAAGCAATAAAATAAGTTACATTAATAGATATGCCTTAAATGTGGATGGAGGTATTATTGTTCAATGAATAAGAATATTCTAATTATTTCATCTACTTCTGGCAATAATTATTCTCTCGCTAACTCTTTTAAAAAAAAGTTAGATTATTTAGGGAATGATTCAAGTATTTTAAACTTGGAAGATTATGATTTACCCTTATTTAAGCCAAATGAGATTGCTCTAGAAGATGTAATTGATTCTCTAATAAAAAAATTCAAAAGTGCTGATGGTTATATATTTTGTTCTCCTGAATATAATGGAGGAATCACACCCATATTAACGAATGCAATAACTTGGATTTCAACTAGATCAAAAAATTGGCGAGATACTTTTAATAATAAATCATGTTTAATTGCCACATTTAGTGGTGGCCCTGGAATACGTTTTTTAACATCATTTCGCTTGCAATGTGAATACATTGGCTTAGTCGTAATGCCACGTACAATTTCAGTAACATCTTATAATGCTCCCAAGGATGAATCCGTTATAAAGTCTTTAAAACAATTAATGATGCATATATAAAAAAAGGGCTTGTTTGAGCCCTTTTTTCGTTCGCCATTTTTTTAATTGATTATAATAGTTCGAGCTTCAGGCTCAACAACTTCTTCTTTTGGAATAGACATTGATAAAACACCGTTTTTAAAGGATGCTTTAATGTTTTCTTCTTTTACATTTTCAGGTAGTTTAAAACTTCTGCAAAAAGATCCTGAATTACGCTCTTTAATAACGAAATAATCATCTTCATCTTGCTTTAATTCACTTCGCTCACCTTTTATTGTTAATACACCATCTAATAGTTCTATAGATACGTCTTTTTTTGACATACCTGGTATATCAGCTGTTAATGAAAATGACGTTTCATTTTCTTCAATATCAACCGAAGGGTTCCAAGGTTTAGAATGTTGTAAAGAATAATCTTTATCTAACAAATTGTTAAATATTTTATCAAAATCATTCATTATGTTTGATCGCGGTGTCCATCTTACAAGTGTCATAATTGACTCCTTTTTTTCTTTTTAATTAATTTTTAAAAAAACTTTCACCCAATTAACTCAAATCGTATACCAAAGTTAATAAAGTGATAATATGCTATACGTAATTGCAGATATGGCGTATAATAGATTTTTACAATTTTAATATCAGCCAATATGACTTATAATAATTGATTTATCAATAAAAATTTCAAAATACATCATGATTTACAAATTAAAAACCTAAGTTCAACTCGTTGGATGATGGTAGTATGAGCCGTAATTTCACCACTTAATTAAAGGATAAATAACACAATATGAACACGTTAGCATTATTTGGGGGAACGCCAGTAAGAGAAAAATCTTTTCCGAGTTGGCCAAAACCGACTCAAAAATTAACAGATGCTTTATTAAATACACTTCATAATGATCTATGGGGAGTTGGATCAAATATAAATAAAGAATTCAATGATGCATTTGCTTCATTTCAAGATGCAAAATATAGCATATCAACAAGTTCAGGTACATCTGCTTTATGGGTAGCATTGAAAGCAGCTGGCGTGAATGCAGGTGATGAAGTTATTGTGCCAGCATATACCTTTATTGCAACGGCATCTTCCGTACTAATGGCTAATGCTGTGCCTGTTTTCGTAGATATTAATATTGAAACAGGGAATATAAATCCAGCATTAATTGAAGATGCAATAACGGAGAAAACAAAAGTCATTTTACCTGTTCATATTGCTGGGAATCCAGCAGATATGGATGCCATATTAGCGATTGGGAAAAAACATGGCATCCATATTATAGAAGATGCTGCTCAAGCACATGGCGCTGAATGGGATAGCACAAAAGTCGGTGCACTTGGATTGGGAGGTATCTTTAGTTTCCAAACATCAAAGAATATGTCTGCAGGTGAAGGTGGTGCTATAGTTACAAATGATCAAGCATTTGCGGAAAAGTGTTTTTCATATCATAATTGTGGGCGTGTAACAGGTGGAGATTGGTATGAGCATTCTCATTTAGGTGGAAATTTTAGATTGGGCGCATTCCAGGCAAGTATGTTACTTCCACAATTAGACACACTGCCAGAAGATATTATTCTACGGAATAAAAATAAATCTAAATTAGATAAAGTATTAAATGATATAGAAGGTATTACACCACAAAAAATGTTAGAAAAATCCACTAATTCTGCAAACCATCTCATATTAAGTCGATATGATAAAACTGCATTTAATGGAATACCGAGAGAAACATTTTTTAAAGCCATGCAAGCTGAAGGCATTTACACTTATCAAGGTTATGCACCTTTATATCGTGAAAGGTTATTCATAACTAACGAGGGAGAATATCCTTGGTTAAAAGGATATAATTATTTAGAACTAAAATTACCTGAAACGGAACGATTAGCTGATGAAGAATCCATTTGGTTGCGGCAAAATCATTTACTTGGAAATGTTGATGATATTATGGATGTAGCTAATGCATTTTCAAAAGTCACTGAAGAAATGAGAAAAAATCCAGATCCGTTTTTAACATACAATACATAAGGGAAAATAATGGGAAAACAACAATTAAATCTTCATGAACTACTGGGAGCAGTTAATATTTCAGCTGATTGGGTAGGATTACGTGAAGTTTATGAGAAGGTAACACCAAGAATGGTACGTGATGGCGTCCCAGTAGCTAATGGGATTTTCAGTTCGCATGGCATTATGGTGGAAGTACTAGCTAATGGTCAATTTGGGTATTATGGTACATCTGATTTAAGTCCGAGTGGCATAGCGCGTGCTTCAGAAAAAGCCTATCAACAAGCAAAATTAGCCGCAAAATATAGTTTGGTCCAATTCACAGATGTTGCCAGGCCAGCCTTTAAGGGTACATACCAATCACCCTTTAAAAAAAATGGTCAAACACTCTCAGCCAGTGAATTGAATGAAATATTACTAAAATCAAATCAAGCATTAAAGGTTTCGGATAAAATTGTAAGCGCTTCATCGATCATCCAAGTGTTAGAAACCCAATTTAATTTCGTTAGTTCAAATGGAAGTGATATTACTCAAGATTTTCTCATGATAGAAGCAGATCTGTCTGCAACTGCTGTGGATGGAGCAAATCAACAAACAAGAACATTTGGTGGTATGAGAGGAAATTGTAAACAAATTGGGATGGAATATTTTGATTCTGTTGATTTAATTCACCAAGCAAAAACCATTGGTGAAGAAGCACTAGAATTATTAGAAGCTGAAGAATGCCCAACGGGTGATATGGATGTAATTTTAGCTCCCGATCAAATGATGCTACAAATTCATGAAAGTGTTGGTCATGCATTAGAAGTGGATAGAATTTTGGGCGATGAACGGAATTATGCTGGTTGGAGTTTTGTAAAATTAGAAGATTTTGGTTCACTTCAATATGGTTCAGAGCATATGAACATTACATTTGATCCTACTGTTTCAAATGAATTTGCATCTTATGGTTACGATGATGGTGGATTAAAAGCAGAACGTGAATATATTATTAAAGATGGGAAATTATTACGTGGGCTTGGAGGTATGGAAAGCCAAATTCGGTCTGGAGTTGATGGTGTGGCTAATTTCCGTGCAAGTAACTGGAATCGTGCCCCGATTGATCGGATGGCGAATTTAAATCTTGAACCAGGGAATTCCACGAGAGATGAAATGATTGAATCAGTGGAATATGGTGTATATATGGAAAGTAATCGCTCATGGTCTATTGATGATTATCGGAATAAGTTCCAATTTGGATGCGAATATGGGAAACTGATTGAGAATGGTAAATTGACAAAAACAGTTAAAAATCCAAATTATCGTGGTATTAGTAATCCATTTTGGAACAGTCTGAAAATGGTGGGTAATAAAAATACACTTGGCATCTATGGTACACCTAATTGTGGAAAAGGAGAGCCCAATCAAGTGATTCGTGTTGGCCATGCATCTCCACTATGTTTATTTGAAAATATTCAAGTTTTTGGGGGAGCATAATCATGAAAAATCATTTTAAAGATTTATCATTTAAACTTTTTGATGCATTAATTGAAGGTGAAATATTATCTACATCTTTTAGTGGTGAAAACAGTCAATTTATTCGATTAAACCAAGCGAAAGTAAGGCAAACTGGATTAGTAGATGATTTTGACTTAGGACTCAAACTTATTTCTGATGGAAGAACAACCTCTGGTAGTTTAACCTTATCAGGCAATTTGGAGAAAGATGAAACTCAAGCTATTTCTTTACTTACAACCTTAAGGAGTGAAATCTCTCAATTACCTAAAGATCCCTATATTGTTATGCCTTCGGGAGCACCATCCAGTGAAAATATTACAGTCGGGAATGGTCTACCATTCGAAAATGCAACTGAAGCTCTTATTCCATCTTTGAGTGATACTGATTTTGTCGGTATTTGGGCCAGTGGTAAAATATACCGTGGGAATGCCAATTCGTTTGGACAATTTCATTGGTTTGAAACAGACAATTTTGCATTAGATTATTCTTTGGTCACGCCAGAACATCAGATGGTGAAAGGAACCTTTGCTGGGAAGGATTGGGATCAGGCAAATTATGAACAAAATATTAAGAATAGTTTAAAGAAATTAGAATTAATGAATCGTAAACCTGTGAAAATTAAACCAGGTGATTATCGTACATGGTTTGAACCTGCTGCTGTTTCTGGTTTTCTTGATATGTTCTCCTGGAATGGAATTAGTGAAGCATCCTTACAGCAAGGGAGTAGTAGCTTTGGTAAAATGCGACACGATGGAATTCAACTTTCACCCCACTTTACTTTAAGTGAAGATTTCTCATCTGGAATGGTACCACGATTTAATGGAAATGGGGAAGTGGCGGAAGAAAGTCGCACTCTCATTGAAAATGGACAATTAATACAGACATTGATTAGCTCAAGAACAGCTGCGGAATATGGCGTTGAATCGAACCAAGCTGAATCGGGCGAATATTTAAGAGCACCAATCATGAACCCAGGGAATCTAACTCAGGATAATGTGGTAGAAACTATTGGTGATGGCCTATTTTTATCCAATATTCATTATTTAAATTGGAGTGATAATCCTGGTGGGCGAGTAACAGGTTTAACGCGATATGCTTGTTTTAAAGTTGAAAATGGTGAAATTGTAGCACCTATTGAAACTATGCGATTTGATGATACGTTTTATCGCTATTTTGGGACAGAATTAGAAGCAATAGGTGACACAACATTCGTATTACCTGAAGTTGGCTCATATGGTGGACGTGATATAGGCGGAACAGTTTGCCCTGGTATTTTGGTTAAGTCCTTTTCGCTGACTCTTTAAACTTGTTCCATGGCATTGTCATACATAGGAACCATTGACTGCCAGTCGAAGGGTTGAGCAATAGAGTGAAAATGTGTTGAGCGTACAGTTTCAATATTATCTATTGCCCAGATTAATTTTTGATATAATTCATTTTCTTCTTTAAATAAATGTTCACCATGTTGATCTGGGGGAATGAGTTCCGGATAAGTAAGTCTATTGGGAAGTATAGGCCATGTATCACAATACATGGCCTCCATCACACTTCCACCAAAAAATTCTTGGTTTGATGTAACAGGCAATATATCTGCTTTCCATAACCACTGAGCATAGCGCGAAAATGAATCAGCAAAGCCCCATTGGACAATATGGGATTGAAACGATTTTTCTGCGTTAATAAACGTTTCAGGATATTGACTAAAATTTTCGCCAAGAACAGCTAATTGAAAATTAAAACCATTATTTTTTACTTTTCCTAAGACATTAAAAAATGATTCTGGATTTTTATCATATTCCCATCGATGATTCCATAGAATGATGGGTAAATCTTGATGATCAGATTTATGTTCATCAAATTTCGCTAAATCCATTCCAAGGTGAAGCACCCGACATTTTTCGCGAATAGTATTTACAGAATCTAATTCTTGATGATCGGGGAAGTGGCGCAAAAAACGTGGAAGTGCATTTAGAAATGAATCCATATGAAAATCTGAATTAAAAAAAACAGTATCTGTTGCAAGGGCAGAAGCATAATTAATAAATCCATAATGTGTATCACGTTTTTGTTGAATATCTCTATCTGTTGGTGACCATGGATAAGATAATTGATTTTCATGGAAATAAATTGCTGTTGGAATACCATGAGATTTAGATTTTGTTAATGCTAAAAATGTAGTTAAGTCTAGCATATCTGTCGCTAATATTAAATCTGGTCGCCAGTCCATCGTATTAAACAATCTAGCGAGTGTGACAGCTCCACCATGCATACGCCATTTCCAGAATTGGCCCTTTAGAGTTAATAATCGAATATTGTGGGAACTAATTTTAGCAAATCCTTCTGCCCATTGTTGATGGGAACCAGTAAAATAAGGTTCTATGAGAAGAATATTCACATCTAAATATACTAATAATTAAAATATGGTTTGATTATTAGTACCCGGGACTGGACTTGAACCAGCACGTTCTTTCGAACACACGGACCTGAACCGTGCGCGTCTACCAATTCCGCCACCCGGGCATTAATCTTTTTGCGTTTAAAATTGGAAATAAATATTAGTTGAATTAAACAGGATGTAGCAAGTGAGTTTTATTAATGGATTCATCCAAATAATACTTCAATAATAATAATCCATTCCTATTGGTAGTGCAGTAAAATATCCTGTATTTTCAACGACCTATTTTATGACTACAAAGATTGTTTCCACGAACCGAAAAGCTTTCCATGAATATCATATTCTCGAAACATATGAAGCTGGAATTGTATTATTGGGCAGTGAAGTAAAAAGTCTTCGAGAAGGAAATGCAAGTTTAAAAGAATCATATGTTGTTATTCGTAGTGGTGAGGCATTTTTGATTGGAACACATATTCGCGCATACTCTCATACAGGATTTGTAGGGCATGAACCTGTTAGAAATCGTAAATTATTGCTTCATAAAAAGGAAATTGGCAAGATCCACTCTAAGTTAGCTGAAAAAGGATTAACTGCAGTACCGCTTAAGCTATATTTTTCAAATGGAAGAGTAAAAATTGAATTTGGGTTAGCTAAAGGCAAAAAGCTTCATGATAAAAGAGATGCTAAAAAACAAAAAGATATTAAAAGAGAAATGCAAAGAGAAATGGGAAAATATTCATGACATTTTTACCTGTTGAAGATCAATTAACCTTGATTCGCCGTGGCGTTGAAGAAATTATACCAGAAGAAGAATTAAAGTCGAAATTAGAAAAATCCATTGAATCTGGAATCCCATTAATTATCAAATTAGGCTGTGACCCAAGTCGTGCTGATCTACATATTGGGCATGGAATTGTATTAAGGAAATTGCGTCATTTCCAAGATTTAGGTCATCAAGCTGTTTTAGTCATTGGGGATTTTACAGCTATGATTGGAGATCCATCTGGAAGGAATAAAACACGTCCACAATTAACGTTAAAAGAAGCACGTGAAAATGCTAAGTCCTATGTAGAGCAAGCTAAAGTAATACTTGATATAAATAGCATTAAGATTGAATATAATTCAGAATGGCTAGATAGAATGAACTTTTCTGATATTATTTCACTCACGAGTTCATATACAGTAGCTCGTATGCTAGAGAGAGACGATTTTACAAAACGATTTAAAGATGAAATACCTATTTCTCTCCATGAATTTCTATATCCATTAGCTCAAGGACAAGATTCTGTTGAACTCGAATCAGATGTTGAATTAGGTGGAACGGATCAAAAATTTAATTTATTAGTTGGTCGGGATTTGCAAAGAGCGAACAATCAAAATCCCCAATGTATCATTACACTTCCGCTTCTAGAAGGTACAGATGGTATTGAAAAAATGTCCAAATCATATGGAAATCATATTGGGTTACATGACTCTCCTGAAGAAATGTTTGGGAAAACATTATCTATTAGTGACGATATGATTGAAAAGTGGTTTATTTTAGGTGCCGATGCAAATGAAGAAAAAATGGAAAAAGTAAAAATGGATTTGAATGACTCTGAAGTGAATCCTATGACTATAAAAAGAGATTTAGCTCGCTCGATTGTTGCTCTTTATTACTCAGAAGAAGAAGCTCAAAAAGCTGAAGCCCATTTTGACAATGTTGTTGTGTCTAAAGGGATTCCAGATGATATGCCAGCCTTCAAAATATCTGAAGAAAAATCTATTGTTGATATCATTTCAGAAGCAGGACTTCTCCAAAGTAAAAGTGAAGCTAGAAGAATGATTAAGCAAGGTGCAGTAAAGTTAGATGATGAAAAAATTTCAGATATTCAAGCAAAATTAACTTATAGCGATAATGAACACATTTTAAAAGTAGGGAAAAGACGATTCTTAAAAATAATATCATAAAAAAAATTCTCATGGGATTCATTTTGGTTCCCATTTTTATATTTTCTTGTAACTCATTAACTAATCAAAAACCCAAATTAGTTGTTGTAATGGTTGTGGATCAAATGCGTCCAGATTTACTCTCACGATATGATTCCTTATTCACTGGTGGATTTCGATGGCTCATTGATCATAGCACATGGTTTACAAATACACACCATGAACATGGCTATACCGCTACAGGTCCAGGTCATTTCGTGATTGGCTCAGGACAATATCCAGGGCCAAATGGAATGATGGGAAATGGATTTTATGATCCAATCATTAAAAAGCACGTCAATTGTGTAGAAGATCCAAATGCAACAGTCGTGGATAATAAAGGGAGTGCTCGTTCATATTCGAGATATACAAATACAACACTAACTCATTGGATAAAATCATTTAATAGTGAATCAAAAATTTATTCTGTAGCCGGAAAAGATAGATCAGCCGTTTTATTAGGGGGGCAAAAACCAAACTTAGCCCTTTATTATAATTACAATGGTGCATTTGTTACTTCAGATTACTATACAGATGAAAATCCAAAATGGTTAAATGATTTCAATTCAACAATGAATATCCCAAGTTATAAAGATTCTCTTTGGAATCGTTCATTAGATGAACAAACATATTTGAAATATTCAAGACCAGATTATTATGTAGGGGAGGTTGATGAATATTTAAATGATCCTTATTCACCTACTTTTCCTATTGGTATTGAGCCAGGAGAGGAACCAAAATCTTTTTTTATGGGGCGACCTTGGTTTGAGAGAGAATTATTAAAGTTAGCTGAAAAAGTTGTACTAGAAGAAAATCTAGGGAAAGACAATCATTCAGATATTTTATATGTTGGATTTTCAGCTATGGATTGGATGATTCATGATTATGGTCCTTATTCACAAGAAATAATGGATGCTATGATCAAGCTAGATAGGTATTTAATGCATTTTATTAATACATTGAGCCATGAAATTGGATTGGAGAATATTCAATTTGTATTGACAGCAGATCATGGTGGTTTACCACTACCAGAGTGGTTGAAAGAACAAGGTGTGGATGCAGGGAGATTTGATCCAGAGCAAACGAATGAAGCCAAAGAATGGATTGAAGATGAAATTTCTGAGAAATATGGTAAAGATTTAATAGTTAGGGACGGTTATAATTATTTTCTAAATGATGAAATGATAAAAAAAGAAGAAGCAAATCGTGATTCAATTATTTCAATTATAAAAGATTATTTAGTAAGAATTGATGGAATTCGCCTTGTTTTAACACCGGATGAAGTAAAGAATGGAGATAAAAATAATCCCATTTATTCTCGATATATGAACATGTTACATCCCACAATGAGTCCAGATATTATTGCTATTCCTGAAGAAAATTGGATTTACCGTCACCCTTATGGTACAAGTCATGGCTCCCCATATGATTATGATACGCATGTTCCATTACTTTTCTCTCATGTGAATAATGCCAGAAAGGATATGCCTCAAAAAGTGGAAACGGTTGATATTGCACCAACGATTGCCAAATTAATTGGAGTATCTGTCCCTGAAGATGTGGACGGATCACCCATTTCATCTATGTTAAATCAATAATTCAAAATATGACAAGTTTGATTCTATACTTTACATTCGCATTGGCAGTATCTTTTTTATGCTCATTGCTTGAATCAGCATTATTATCTATTTCCCATGCGCACGTAGCTGTTTTAGTGAAGGATGGAAAGAAAAGTGCTATTATCCTTGAGAAACTAAAACAAAATATAAGTCGTCCATTAGCTGCAATTCTGACATTAAATACTATTGCAAATACAGTTGGAGCGGCTGGTGTTGGAGCAGAAACATTAGTATTGTATGGGAACAAATGGGTTGCTCTTTCATCTGCAATATTAACGCTTTGTATTCTTATATTTTCTGAAATCATTCCTAAAACATTAGGCTCTGTATACGCAAAATCAATGATAAGTTTTTTAGCCTATACGATTGAAGCTATGATGATTATAACTATTCCATTTGTTTGGATGTCTGAATCACTATCTGGTATTTTAAAACGTAATGGCGATAATGGAAATAAAGTTTCAAGAGACGAACTAGTTGCTATGGCAGAATTAGGTGAAGATGAAGGGTCCATTGATGAGCAAGAAAGTGATATTATTGAAAATTTAATGAAATTAGATGATGTAAAAGCTGAAGATGTTATGACACCTCGATCAGTCGTTTTTGCGCTTCAAAAAGATAAAACGGTTGGAGAAGTTGCAAAAAAACATTCTCCAATAATTTTTTCACGGATACCCGTATTTGATAATAGTTTGGATGATATTATAGGATTTGTTCATCGATTCCATATCATGAATAAACAAGCAGAAGATCAATTTGATGTTCAGATTAAGCAAATCATGGAAGATGTGCACGCAGTATTGGAAAAAGATTCCATTTCGGATATTTTAAATACGTTTGTAAAGAGGCGTGAACAAATATTTATTGTTGCAGATGAATTTGGGACGACTACAGGCATTATTACGTTAGAGGATGCTATTGAAACATTATTAGGCGTGGAAATTGTTGATGAAATGGATAGTGTTGTGGATATGCGGAAATTAGCTGCAGAAAAGTTAGCAAGAGAACGAGCAGAACGAAAATCTGAAAAATAACTTTCTGTTTCACATTGAAGTTCCAATTCATTTCCACTAAATTCGCCGGCAAAAAATTTAAGGAGAAGTCTTTTTATGGCAAAGAAACAAAAGAGTTTCGCAGAAAAAGCTGCAGGTCAAGGTGGAGTAGATGCTACCTGGGTGAAGTATGTGAAAAGTGTAAAATCTGAACAAACGGGTAAATACCGTTTCAATGAACAAATGATTGGTCTTCAGGGAGGCGAATCTTTAGATGCAGCATTAAAGCGATTAGATGAAACTTCTAACTTAGTTGACATTGATTTATCAGAATTCATTGCTCAACAATCTGAAGAAATTGTTGAAGAAGTAAATGAAGTTGAATCAAAAGAAGATGTGGTTGTGACAGAAGAGTCTGATCCTGTTTCTGAAGGAACAGATGAAGAAGATTCAGAAGTTTCAGAGTCAGCACCGGCTGACGATCAAAAAGAATCTCTAGAAGATTAATTCTCTCGAATCCATTTATTTTGGAGAGGTGGCCGAGTGGCTGAAGGCGCACGCTTGGAAAGCGTGTTTGCGTTAATAGCGTAACGTGGGTTCGAATCCCACCCTCTCCGCGACAAACCAGTAAATATGCCCTCAGTCTACAATTTTTTAATCAATAATATTTACTTGTTATTTACTTGCATAAAATTATATACAGTAAAAAAAATCCGAAGCAGTAATTTATTAGACATAATCAACACATAATTAAATGAATGTTTACGAATTTATCCGAGAAAAAACCGAAGGGTTTCAAGAGAATGCTACAGAGTTCAGGGCCATATTAGAACCTAGATTTCGTAACTGGTCTAATACTATTAATGATAAAATTACAAATACACTGAATAATCCCTGGATAACCAATCTTAATCTATTTGATAAAAAAGTAGTTGTTCCAACACAAATAGTCATTAAAAATAAGGTGACAGAAAAAGTCTATAAAGAATTACGTGAACAACTTGGCCAAGAAATATATGTTGGCGAATGGGAAACGATTGATCAGGATTGTATCAATCAGTTTGCAGAAGTAACAGGCGATACGCAATGGATTCATACTGATCCTGAACGCGCACAAAAAGAATCGCCATTTAAGACAACTATTGTCCATGGCTTTCTAACATTATCTTTAATCCCCAAATTGACGAATACCATTAGTTCCGAGAAAAATTTATTTCCCGAAGCGAGGATGGTTGTTAATTATGGCTTGAATCAAGTACGTTTCCCGTACCCGGTGAAATCAGGCTCTAATGTCAGAGCTCGTACTCGTATAGTAGGGATACAGCCAAAAAATAATAGTATTGAATTAATAAATGAGATTAGTATAGAGGTTGAAAATAGAAAACGATTTGCCTGTGTAGCAGAAACTGTATTTCGTCTTTATTTTTAAGCTTGTTAACTTATTGCCTTTTATCATCTCCTTTCAAAGCTAACCCTAATCTAACTACAAAGATAAGCGCAACTGCGATAGATCTATTATTTATTACAACTTCTTGCGGAGTATTTCTCCAGTCTGAAGCCATATCTATCTAAAACCAGACACGAATGTGTGGCTGATGGTTTTACTTATAATTCTATAGAACGTTGTATGTGGTTATTACCAATAAAATATTGTGGAGACTTTTCCACAAGATTGAGCTTCACTCTTTCTGCATTACGTATCATTGCTGAAGCTAAAGTATCTACTTTAAGTCCAAAACCTTTTGACTCAGAATAATCATCAAACCATGTTTGTTCTCCTTGAAGTCGTATCAACATACCCGGCTTAAAAATAGAAACTTGATTAAAAGAGAAATTTGATATTATAGTTTGCTCTTTTTGACCAATAGTTTTCATATACATTAATGGATGTATCCAATCTTTGGCCCATATGTTATGATTTGCACCTTTTGCTGATATTAATGATGCGTGAGGTATTTTAGCATTTGCAGCCATTTTAGCGGCTTCATTTGAAATACCATACTCAATATCAACAAACTCTTTTGCACTCCCTGCACGCTTCCGCGTTGTACCTATGCAATTAAAAAAAACATCATTATTTTCCCAATAATTTCCTGTAGATAATAATTTTAAAAGTGATTCAACAACGATATCCACCACTTTATCATTTTTTTTACCATCTAAGACGGGTCTTCTTCCAATAGAAGTAACCAAATCACAATTTTGATTTCTAATTAGTTGATTCAGTATTTGTTTCCCGGTAGCACCTGTACCACCAATAATTATTGCTTTAAACATACAAAAATCTACCCATTATCCAAAAAGCATCAAACTTCACATTAGTTGGGTTTGATGCTTCTTGGAATAAATTGACACTCATTCATTATTCTGCCAATTTAAAAAAATTTTGCTACGTGAAGTTTATCGATTATTAATTGATATTTTTTAACTTCTTGGCAAATATAGTGTCTAGTTTTATACCTAAATAGAAAAATAAGGATAGTAATGAAGCTTAATAAATTGATAATGTTTTTTGTTGGTTCTTTTGTAATGATCAATAGTATAAATAGCCAGGATTTTTACGACATTGATACCATTAATACTATAGAAATTACATTTCAAGAATCGAACTGGGACTATTTACTTGATCAACTTGTCTATCAAGGGGATGAAGATAGACTAATTGGTACGGTGGCAATCAATGGTAATATTTTTGATAGTGTAGGTATTCGGTATAAAGGGAATAGTACATACACAGCCAATCAAGTAAAAAACCCTCTAAATATTAAATTAGATCATATTATTGATGACCAATCAATTGAAGGTTATGGCACTATAAAATTAGCCAATGCCTTCAAAGACCCTAGTTTTATTAGAGAAGTATTGAGTTATGAAATTGCCAGAAAATATTTTCCAGCCAGTCAGGCGAACTTTGCCAATGTTTATATCAATGGTACTCATCTTGGGTTGTATACTAGTGACCAGAGTATTGATAAATTCTTCATGCGGGCTCATTTTGGGAGTGATGAAAATACTAGTGTTAAAGGCGAAATCACTTCGGGGGGAGGTCCTCCATCAGGCGGAGTTTGGCAATATGTAGGTCAAGACTCAAACAGTTATTTTGGATTATACGATATGAAATCTGATTATGGTTGGGATGAGCTAATTGATTTTCTTGATACATTAAATAATTATAATGAATATGTTGACCAAGTCTTAAATATTGATAGACATCTTTGGTTTTTGGCTTTTTCTAACCTTATTGTGAATCTTGACGGTCCAATAAACAATCCACAAAATTATTATCTATACAAAGATGATTTCGGAAGGTTTAATCCAATACCATGGGACTTAAATGAAAGTTTCGGTGTTTTTTCGCATCATCAAACTTTAGGGAACCTGGACACTTATGGCTTACAGAACTATAGTCCTTTTACTAATTTAAATGAGAGTGGATTCCCAGTTATCAGTGAAATATTAAACAATGATACATATCGGAAAATATATGTTGCACATCTAAAAACAATGATTGGAGATAACTTCTCTAATAATTGGTATGAAACTAGAGCGCTAGAGATTCAAGATATTATAGCAGCAGATGTATTGGCTGATCAGAATAAATTTTATAGTTATTCTAATTTCACTGATAATGTATATAATCAAATTGGGGGTGCAGGACCGCCAGGCCCGGGGAATCAACCAATTATCGGAATTGTTCAGTTAATGAACGCAAGAGTTGATTACTTATTAGGACTCAATGAATTACAACTCGAATCCCCACAGATTAGTAATGTATTCAATTCACCTGAAAATGTATCTTCTTCAGATGAGATATGGTTTTCTGCGCAGGTTAGCAATGTGAATGATGTGTTCCTAGCATATCGATCAAACTCATATGGTATTTTTGATAAAATAAATATGTATGATGATGGCAACCATGGAGATGGACAGGAAGGAGATGGGGTTTACGGTATATCTATAATAGCTGGCCCTACTGATATTCAGTATTATATTTACGCTGAAAATAGCGAAGCGGTGACATTTTTACCTGCAAATTCTGAATATGAATTTTACGATATTGATGTTGAAACTAGTTTTACCAGTGACCTAGTAATTAACGAGTTTCTAGCGGCCAGTGAAAATTGTTGTGGGAATAGTATATTTAATGCTAATTCTGAAGATTTTGTTGAGTTGTATAATATTGGTATAGAGCCAATTAATATCAATGGATGGGGATTTAGCGATACAGATGGTTTAATTACGACAGTTGCCCTAGACACAAGTATTGCTCCAGGAGAATTTCTCGTGCTATGGTACACGGGAGATAATAATGGTTTTCCTGAAATAAATGAAAAACTTTCAAGTGATGGGGAAACTATTTACATAGCTGATGCAGATGGGAACCCAGTCATTAGTTATAATTTTGGTCCACAAACAGATGATATATCTTTTGGAAGAATATCTGATGGTGATGAAGAATGGGTTTTTATGAATCCTACGCCAGGAGCAACAAATACAAGTGGATTAAGTTTAAAAGATAAAACAGGTATACCAAGTCAATACGCCCTTTACCAAAACTACCCTAATCCATTTAACCCTGTGACTACACTTCGCTATGACATACCAGAAGATGGATTAGTCAACGTCACTATCTATGATATGATGGGTAGAGGAGTCAAGACACTAGTGAATAGTTTACAAACAGCAGGGAATAGTACAATTCAATGGAACGCTACCAATAACCAAGGTCAGTTAGTTTCTGCGGGTGTTTATCTTTATCAGATACAGGCTAGGGAATACATTAGTACCAAAAAAATGATGCTACTTAAATAAAAGCAATAGGAGCATTCATGAAAATAAAGAATATAAAAAAATGAGACAGAAACACAGTACTTTCAACTTAATAATGATCATAGCAATATCATTTGCCTGTAACCTGTTTGCGCAAGAACAGACTGTCGGATTATTCTTAAACGAAGAACAAAGTTTTGAAGGTTATACTTTATTCACTTCAATGCGTTCTACTGCAACTTATCTAATTGATAATGAAGGTAGAGAAGTTCATTCTTGGGATACTCAAAATGAAAGAACTCAGATGGCTTATTTAGCGGGAAATGGAGATTTAGTTGTTTCAGAAACTCCCATTGGAAATAATAGTATCAATGCTCCAGGTGGTACAGGTATTGTAGAAAAATACGATTGGGATGGAAATCTTATTTGGAATTATGAACTAAATGATTCAGACTCCAGATTACATCATGATATTGAAGTATTACCAAATGGAAATATTCTAATGATTGTATGGGAAAATAAAACTGTAACGGAAGCAATAGAGCAAGGTCGAAATCCAAATAATTTAGATGATGATGCACTTTGGCCGGACTACATTATTGAAGTTGAACCTAATGGAATTTCCGGAGGAAATATTATTTGGGAATGGCATGCTTGGGATCACCTTATTCAAGATTATGATTCTTCAAAACTAAATTACGGTGTAGTTATGGAACATCCGGAACTAATTGATTTAAACTATTCTACTAGTAATCATCAAGCTGGAATTGCCGATTGGCTTCATACAAACGGAATTGATTATAATGAAGAGTTAGATCAAATAATAATTAGCGTTCATAATTTTAGTGAAGTATGGATTATTGATCATAGTACAACTACTGCGGAAGCAGCATCTCATGAAGGTGGAAACAACAATAAAGGTGGTGATTTACTATACCGTTGGGGCAACCCACAAGCGTATGATTCTGGTACAAGTGCTGGCAGAAAACTTTTTGGGCAACATGATTCACAATGGATAGAAAATGGTTTTCCGGGTGAAGAAAACATTTTGGTTTATAACAATGGAATTGGAAGACCGGAAGGAAATTATTCAACTGTAGATGAAATTGGACTTCCTGTTGATGGAAATGGAATTTATTTATATCCAGAAATTGGTGAAGCTTATGGACCAACCAACCAAAACTGGATATACCAAGCAGAGAATCCGACAGATTTTTATTCTCAAAATATTTCAGGTACACAACGTTTACCAAACGGTAACACTCTAATCTGTGAAGGTCAAACTGGAACTTTTTTTGAAGTCACGGAAGATTCGGAGATTGTTTGGGAATATGTGAATCCTGTTGTGGAAAATGGTCCCTTATATTGGGATGAAGAAATTCCAAGCGGACAAGGTGGTTTTGAAAACAGTACATTCAAAATAAAACGATATGCTTCCGATTATTCTGCTTTTGATGATGTAGAATTAATTCCGGGAGAAGTAATAGAGTTGCCAACCGAAAATCCGGAAAATTATCATTATAAAATTGTAGATACTGGACAAATTCTAAACTATGATGATGAAGATGAAATTTCAGAGCCTTCAATTGATGAACCTTTTTATGGTCAAGATGCACAATATGATGGAAATCAACCAAATTATATAGATAATGGAGATGGAACAATCACTGATAATGTTACCGGTTTGATGTGGACAAAAACTTGTGATCTAACTGGTGATGGTGTAATTGATCATGATGATAAACTTACTTACGATGAAGCCGTCGCAAGTGCTTCGTCTGTTGATGTTGGCGGATATAATGATTGGCGACTTCCGAATATCAAAGAACAATATTCTCTGATTTTATTCAGCGGTATTGATTGCAGTAATTATCAAGGAAATGATCCATCGGAATTAACACCATTTATTGATACAGATTACTTTGATTTTGGTTACGGCGATACAAATGCAGGAGATCGTATCATCGATTCTCAAATGGCTACTTCCACTCTTTATGTTGGGACTACAATGAACGGTAACGAAACGATGTTTGGGGTAAATTTCGCAGATGGCAGAATTAAAGGTTATCCTTCCGATCAACTTCAAAATGGTGATTATAAAGAATATTATGTTTATTATGTTAGAGGAAATGAAGTATACGGGATTAATGATTTTATTGATAATGGCGATGGCACAATTACCGATAATGCCACCGATTTGATGTGGCAACAGAACGATACCGAAACAGGCTTGAACTGGGAAGAAGCGCTTGATTGGGCTCAGCAAAAAAATAGTGAAAACTATCTTGGATATAATGATTGGCGATTACCAAATGTAAAAGAACTTCAAAGTATTGTCGATTATACCCGTTCACCTGCGACAACCAATTCAGCTGCAATTGATCCACTTTTTACCTGTTCTGTTATTGCGGATGAAGGTGGAGACAATAATTATCCATCCTACTGGACAGGGACGACTCATACCAATATGCAGAATGGATATAATGGTGCATATGTGTGTTTTGGTGAGGCATTAGGTTGGATGGAAATGCCACCCAACTCTGGTAATCAACAATTGCTTGATGTTCATGGGGCAGGTGCGCAACGAAGTGATCCCAAATCTGGTGATCCAGAAGATTGGCCCTATGGACATGGACCGCAGGGAGATGTGATTCGAATATATAACTATGGTCGTCTTGTTCGGGACAGTCAATCAACAGTTGGCATTATAGACGGAGGGAGAAGTACGGAATTACCCCATAGATTCAGTATTAAATCCGTTTATCCCAATCCATTTAATCCAGTGACTACTATTGAGTTTGTATTATTACGAACATCTGATGTACGTATATCAATATTTAGTACAACAGGACGAGAGATTGACAATCTGCATAATGGTGTTAAAGAAGCAGGTACTCATCAAATCACATGGAATGCGAAAAATCATCCTAGCGGATTGTATTTTATAAAGATGGTATCAAATGGATTTATACAGACGCAGAAGTTAATTTTATTGAAATAATCTTTTTTCTCAAAAGTGAGATTATAGTAATATAAAGGATGAATAAATCAATAAATATTTTAATAATAATCTTTATCATTATAATTCATCCTACTTTTTCTCAAATAGTACAAGTAGGAGAAGGTAGCTATACAACTTCTTTTCCTGGAACAGATTCAGCTGGTAGAAATGAATATCCATCAGGATCTCCCCAGTTAAGTGGAAATGCTATTGGAAAACCAGTTCCAACAAATGATTGGTGGTCAAAACTCATAAAAGAAAATCATGCTGATAATTTATTTAATTATCCATTAACTTTAAAAACTACCAATGAAGGTTTAATTGTCACTCACATTCCATGGGGAGTTATTGGTGATTCTGCACCTATTGAAGTTGGCCTTACTGGCTTAATTACAAATAAAGCCACTGTTTCAGATTTCTCAGATTGGACTGTTACAATGAATTGGAATGATGGATCACATGACCTACAGGCAACATCGGGGATTGGTATGCCATTTCTTTACTTTACTAAAGGGAGTACTGATGTTGTAGAAATAAAAGTAAACTCTGGAGCAACAACTATATCAGATGAAATTCTCATCATAGAAAATGCAACTAACAATAAAGACTTTGTTTTCTATGGGCCTGTTGGAAGTACTTGGTCTCAAAGCGGAAATATTTACAGTTCTACCTTAGATGATAAAAATTATTGGTCTATGGCCATGCTTCCAGACGTTTCAACTAGTGTAAGTACCATAGCTGATGAATACAAACAGTATGCTTATGTTTTTCCAACTAACACTATTACCTCTTGGAGTTTTGATCAAAGTAATTCAAAAATCACAACAAACTTTTTAGTTTCAACAGAAGTTAAAGAAGGAACAAATACAAATATGCTATTAGGGTTATTACCCCACCAGTGGAATAATTTAGCTTCAAACTCTCCAACTCCAAGTGAATATTCATATGACGTTGTAAGAGGGGAATTAAAAACATTAGATGGTAATAGTTTTGTCGTGGAAAATACTTTCAAAGGGATTTTACCTACATTACCCTATTTAACTAATTATAGTGAAGGTTATAACCCATCTGAAATGGACCAAAAAATTTCACAAATTGAAAATGATGGCTTAGCAACATGGACAGATTCATACAATGAAGGACAGATGATGAATAGAATGATTCAAACTGCTAGGATTGCTGATCAAACTGGTGATTTTGAAGCAAGAGATAAAATGATTGGTACTATTAAAGAACGACTTGAAGATTGGTTAAGCTATCAATCTGGAGAAGTAGCATTTTTATTTTATTATAATGATAATTGGTCATCAATAATTGGATATCCAGCAGGTCATGGACAGGATAATAATATCAATGATCATCATTTTCATTGGGGATATTTTATTCATGCTGCTTCATTTATAGAACAGTTTGAACCTAGTTGGGCAGACCAGTGGGGGGGGATGATTAATTTATTGATTCGTGACGCCGCTTCTTTTGATCGAGAAGACACAGAGTTTCCTTTTTTAAGAAATTTCAGTCCATATGCAGGCCATAGTTGGGCAAATGGTTTTGCTACTTTTCCCGGAGGAAACGATCAGGAATCAACTTCAGAAAGTATGCAATTTGCTTCTTCTTTGATACATTGGGGGACCATCACTGAACATGATGACATAAGAGACTTAGGTATCTATATTTATACTACAGAGCAAACGGCAGTAGAAGAATATTGGTTTGATATCTATGAGCGTAACTTTGAGATTTCTCAGCCAAACCAACAATATAACTTAGTTTCGAGAGTTTGGGGAAATTCTTTTGATAATGGAACTTTTTGGACCTCTGACATTGCTGCATCTTACGGTATTGAAATGTATCCTATTCACGGAGGCTCTTTATACTTGGGTCACCATCAAGAATATGCAGAAAATCTATGGGATGAAATAACAACTAATACCGGAATTTTAAACAATGAAGTAAACCCTAATTTATGGCATGATACATATTGGAAATATCTTTCTTTTATAGATGCTCAAGCAGCAATAGATCTCTACAATTCTAATCCAGATCGTGCATTAAAATTCGGTATTTCAGACGCACAAACTTATCATTGGTTACATTCCATGAATGCTATTGGAAGTGTAGATACTTCAATTACCGCTGATTATCCAATTTCTGCTACATTTAATAATGGCGAGGAATTCACGTATGTTGCTCATAATTACTCGGATACTCCAATAACAGTTACCTTTTCAGATGGTTTTCAGTTAGAAGTACCAGCGGAAGAAATGGCTACGAATAGAGGATCTAATATATCTGGAACTATCTCATCCGATTTTAATCAAGCCTATATTAATGGAAGTGCCAATTTGTTGGTTCAAACTGAAAATCAGAATGTAAGTAGAGTTGAATATTATGACGGCACAGAGTTACTAGGAGAAATATTTACTTACCCATATGAGTATACAGCAACAAATCTTTCGTTAGGTATGCATAATATGTATGCAAAAATTTACTCTGGCTCAGATTTAGGGATCACAAATATTTTTAATATTCAAGTTGGGGAACAACAACCTTATATTGGTAGCTTTTTTCAAATACCGGGGACTATTGAATCTGGTAAATATGATTCTTATGAAGGAGGAGTTGGACAAAATATTTCATATTATGATAATTCACAATATAATGAAGGGGGGTACAGACCCAATGAATATGTAGATGCTGCATATTCTAATGATATAGAAGGCCCAACATTAGGTTGGATAGAGTCAGGTGAATGGGTTGAATATAGTGTAATCGTAGAAACACCAGGATATTATAATCTTAATTTTCGTTGTGCATCAGATATTTCTAATGGGGGTGGTCCATTTTATTTTGAAATTGATGGATATAGAATAAGTAATGATATATATGTTGAAAATACAGGCGATTGGGATAATTGGATTAGTCAAAATGTTGAAGATATTGAGTTAAATACAGGTGAACATATAATCCGAGTTGTCTTTAGCAATGGAGGATTTAACTTAGGTAAAATGACTTTCTCATTTGATAGAGATTTAGATTATTTTCCTCCAATTGCTAATGCTGGAGATGATTTGCTGATTATTCTTCCTGAGACAACTGCAATTTTAAATGGGGATCAGAGTCAAGATGATGACACAAACACATTAAATTTTTATTGGGAGCAAATCTATGGTCCAACTATTGTTATTTTCTCAGATCAATACACTGATAATCCGGAAATATCTGAACTGGTGGAAGGAACATATAAGTTCAAATTAACAGTAAATGATGGAGAGCATTTCTCAATTGACTATGTTTATATTTTTGTCTCTTCTACTTCAGATTTCCCACCAAATGTTTCATTAAATACTTCAGAAATGAATGACTCTTATTATTTTGGATCTCCAATTCAAATCTTTGCTTCTGCAAACGACATAGATGGAACAATAACTTTAGTGGAATTCTATGATTCTCAAACAAAGATCGGTGAAGATGACTCACATCCATATAGTTTTCAATGGGACAATGCCACAATAGGGATTCATGAAATTAGTGCACACGCTACTGATAACGATGGATTGACTTCGGTTTCGGAAGCATACTCTATTGAAGTTTTAGAGGCGCCTGATTGTACAGGTGGTCCAGATAATGGTGATTATACTTATGAATTTTCAGATGACTTAAATAACCCTACATTAACTTTTATTCCCAGTGCTGATCATGTAGGGAACCCTACTTGTATTTTATATTACAGTACAAGTGGAACACCTCCTGGATATTATGTTACTCCAAATATTCCTTTTCAAATTAATGCAAGTGAAGGGGAAATAATTCAATTTTATTACACTTATTCCTTTAATGGATTAGAAAGCAATACTGCAGGTAATCCTCATACATATGAAATAGGAAGTTGTAATAGTGGTCAATTGACAAATGAAGAAGATTTGGTACCAGTTATCTATTCTTTATATCAAAATCATCCAAACCCATTCAACCCAGTGACGACACTCAGGTACGACCTGCCGGAGAACAGTTTTGTGAATATAACTATTTATGATATGATAGGCAGGTTAGTGAGAAATCTAGTTAGCACTCAGCAAGATGCTGGCTACAAATCTATCCGATGGGATGCGACCAACAACTCAGGTCAGCCCGTTAGTGCTGGTCTTTATTTGTATATGATACAGGCAGGAGATTTCAGGCAGACCAAGAAGATGGTACTGTTAAAATAGTTATACCATTATATACTTAGAAATTTATTCCTTTTCAATCTCTTTGAACATAAACTATAAATGATGATGAATAATTACTGTAAAAAACACCCAAGCCACCTTCAAAATTCGAATCAGGTAATAGATACATATTTTGTCCACTAGGATCACCGCTAAAATAGTTAAAATAAGATTCGCTTGTTGCTTGGAATGTTAATAGCTGGTAACCATAATAATCAAAATATAACCACATAACTGGCGTAGGTGATTCTTCTACGTTCCACTGCCATGGATTAATGCGGTAAGGCGTATTGTTTTCATCTCGGAAATAAGGTCCTTTCCAAATTTGAAAGTTAAGTGTGGTATCATAAATCAAATTGGTAAAAATACTATCCCGGATGCCATTATAATTATAGTCAAAAAAACCACCACTATCGGAGTCAAATATGGTACTTAAAGAATCAAGTGGTTCTAACCCTTTGACATTGGACTCCAATGCATAATTTAATATATTTATTGTTTGAAAATTATTAGCATCAAAGTCAACTCCAAAAAAAGGATAACTAGCAAAGCTCTTTGTAAAACAATCACCAAACCTATAAACAATAGAATCCACATCTATATTATTATCTAAAATAAATTCCCTTGGATCCATTAATAGCTGACTAAATTGTTCTATTGATGTCCCATCTAAATTATTAACATTTATCATTTTTGGAGGTATCACTTCACCATCTGGACATGTGTAATCAGGCAATTCAGAAGACGTCAGATCTAGTCTGTCAGGTACGGTTGTGGTAGCAAATACAGAATCTTGCTCTTGTTCAACAATGAGGTGATAGGTAAAACCTGACTGAATAATAAAATTCATGTAGGAGCCTAATTCTTCTGGGGTTGGATTTTCAGATAAGGGAAAATATTTACCTTCACCTACATTTTTAAATGTAAGTATTTGATTTGTGGAATCATTAACCAAGCTTACGGTTGCATCATTAACCCATAATTCATCGATGGTTACATCTTCATCTATAAAAGCCGAACGGGACACTGACACTGTATCTAATACAGGGAGACCCGCGCTTATCGTAGCGAATACTACTAATTTTTGATCATACTTTAGTACATTGTCATTAAAATCGCATGATTGAAAAACCAGTATAGTTGTTATTATTAGTAAATAAGATTTTTTCATTATTAAAACTCCCATGTAAAGCCGATAGTTGGAATAATTGGAAATAGACTGATGCTATTTTCACGTATCCTACCTTCATCTGGTTCATCAACATTAGGCTCACCTGAGTCAGGTTTCCCATTCCCTGCACCTATTCCATTTTCATTACCAATATCATGTTTATCTTGATCCCAATCATCATCATCATCTAGACCATTATAAGTGTTTCCTAACGAATAAATTTTTGTAAATGTATTTTTTCGATTTAATGTATTAATAACTTGGAAAAATACATCTACATTTGTTTTCCCTATTTTTGCATGATATACCATTCCTAAATCCAATCTGCTATATGGTTCGTAACGATCAGAATTCCGAGTCCCTGGAATTGTTTTAAAAATTTCTCCGGGGCTTCCAGGAAATTTTTGAATATAGTATCCTAGAATCGGAGTATAGGCTTGACCTGATTGCAAGGCTAATCTCCAGTTTACTTCCCACTTATCATTGAATTGGTAATTTCCTAATGCACTAAATGAATGTGTCCTATCCCAATTTGTATAATATTCTTGTTCACCTTCATCATAAATACTATTCATAATTTTTCTAGAAATTGAAAACGTGTATGCCAGCCAACCACTTAGTTTACCAGACATTTTCTGTCCAAATAATTCAAGCCCATATGCATATCCATCAGCAGGAGTAACAATATTTGCCAAGCTTCCATCAGCTACTTGAGCATCTGTTGTTGATCTTTTTTCTTCATATGTAAGAAGGTTTTTTAAATCTTTATAATACCCTTCAATCTGTATTTTGTACCCATTTCTTAAATATTCTTCATATCCCAATACAACCTGTATCGACTTGCCTGGGTTAACAGAACTATCCGCAGCAATCCAATTATCTAAAACAGATGGATTAAAATCATCTTGAAATGTGCTGATAAACTGATGATAATTACCAATGGAAAAATTAATATACCTATCATCTGCTAATACATATTTTGATCCAAAACGAAAGTCAGGGAATATCGAATCAGGGTAAACATTATAATAGTTTAATCTAATTCCAGGCTCTATGGTGAGTCGATCACTAAATTTATTTTTCAACTTAATGAAAGTTGCAAATTCTACAGGAGATGTCTTAATCTCAAATTGGGTTGAATCTTGAAATTTGTTTATGTACTCAAAGCCTAGAGTCTTGTGTTGTATACCAAATTTGACCGTTGATACTGACGAGGCAAACCAAGAAAAATTGCCAGAAACTGTTATATCATTAATTTCATTATCACTGATAAGTCCACCCGATCCTCCTAATCCAAAACTTGTAAAAAATTGACTATTCGCAATTAAAAAATTACTGACTAGTTTTTCATTGATTATACGGCGATAATGAGCACTTATAGTATTATTCCCCCAGCGACCATTTAGTCCAAATGTATCAAATATAATATCATCTATCCCTGAGTAATAGCTCAAAGATATTCTGTCATTAGGTGTTAAATCTGTAAAGATGTGTCCTTGTATATCGTAAAAATAATAAGGTGGAATATTTTCTGCAGTTTCAGCAGGTAATATCTTAGGCAATATTAGGTCAAAATAAGTCCTTCGTCCGGAGAATATCCACGCACCCTTATAGAAAGGACCCTCAAGAGTTGTTTGCGCCGAGAGTAATGATAAGTTTGCTTTACCATTAAACTCATTTTTATTTCCCTCTCTACTTAACACATTTAGGACAGCTGAAAGTCGTCCACCATATTCAGCATTGTAGGCCCCCTTAATTAATTCTGCTTCTTTAACTCCATCTACAATAAAATTTGAAAATATACCTCCTAAATGAGAAGGGTTATATACAGTAATGCCATCTAACATAATTAAATTCTGGTCCGTATTCCCTCCACGTATGACTAAACCGGTACTATATTCAGAAGTCGTTAATACACCAGGAAGCGCCTGAATAGTTCGGAATAGATCAGGCTCTGCAAGAGCTGGTGCAGCCTTCATCATCCTTGGGTTCAAACTAATTTTACTTGGTTGAGTATTATATTTTCTTTCAATTTTTTCAGCTAAGACATTTACCTCGTTTAATTGTACAAGTTCTTTTAACAATTCGATATCCAGTTTCAAAGAATTATTAGGCTTCACTGCAATGGATTTACGAAACAGCTCATACCCTACATAAGACACCATAGTAACCTTATTACCAATTGGTATATCCTGAATGATATAATAGCCATTCGCATCTGTGGCCATTCCTTGTCCAGTTTCCTGAATAAATACATTAGCACCAATCAATGCTTCTCCAGATTTCTTATCCGTAATAAACCCATATATACTTCCAGTTTGGGCATAAATATTGGTTATCAAACAAATTTTAATTAAGCCAAATAGACTAATTTTTTTTAGTAATATCATTAAGTATCTCATTTGCATGTGTGTTAACGTTTATCTTGTCATATATTTTCTTAACTATTCCATCCGGCCCAACCAAAAAAGTGATGCGTTTAGGAAAAAATATTCCATCAGCTCCAAACAATTTTGATACTTTTTTATCACTATCTGATAGGAAAGTGAAAGGTAAGTTAAATTTTTCTTTAAAAGTCAATAATGATTTTGGAGAATCATAACTAATGCCAAAAACCATAATATTTGCCTTTTTATATTCTTCATATACGTTGCGGAACCCGCAAGCTTCCTTTGTTCATCCAGGAGTTTCTGCTTTTGGGAAAAAGTAGATGACTACTTGCTTTCCTTTATAATCCTTTAAAGAAACTTTCTTCTGGTTTTCTGAAATTAATGTAAAATTCGGGGCGACCTGTCCCACAGCCAAGATGTTGTCACTATTTTTGGCTTTAAGTCCTTGAAAGATACAGATTACGACTATTAAAATAATTATTCCAATTTTCATACGATATATTATCCTTTATTTAGGTTTCAGGATTAACTCCTTAAATAATCTAAAGTTTCAAAATTAAAAGGTATGGGTGTTATGTCAAACATCCTGTAGATATTTTTTGATTGGCATACATTCCCTTCAATAAGCATCGTCAATTGGTCATTGGTGATAGGGAACCAAGAAAACCGCTCAAAAAGTTTTGCTATTCCTTTAATAGCGAAAACGGGTACTGGAATAGTCCATTTGTTTTTTTCATAAGCTTTGGAAATGATACTAATAATATCTCTCCAATAATAAGTTTCACCACCTAGACTAAATGTTTTTTTAACTGTTTTTTCTTCTTGAATGGACTTTACGAAAATAGTGGCTACATCTTTTGCGTGTATTGGGGATAAAGCATAATTACCAGCTTTCAATGGATTGAGCCCAGTATAGAAAATAGGCGCAGGAAAGGGTAGACTAAGCATATCTTTTTTCAGCTGTGTACAAAACTCCGGTCGGTTATTCCCACGTGGATCACCAAATATCAATGATGGATGAAATATAGTATAATCAAGATCAGCACTCTTTAGATATTCTTCTGCCAATAGTTTTGATTTTTGGTATTCTGTTCTATTATTGTATACACCATTAGCAGACATTAAAATGAATCGGTTAATATTTAATTCTTTAGCGATTTCTACACATTTTTTTACCCCAATATAATGTAAGCACTCAAAGGTAATTCCTTTTTCTGGGAATTCACGTATGATACCAATATTATAAATGATTGCATCACAATCCTGCATAGCATCTCTAATAGCACTATCGTGAGAAATGTCACCAAATACCAATTCACATTGTTCTGCCTGAAGTAATTTATATTCTGATCCTTTTCTAATTAATAGCCGGGGTACTATTTCATTATTTATCAATTCATCAATGATATAGGAACCAACAAACCCTGTACCCCCCATTAATAATACCTTCATATAGCAGTGACTTGGTTTAAAGATAGAAGGAAGTTATGATAATCTTTTGAATTGAAAAGATTATGAATTACTTCCCTTCGATATTCAAAGATATAATTCAAATTGTTTTTTATCCATATAGCGTGTAATAGTTTTCCGATAATGCCAAATGGTACACTATATTGTATTTCATCATGAATCTCAACTCCATCAGAACCTTCTACAAAGGTATGCGTATGATGCCAATACTTATATGGCCCTTTTATCTGTTTATCTACGAATTTGTATGGTGGTTCATAGGATGTAATTAAAGTTTGCCAATGAATTGGCGCTTTGAAAATTCGAATTATATAATCTATCAGCGCTCCTTTTTTCATTTCAATGGGTGGAGGCGTTAGGATTTTAAAATCTAGATGATCAGGTGTAATTAAGGATAGGTTTTCTGGTCGGGAAAAAAAGGCGAAGATTTCAACTAGGGGTCGCTTAATAATTTGCTTTGTAGTTATCTTATATATTTTCATTGTTTATTATAATATAATCTTAGAAAGCAAATCGTTAAAATTATCTATGATAGAAAATAATTCGGTCTTGGTATCTGTTAATTGGGTAATTGCATTTCCGCCAACAAAAATTTTGATATTATGCTTTAAAGCTATAGTCAATAATTCATCTAACTCTTCTTCTATTTGGTCTAGGTTTTCAATGTAATTCACTGAGATTACTATATACTTTGGATTTAGTTGATCAATTAATCTTTTTAAAAACTTTATTGGGAAATTACGACCCAAATTAAGTGTCTTGATTTGATTCAATTCTAACAATTGTTTAACCATAATTAATGGTAATTCATGATCATCGCCAGTAAAAGTGAAACATATGGCTGCGGTATCATCAACCAATGGAGGATATTCCAATAATTCGCCCAAATCATAGAGAGCTATACGAACTGCTTCAGATGCTAAATGTTCTTCATAAACTGACAGTTTATCAGCTGCCCATAAATAGCCTATTTTATGTAAAACTGGGAATACAAGTTTATCATAGATATTATGCAATGGATTGCCTTTTAAATATAGGCCAGTAAGTATAGTAATGAGTCGTTTATTATCAGCAAGAATTGAAGCATTAAGAAAGAGAGGGCATAATTCGTTATAATCGCCCTTCTCGATATAATGTATCAAATTTTTATCGGCCAATCCCTGTAACTCAAAAAGATTTACCTTTTGAACTTTTTTCTTATTGTTTTTTAAAAATATATTGATATGGGCAAGTGTAAATTTTCTATGACCACCCTGTGTTTGAAAGCATGGTAACATATTAGCATCAGTCCAACGCTTTATGGTGGAAACATTAACTCCCATTAATAGGGCGACATCTTTGGAGTTCAAGTATCTCATATTTTATATAGAATATTTCATATTTAAATACTGTTATTGAGTGTTTCGAGCGAATTTATTTTTTATATTTTCAATAAATAAATAAGATGATGGTACAATAATTAGGGTAATTACTGTTGCAAATAACACACCAAATGCCAAAGAAATCGCCATCGGAATTAGAAACTTTGCTTGGACACTTTTTTCCATTAACATAGGAAAGAGTCCAAAAAAAGTGGTTAGAGATGTTAGTAAAATTGGACGAAAACGCCTAGGGCCTGCCTCAAGTACAGCCTGCTCAACAGTATGACCATCATCTCTATAACGGTTAATAAAATCCACCAAGACAAGTGCATCATTCACAACGACACCAGAAAGCGCTACAATTCCAATCAGAGAGAGAATTGTCAAATTTTGGCCCATAATAATATGTCCAATGACAGCGCCTGTTAAACCAAATGGAATTGCACCCATGATGACAAGGGGTTGTGAATATGAGCGAAATGGAATTGCTAATAAGGTATAAACCACAATCATTGCAAAAATAAAATTTTTGAATATGGATCCTAGACTATCATTTTGTTCACGTTGCTCTCCCTCCAATGAAAAACGTACAGAAGGATAATTTTTCATAATATCAGGTAAATCTACTTGCGTTATAGCCGTCAGCACTTCGTTAGATGTTATTTTAGAAATGTCTACATTTGCTGTAACATTAACCGCCCGCTGTCGATTAACTCGATTGATACTTGAATACCCCTGAGTAAACTCCATATTCACCACTTGGCGTAATGGGATTGCACCTCCTTGATTATTTCGTACCATTAACCCTTCAAGATTTTTAATGGTTTTCCTTTCATCATCAGGGTATCGAATGAACACTTTTACTTCATCGCGACCCCGTTGGAAACTTTGAACTTCTAATCCATAAAATGCCTGACGAACTTGACCTGCAACATTGGTCATAGTAATCCCATAATATTTTGCTTCTGGTCGCAAAGTCAATTCAATCTCTTCTTTGCCGAGGCTAAAGGAGTCTTTAATATCGATTACACCAGGATATCGAGCCAATTTTTGTTTGAGCAAAGTACTAACCATATTTAGGTCATCCATATTTTGGCTAGTTAGTTGAACATTGATAGGATCACCAGCGGAAAATAAATCAGAAGTAAAAACAACTTCCTTAACACCAGTCAGTGGTGGTGTCAATTCACGCCATCGCCTAGCAATTTCTGTTGCACTAATAAGTCGCTTTTCACCTGGAGACAATTCGATAGCGTATTCTGCCAAATGAGTACCACTTTGATTTCTGCTACCGCCATTAGGGCCTCCCCGGCTTTTATTCTTTACTGGTTGGTCGCCTGCAGTTGATAAAATATTTATAAATATTTTCTGATCTTTAAATTCATTAGATAATTCTTTTTCTAATTTATCAGCTGCTTCAGCAATAATACGTAACCCTTCTATTGATTGTTGAATGGGAGTCCCTTCTGGGTAAACAATGGTAGCATTGACTGAATCAGCTTCCAGCGGTGGGAAAAAGACAAATTTCATCCATCCACCAGCTAGTAAACCTATAGTCAATAATAATACACTAATTGAAGATGCGAGTGTAATACCTTGATGCCTTATCGTCCAACCCAATAATGGTTTGTACTTTGTATGGATAAACCACTGTAGTCCTACTTTAATTTTATTTTGAACTGATTCCCATCGCCGACTCAAAGTATTTATCCAGGGAAAACGGCTCTTGGGGGCTTCAGAAATATGGCCGAGATGGGAAGGAAGTATTGTGAGAGATTCAATCAGAGAAAAAACTAATACAATAATGGTTACTAAAGGAATAATTCTCCAAATTTGGCCAATATTACCAGCAACGGACAACATGGGTGAAAATGTTGCAATAGTTGTTAATATAGCAAAGATAACTGGTGTGGAGACTTGAGAAACACCTTTAATTGCTGCTTCTTTCGGCGATAGTCCACGCTCTCGCCATAAAAATACATTTTCTCCTACTACAATGGCATCATCGACCACTATACCTAGGACTAAAATAAAGGTAAACAAGGAAAGCATATTTATAGATAAATCAAAAAGAGGCATTAACCAAAAACCACCCATAAAAGAGATTGGGATACCTAATGAAACCCAAAATGCCAATTTAGGTTTTAAAAATAATGCTAATACCAATACGACCAACCCTAATCCTAGATAGGCATTTTTTGTAAGTAAATCTATTCTGCCCTGCAAAATAATAGCTTCATCTGACCACGTTTTAGCGGCTACTCCTTGAGGTAAAACTTTATTTAAGTTTTTCACATATTTTTTGACTGATTCAGATATGGTTAAGGCATTTTGATCTCCTACACGATAAATACGAATCAAGATAGAAGGGTAGCCATTAAAATTTTGAGCTAAATCAAACTTAGCGAAACCATCCTGAATCTTTGAAATATCACCAAGAAGTAGACTTGATCCATCTGATCGGGATATTATGGGGATATTTGCAAATCCATCTTGAGTGTACTCTTGTCCTTTTGAACGAATCAGGATTTCTCCAACTTCCGTCTCGATAACTCCCCCAGGAATATCCATTGAATTTAATTTGATTGCTGAAGCCACTTGTTCCAAAGTCAATTGATGCTTTTTTAAGGACAACTCAGAAATTTCAATGGACATTTCTCTATCTTTTTTACCAACAACTTTTGTTAAAGACACTTCAGGAAGGGCATCAATTTCGTCTTTAACCTGATCTGCAACAGCAACTAAGCTTTCTTCATCAATATTACCATATACAGCTACTGTGATGACATCAGAAGTAGGACTTATATTCTGAATAATAGGTTTTTCAGCATTATCAGGAAATGTATTAATAGCATCAATTTGTGTTTGGATTTTATCTTGAATTTCATTTACATCTTCACTAGGTAATATTTCAACACTAGTTACACCAACGTTTTCTGATGCGGTAGATGTGATTCGTTTAATGCCCTTTAACCCTTGGAGTTTCTCTTCAATTCGTAAACAGATTCCTTCTTCAACATCTCCAGGTGATGCCCCTGGATATACAACAGAAATAGAAACAATATCCAATTCAATATCTGGAAATACTTCCATTTTTAACCGGGGCAAGGTTAGCGTACCTGCAACCAATATAAATAACATAAACATATTAGCAGCTACCGAATTATCGATGAACCATCGTATGATTCGGTCCATTAGTTACTATCCTTTTTTTGATTCAATTTCATACCTTCCACTAGGACAGCTAAACGAGTAAGAAGTATAGCGTCTTCCGATGATAGTCCACTACGAATGAATGCAGAATTATGTTCATAACGTAGCACTTCTACGTCTTTTTGGAATAAAACACCTTCTTCATTTACCACCCATATTTTATTATCTCTAACTGTATAACGCGGGACAACAGCAATTTGAAGAAATTGTTTTCCTTCAATTTCAGCTTTAACAAACATACCAACTTTCAAAGGGAGATTATGAGTATATGGATTTGATACTTGTGCAATAACTGAAAGCATTCGTGTCCGAGAATCGATTTCAGCAGCTGAGCGAATTATTTTCCCTTCCCAAAAGGCCTGATTACCTGCATACAGTGTATGTAATAAAACACTGGGTTGTTCATTTGTAGGAATATTTCTTCCATCTAAGGGGATATTTAAAAATGCTAAATCTTTCTCAGCAATGGGCAAAGATATTTCCACAATATCTGTGGCATACACCTGTGCCAAAGCAATACTAGGTCCAACCACCATCCCTACATCAACATTTTTTTTACGAATGCGCCCATTAAAGGGAGATATAATATCAGTGCGAAAAAGGTTCCGTTCAGCTTGCTCGTAACCTGCTTCCATAGCTGCTAACAAAGCCTTTGCTTGAGCAAGTTGAGGTTTTCGCAATGTAAGATCACTGGCTTCCCCACCATTAATTCGTTCCCATTCTCTTGCGGCCAATAATGATTCAGCCATTTCCCTCTCATAATTAACCTTAGCTTGGGATAGATTAGATTCTGCGGCAATGAGCGCTAATTCATAATCACGCTTATTTAGGCGGAGAAGAACGTCACCTTTATGAAAGGTAGCACCACTTTGTAAATTGTCAGAAACCCAATCAATTTTGCCAGATATTTCAGGCATTAACCTAATTTCAGTTCTTGGAGTAACCGTACCTTGGGATTCGACTTTAACACGAATATCCTTCATAATTACGGGCTGAGTTTCAACTAATGGAGGTATGAATTTCTTTTCTGTTGATTGTACAGCTGGCTTTGCTAAAATCATGACAACTGTCATGATAAGACTACCTAGTAAAATCCAAAACGGAGTATATTTTTTAAATATTATTTTCATTTTATTGCCTTAATTATTTTTGTAGGTGAATTCACCACCTAGTGCGAGTAGCAGATTTATTCTAGCATTAATTTGTTGTGATTGAATAGTAATTTTACTTGAACGGGCACTGAACCATTGCTGTTGACTATTCATTACTGTCACCAAATCTGTTAATCCTTTTTCATAACGATCAAAGGCTAATATGTAAGCGGAAGCCGCTTGCTGTTCAGCATCTTTTATTGCAATGAATTGACGTTGAACCGATGCATCAGCTGTTAGACTTTGTTCTACTTCAGAAAAAGCAGTAATAATAGTTTTAATCACATTTTGTTCTGCAAGCGTTAACTCATTTTTAGCTAGAGATACATTAGCTCGAAGGCGACCACCCTGAAAAATTGGAGCAGTCAAATTAGTACCTATATTCCATACTGAATAATCACCATTTAAAATATTTTGGATATCTGATGTAGATGTGCCTCCGCTTGCTGTAAGAGTAATAGATGGTAATAAATTACGCTTAGCTTGCGCCATTCGATAGCTAGATGCATCTGCTTTTAATAAAGCAGATTGGATATCTGGTCGTCTGTTGATTAACTCTGATGGTATGCCAGCTGGTACATTCGGAAAGTGAATTGGGAATGTTGAAGGAATCATTAATGAACCAGCAGGGTATTTACCCATCAACATTTCGAGGACTCTTAACGAATTTTTATATTGAATGGATCGATTTTCTTTTTGAACGATACTCATTGCAAAGGAAGACTCAGCGATTCGAAGATCTAAACTAGATGATAGTCCATTATTATATCGATCTTGGACAATATTGCGTATGTCAGCGAGAGTTGATGATGTTTCTATTGCTAGTTGATTTTGTATTGCAGCTTCAACGGCATTGTAGTAGGCATTAGTGAATTGAGCTGATAATGAAAATAGGAGGTATCCCAATTCATTTTGTGTGGCTTCATATTCTTTCAATGCAGAACGTCTTTGGTTCAATAGTTTCCCCCAAATATCAATTTCCCATTGGACACCAAGGTTTATCCCATAATTTTGTGAATCGAAACTGACTTCTGAGTTTGATGAACTACTAGATGTTGAGGTATTGGGTGAATTACCACCAAGCCCTAACATACCACCCGATAAGCCAAAAGCAGATAAATTTTGTTTACGATTACTATTAGAGTTTGTCCCTGAGACATTTGGTAATATAACCGCTCCATTTATTTTTGCAGTTTGTTTAGCAATTTCTAATTGAGCGAAAATTGATCTTAAATCGGGATTATTGTTTTGAAATATTTCAAAATATTTTTGGAATGTTGTATCTGAGAAGGATTTCCACCAAGGACCAGTTATGTTTTCTTGCTGAGGTAAAGGCGTTAACCATGTTTGGGGTATTTCTTCCGGTAGCGATATGTTAATTTCTTGTATACTAGCACAGCCTTGAATATTAAATTGTCCAAAAAGCATAAATACTATGAAAATTATTCTAGTTGTATGCTCAACTAACATTTGTTCCTAATCTCTCTATTATTGCAATCAGTACTTTCCTAGTAATATTTGCGTCATTTTCCGATATAATAGATCTCATATTATTTCGAGTATTCTTCATAAGTGGCTCAATTTTATCAAATAATGACATACCCTTTTGGGTTAAATGAATATGCTTTTTACGTTGATCAGTATGACCTTTTACGCGAACTACAATGTTTTTATTCTCAAGAGTACTAATTATTCTTGTGACGGATGCTTTGCCTTTCCCACATTTTTCGACAATTTCATTTTGAGCAATACCATTATTTTTCCATACGGGCATTAATACCATCCACTGATCTAATGAAAGATCATATCCCGCATGACTCACTATGTACATGAATTTTTTAACCGTTGTGCGGTGGGCTAACCCCAGCAACACAGGTAAGGGTTCTTTGTTTAACATTGACTTGTCCATAATAATACCTTAAATAATAGTTGAATATACAACTATAAATTTCATATTTAAACTATAATATTAACATTCTATAGTAAATAATAAAGCATATTTTAACAATTATAGTCACGATTAATATGCATTATTCTTTATCATTTTATTTGAACTAATATTTCATTGCGGCGGAAAGGCGGCAATACCCAAGGTGAATTATATTGCGCAACCATAAAATTTCCAATTTTACTCAAATTGAGTTCATTTATTCTTGTTTTAAGTATTTTTTGGTAGTCTGCTACTTTGTCTTGAGTTGCCCAGCCACCAAATTGAATAACAGCTACACGGCTTAGTGATCTTTCTTCTAATTTTACATGATCCAAATTAGGTTGAGGCAACATTGGCATTGCATATTCTTTAGGCATAACAAACAATATTTCATGTTCTTCAAGATCTGTTGAAAGTTTTTGAGAAATCACTGGCGCGGTCATTGCTATACTCATATTTTTATCATTTCCACCAAAAATATAATTTGCAATCCGGTGGAATCCTTCACTCTGTGCTTCTCTATAACTAAGATGAACGTTAGTCTTAGCTATAATCATTGGCATATATTCTCGAATTTCTACCTTACCATAGTTTTGAATTACTTTATAATTAGGTTTTTCAATAGCCAATATTGTACTCACTCCAAAAATGTAAATAAGCATATTTTTCATGTTATTGTTAATTCATTCTAGCCATTTCCTTTATAAAAAGGAATGAGAACGGCAGTGTTGTTCTTATATGTTTGGTATTCATCTAGATTTCCCCATTTCTTATCAGCATACTCTTCTAAAAGATTTATTCCACTAATTTTAGTCAGCATCAGAATAACGAATAGCGGTGAAATCAAAGTTGCATTTTGCCAACCAGAAAGTGATGGATAAGATATGATTGCCATACCAATCCAAATTAAAATTTCACCGAAATAATTTGGATGTTGTGATATAGACCAAAGTCCTGTTGTAATAAACTGACCGCGTAATAATACGTTTTTTCTGAACTGTCTTTTCTGTTCATCTGCAATTACCTCAAATAAAAATCCAATGACCCAAATAAATCCGCCAATACCAAGAAATAAATCAGCTTTGATTTCTGGATTATTTAGAATTAGAGTCAAAGCATTTGCTATTGTCAAAAAGGCCCATAAACCTGAAATACTAAAAAACATCAGAAATTTGAAAAAGGATATTTTGGCTTTTAAAAATCGTTTGTCTTCCCCTACATGAAAAACTCGGATTAGCAAAAATAAACCTAGTCGTAATGCCCAGGCGAGAACCATTACAGCAATAGTTTTAGACAGAAGTGAAACAGAACTACTCTCACTTGTAATATATACCGCCAAACCAACCATGACAAAATATGCTGCTGTTCCGGTAATATCATAAAATTTTTCCGTTTTTGAAAAGAATGATGGTAAAAACAATATCCAATGAATGATGAATCCTATCCCCATTATCAACATTAATGCAGGTAACCCAGTAAAAGATGGTCCACCACAAGACCCAGCCCAAGCAAATGCAGCTGCGATGATGATAGAAATGATTGAAATAAATAAATCACGCATAATTAATAAACCTTATTTATTTGAAATTTATTTGGTTCATGCTCGCAGTCATCTATTATATTGCCACTTAAGTGAATAAAATCACTTGTCATTTCTGAAGTTTCCCATTTTGTATTAGTATTTAATAAAGTCAATAAAGTATGGCTTCCAAGAGTTGATACTTTAGAATAACCGGAATAAATAGGTAACATATAAATACCTTTAACAAATAATTTTCTCATTTTTCTAATACGATTTTATTATTTAAATAAAATAAAAATGGAAGAGTCAAGCCCCATACTATAGCTAGAATAGTTATCGAAAAAAATGATACATGAAAAACAAGCGCATCAAATTTTACACCAGCTATATATGAAAAAGGGCCAAAAATGGATCCAAAGAGAATGGCATAAAACCATTTACCATCTAACCTAGATAAAGAATGGTTAATTGTCGTCGCAAAGCCTGCCCACATAGCAAGGATCCAAATTGGAGCCATGAATTCAAAAGTTAGTCCCTGATAATTAATTAACGTAGTCTGTAGCATTACTGTATCTAGGACAGCACCCAGAAATATTACAATTGCAATAAAGATAATTTCAGATGTATTGATTTTAAAAAAGAAAATATGTACAAATAAAAAAAAAGCCATAATAATTGAGCCAAAATGGGGATGTCCGTTTTGAACACCGAATACACAAGCCCACCAACTCAGTTGAAAACCAGCAATATTGAACAATTTATTAATATTTGACATGATCAAATATTAATAAATTGTTCAATATTACGCAAGATAAAAATGAGCGATATAAGCGATTTATAGAAATAAAAATATAAAATATAATATACGCCTAATGAATGTCCTTATTATTTCAAAAATAAAATAATTTATACGAGGCTAGTAATGAACTTTTTACTCGTGAGTTCGTATTAATACAAAGGAGTATAATATGGAATTCTTAAAAACACTGAAAAAAGTTGAAGTTGTGATTCTTGGTGAGAAGAAACCTATGGACCATTGGAAGAAATACAGGAAAGATCATTGGAAAAAATATCGTACGAAGAATAAGGTCTAACTTTAGACACACCAAGCCTCACATCAGTGGGGCTTGGTTAATCTTATCTATATCTTAATAAGATTGAGATGATACGAAATTTATTAGCAATAAATCAAATATTGGGAAATCATACTTTTTTTCAAAATTTTTCTTCTTCATCCAAACCGTCAATATGAATTCCCAATTGGTTTTCAATGACTTGTAAGGAATCGACTTCACCAGACATGACCATTCCATCAGCAAGTATAAGATTTTTAAGATGATCTTTTAGTGCCCCTTGAATTTGTTCTTGAGGGAGTGCAATCTTAATTTGGTCTAAAATTTGAATAAAGAATGATTTTCTATCATTCCTATTAAGCTGATTTAGTTTTGTGTAGGCATCATTTATAAACTGGTCGGCTCTTTCTGAAGAATGCATGGGAAACATTTCTGCTAATGCATTTGACCAAGCTTCCCTTTCTTCGTAAGCTGCTTCGTTATCTGATAACTGAATAATGGCAAATAAATGTGTAACCACTTCAACAGGTGACATGTCTTTTGGTTCTGTAAATGTTGGTTCTTTTTCTTTTCTGCTAAATAATCCCATAATGAATTCCTTTGTTATTGATTGCCATTGCATTTCAATTCAATCCTATTGAAGTTAATCCTATGGCGAACGAGAAATTATTTCAGCTAACCGAGGAAGATAAAGAAAAATATCGAAAATTGATTAATAGTATTGATTTAAAAACTCAAAAAATAATTATTAATATTGCTGTTCAGAAAATCAGAGAAATTGTAAAAAATAATATAAATGAAGTAGAAGCTCAGCTCGTCAAAGATATAATGCAACTAATTGGATTGATAGAAACTTTTCCAGGATTAACAGATCATATGAAACAAAGAATTATCTTTGCTTTAACATATTTTTGTGATGAGAATGATGAGATACCCGACTTTATTCCAGATATTGGGTATTTGGACGATGCGTCTGTTGCGCAGTGGATTGTAAATGGTATTCTTCTTGAATTGCCACCACCTACTAAGGCTTAAGAAAACTAATCTGTAACTTTATTTTCAGGTAAATCTTCTTCTGAAAATTGCCATTGACATCGTCCACACCACCAAGGTTTCCCTAGGTAAGCTGGCTCATTATTTTGTAATTCTAAAGGTTGTTTACATTTAGGACAATCTTTTTCAGTCCCAGTCTCAGGCCATTTATAATCTTCGCGATATTTTAGCCCTTTTTCATGTGTATGGTGATCTTGCATAGGGAGAAATTACGGTGATTAGCAGTTGTGTGAAATTAAAGTTTTTTATATCGCATTTAAAATAAGCGTAATAACGATGAGAAATAATCCTATGCCCGAAAAAGATTGTATTTTGAATTCTTTATGAAGTGATTCAGCTTGTGCTGCATAATGGTCATAAAAAAGAAATACATCTAGCGTATCATTCGGAATAACATAAACTCTTTTAACAGCTTCTGATAAATTTCCTTTTACAAATTTATTCGATATTTCTGGTGGTAAATACCCCACTTCATGAAATCCGGGTAATACAGGGATAACATCTTCCAATGGATCTTTTCCAATATAAACACCATCGATATAAAGGGGAGCACCTAAACTATCAGTATGAATATATAAGAATCCAAAATTTTCCATATCTGTTTTTGCTGATTGACCAAATGCAATTGAGCTTCCAAGAATCAAAAGGAATAAAAATAATATTTGTTTCATAGTGCAAATTATTTTTATCTCACATTGAAAGCAAATAAGTAAATTCAATATTAAATGAAAAAACAATTACGACATTTATGGCTCATTTCCATCTTTTTCACGATATCATGTGCCTATTTTAACACATTCTATAATGCTCAATCGTATTTTGATAAAGCAGAAGATCAGAGGCTCGAAAAATTAGGACAAAAATTGCCCAACTCTGTTTTGGATGCTTATGGCAAATCGATTAAACGGTGCCAGAAAGTGATTAATGATTATCCTGAGTCTCGATTTAGAATCCCAGCTATGATGCTTATGAGTAAAGCAAGATATTATCGAAGTGAATACAAAAGTTCATTAGAACAACTTCAAGAGATTAAACAAAGCGATCGTGATGAATACGCGGAAGAAGTTGACTACTGGATAGCTTTATGCAAATGGAGGCTAGGTAAAGTTCAATTTGCATTAGATGCACTACATCAATTAAGTGAAATATCTAAATCAAGAGATCTAAAATCTCGATGTTTACTTTCTCGTGCAGATATTAACCTAGAATTATCACAAGATAGTGTTGCTCTCGAAGAGTTGGAAGCGGCAGCCGAATTAGCAAGGAATAATACCCAAAAGTCCCAGATCTATACTCGTTTAGCAGATCTTGCATTTAAAAAAGGAGATTATGAAAAAGCTTTATCTGCTTTTAAAGGTGTTGTTAAAGCATCTCTATCTCGAACGAAAATTGAAAATTCTCATCTTCAAATATTAAAGATATATCGTATACAAGGGGATTATAAAACGGCTACCCGAAAAATTAAATCTATGTTGGCTGATGAGAAATTTAAGAAAATTGCTGGTCAACTTGATTTGGAACTTGTTCAACTCTACATTGCGCAAGGGGAAATGGCACAGGCAGAGACACGGTTACAATCAATAGTTAATGATTACCAAAGGTCTGCTGTATCAGCTGAAGCATATTATTTATTAGGTCAAATAATGATTGAATCCTATTGGGACTTAGAGAAAGCTGACGAATATTATGGAAAAGTAGGGAAAGAATATAATAAAACACCATTTAAATTTTTGGCAAGTGAGAAACAAAAAGACATTCAATTATACACGACGACAAGAGAAAATATAATCATTTGGGTAGATGAACAGTCCAACCCAGATACGCTTAATACTTTGAATGATACAACTGAAGTAGAACCAAAATTATTATCAGATTTTGATCCTGCAGAAGCTTACTATTTACTCGCTGATTTAGAAGCATTCAAATTCAATCGATTAGATTCAAGCTTAATAATAATGGATAAAATCCAGACGGATTTTACAGAATCAGCATTTTATCCGAAGTCACTCTTTACATCAATCTTTATTCATAATCAATTAGGTGATTCGTCAAAGAGCCAAATTGCAAAGAATAATTTAGTACTTCATTTTCCGAATTCTGAGTATGCCTATTTCTTATCAGAAAAAGTAAATACCAAAGAATTAGAACCCATTGAAATAAAATTTAAAAATGCAGAATCCTATATCTCCACAGATATGAGTCGAGCGTTATTATCATTTATTGAAATTACAAAAACTGATTCTTCAGACGAATTATCTGCTTCAGCAGGTTATTATTTAGGGCATCATTATGATTGGATTAATGTAATCCCTGATAGCGCAGTTAAATATTATTCATGGGTTTCAAATCATCATTCAAATACTGATCAGGGCAAATCTGCATTAAATCGATTAAATACTATTTTAAGTGTTTTAGCAGACACATTGGCTCAAGATATTTCTTTAACACCAGATTCCACAATTTTAGACACTATAAATATTGATCAATAGAATGAGACTAACACTCTTTTCTTTTTTGTATAAAATAATTCGAAAAATTTCAATTATGCTATATTCTTTTTGGTCGATGTTAATGGGGAAACCATTCGATTTAGAAACTATCTCGGATTTTGGTAATCGCCAATTGTCTCATTTGGATTCTATGCCATTCGATCTATTTTATTCATTTTCAATTCCAAATGGAATTATCACATCTTTTTTAAATTATGAATTTAAATCTCCCTTAATTGCGGCTTCATTCCAGCCTGATAAGAAAGCTCTTTCAAGATGGCTAAGATTTGGGCTCGGTGGAGTTACATTTAAAACTATGATGCTTGATCCCCAAACTGGCAATGAGAGACCACGCTTATCAGAAATAATGGTTAATGGTAAAAAATCGTTTATAAATGCAATGGGTTTGCCAGGTGAAGGAGTTCAGTCATTTGTAAACACCATTCTAGATGAAAATATTTTTCCTAGGGAAATACCATTAGGTTTAAGTATTGGAGGCGATAATAAAGAAGAATATGTACAGGTATTTCATGACATTAATCGGAAAATGAGTTCTATATATTCTCAATTATTTTATGAATTGAACATTAGTTGCCCAAATACAAATGATGGGAAAATGTTAAGTGAACATCCAGATGATTTATTATATGTTTTGTCAAAAATTCGAGAAGAGAGCCAGTGTCCTATAATCATAAAATTATCGCCAGATCAAGACGAAATTGAAATACTTCGTATGATTGAAACAATTAAATCCGTTTCAGATATTGGAATTAATACAGGTAATACATCATATATGAGTAGAGAAAAAGCCGGATTAAATGAATACAACTTCAAGCCTGTTGGTGGTGGCGTGAGTGGACCTAGCCTTTTTCTCAAAGTATTAAATATGATTAAATTACTTAAACCCTTTAAGTTGCCAATTATTGCAACAGGTGGTATTGATTCTGGGGAAAAAGCAAAAGCAGCTATCCATGAAGGGGCCACTCTAATTGGAATGGCGTCAGCTCTAGTAATTGATCCATATTGTATTCCTCGAATAAATCAATATTTGGGTATTCATAAATGATTACAGTCGTTTTATTAGACCCAAAGATACCACCCAATACGGGAAGTACAGCTCGTTTATGTGGTGCCATGAATGTTAAACTAGATATTGTAGGAAATATTGGTTTTGAGTTAACGGATAGTCGATTGAAAAGGGCGGGGCTTGATTATTGGGATCATATAGAGTGGAAATATCATGCGGATAGAGATTCATATATTTCAGAATTAGTGAAAAAACGGTTCCATTTTTTAAGCACAAAATCAGATAAACCATATACAAAATGCGAATTTAAAGATGGAGATTATCTTGTTTTTGGGAGTGAAACAGCTGGGATAGAAGAATCATTGCTAAAAAAATATTGGGATAATACTTGTACAATTCCCATGATTAATCCAAATATCAGAAGTTTAAACTTAGCCACAAGTGTAGGAATTGTGTTGTATGAAGCCCTTAGGCAAACAGATGCATATTAAAGGATCAGTATATTTATTAATTTTATTGTTTGGTGGATGTGCTAGTTCTCCGCGGTATGGTGCGTCATCTACATCTGTACCAAAACTTAGTAAACCAGGAAAATCAAAGAAGCCCATTCGCCATCAAAAAATAATGACAGGTATTAGTTCATTCTATGCAGAAGATTTCCATGGAAAATTGACAGCTAATGGAGAAGTCTATGATATGTATGGTGTAACAGCAGCTCATAAAACACTTCCATTGAACACCATTGCTCGTGTAACAAACCTTGATAATGATAAATCACTAATCCTTAGAATCAATGATCGTGGCCCCTATGTTAAAGGAAGAATATTGGATTGCTCATATGGTGCAGCAAAGAAACTAGGATTCTTGAATAAAGGGACTACACGTGTTAAAATCGAAGTCATAGAGTGGGGAGATAATAAGTATATGAAACATAGAAGTAAGCCATAATGAAAAAAATGTTTATGATAGTTAATCCTCATGGAGGATTAAAAAAGGGAATTGGAATTCTTGAAAAAGTTAGACCAATCTTTCAAAAAGCCCAGATTGAATTAACAATCCTTAAAACAGAATATGCAGGTCATTGTCGAGATTATGCTAAAGAAGTTGATTACACTGGTTATTCAGGCATATGTGCTATCGGCGGTGATGGGACCATGCATGAAGTAATCAATGGTATGTTATGTAGGCCTGACAGGCGACAATTACCTATTGGGCTTGTAACTGGAGGTACGGGTAATTCGTTCATGCATGATTTAGATTGCTTGGACCCAGAAATAGCAGCAAAACGCATTGTGACAGAAAGAAAAAGAAGTATTGATGTTGCAAAAGTTGATGCAAATGGTGAAATAATTTATGGGTTCAATATTATTGGATGGGGAATGCCAACTGATATTAATGAGCTTTCAGAAAAAATGAGATGGCTCGGTGGACAGCGGTACAATATTGCTTCTATTATTGAAGTATTTAAGTATAAGCAACGTTTAGCAAAACTAATTATTGATGGAAATACCGTCGTTGGTGATTTTGGGTTCATTCTAGGGTGCAATACTATTCACACTGGGAAAGGAATGAAAATGGCTCCTTTAGCGCAGTTAGATGATGGATTAATAGATCTCATTATAGCTCGGAAAGCAGGAAGATTAAAACTTTTATCCGTATTCCCAAAATTGTTTGGAGGGACACACGTAGGTGATCCAATTGTGGACTATCGGCAAGTGAAAGAATTCTCAATAATTCCCCAAGAAGATAACATTTTAAATATTGATGGAGAAATGATTGGTAATACACCTATCCATGTAACTGTAATGCATAATGCGATCGAAGTTTTGGTGTGATATCCATCACGATTCATTATTAATAAAGAATGTAAAATAGGAGTCAATTTTTAATGTCTGCTCAATCTTCTGACAGAATGTTTATTAATATTATCGGGATACCTAGCTGGATAGCAATCATCTGGCTTGGTGGATTTTATTATTTTAGTTTTATAGCTGTATGTGCGTTAATTGGTCTTGTTGAATTTTATAGCATGTCTGAGCTAAAGGGTGTAACTCCAAATCGTTATGTAGGGATTACATTTTCTATTCTGATATTAGCTTACTATTGGTTTACTCCACAGGTGAGTGAAACTCTTTTTATTGGTTTCTTAATTATTGGAATTATGTGGCTTCTTATGGAAGAATTATATCGTGGATTACCAAACGCTGTAGGGAATATGTCCTATACATTTTTTGGTATTTTTTATAGTCCACTATTGCTTGGGACAGCAATACCTATTCGTCAATTTGATTCAATAAATAATATTTCCTTAACCTTCGCATTAATAGTTAGCGTTTGGGCTTGTGATTCTGCCGCATTTTTCTTTGGTACAAAATGGGGTAAAAAGAAAATATTCCCCAGAGTAAGCCCTAAAAAGTCATATATAGGATCCATTGCAGGTGTATTTGCTTCATTCTTAGTAATGACTATGTTTCAATATTTTGGATGGCTTGGGGCAATGTTTACTGGGTATGATATATTTATTTTTAGTATGATTACAGGTATTTTAGGTCAAGTGGGCGATTTCGCAGAATCATTAATAAAACGTGATGTGGGCGTAAAAGATTCAGGAACAATTTTAAGAGGTCATGGAGGTGTGCTTGATCGATTTGATTCCTTGATATTCGCCATGCCTATTGCCTACCTTTACACCCACTTTTTAGAACTTATTTAATCTTTTCAGACCACCGTACATGGAATTAAAATCAATTCTTGCCACAGATTGTGGGAGCACTACAACAAAAGCAATCCTTATAGAAAAAATTGATGGTGAATTTCGTCTCAAAGTGAGAGGTGAAGCTCCAACTACCGTTGAAGCTCCTTTTGAAGATGTTACAAAAGGAGTCTTAAATGCGGTAATGGAAGTTGAAGAACTAGCAGGTCGTAAATTATTAGATGGTGACAATATTATGTCTCCTCAAAAAAATGGTTCCGGCGTTGACATCTATATCTCTACAAGTTCGGCTGGTGGTGGGCTCCAAATGATGGTGGCAGGCGTGGTTAAATCTATGACTGGCGAATCTGCAGAACGCGCTGCATTGGGTGCAGGGTCGATTGTTATGGATGTTATTGCATCAAATGATGGAAGATTACCACACGAAAAAATCAAACGTATACGCCAGTTACGACCTGACATGATTCTACTGTCAGGAGGGATTGATGGCGGAACGGTGTCCCATGTTGTCGAATTGGCTGAAATATTAAGTGCAGCCAATCCTAAACCGCGGTTAGGGCAAAACTATAAGTTGCCCGTAATCTATGCTGGAAATATTAAAGCACAAGACCAAATACGTGACACACTTGGTGAATTAACTGATTTAGATATTGTTGATAATATTAGACCCGTTCTAGAACGCGAAAACCTTGGACCATCACGCGATAAAGTACATGATTTATTTATGGAACATGTGATGGCTCAAGCTCCAGGTTATAAAAAATTAATGTCTTGGACAGATGCACCAATAATGCCAACGCCAGGCGCAGTTGGGTTTTTAATTGAAATGATTGCCAAAGAAGAAAATATTTCTGTTGTTGGGGTAGATATTGGCGGAGCAACTACTGATATATTTTCTGTTTTTTCAGGGAAATTTAATAGAACGGTAAGTGCCAATTTAGGGATGAGTTATTCTGTATGTAATGTATTAGCAGAAGCTGGATTAGATAATGTATTGCGTTGGGTACCACTTGATATTGATCGAAAAGAATTAACAAATCGCATTGGCAATAAAATGATTCGACCCACAACAGTCCCTCAGTCTCTAGAAGAATTAATTATTGAACAAGCCATTGCAAGGGAAGCATTGCGACTATCCTTTAAACAACATAAAGAATTTGCTGTTGAACTAAAAGGAGTTCAAACTGAAAGAACAATTTCAGATGCATTTGAGCAATCTGGATCCGGACAATCATTAGTTAATATGATGGATTTAGATTTACTAGTAGGATCTGGAGGTGTATTATCTCATGCACCTCGTAGGTCACAATCAGCACGAATGCTTGTGGACGCGTTTCAACCTGAAGGAATTACTCAATTAGCTGTTGATTCCATATTTATGATGCCGCAATTGGGTGTTTTAGCCAATATTGACAATAAGGAATTATCAGAAGAGGCTCTAAAGGCAGCTTTAGAAGTATTTCATAAAGATTGTCTTATTCGTTTAGGTACATGTATTGCCCCTGTGGGAAAAACAAAACCTGGAACACTTGTTTTATCGGCTCATTTAGTATTTCAGGATAAATCCACACAAACGGTTGAATTGCACAATGGTGAATTAATAAAAATTGATGCACCTTATGAGCCTATTAAGGTAATATTAACACCAGCTAAAAAAATGGATGTTGGATCAGGGGTTGGTGAACCAATTGAAACTGAAATATTCGGAGGCGTTACTGGACTTCTTTTTGATGGTCGCGGGCGACCGCTAGATGTTCCAATTGAAAAAGACAAGCGATTAGGCTTGCTTGAAAAATGGTCAAATGCAGTTGACGAATATCCGAAAAATAATTAGATAAATAACATAATGGCACACGCATATACACCGGGACTTAAAGTATTACATCAATCTGATGTAGAAAAAAATAGACGACTGCCAATTAAAGGGAAAGTCGTTAAAAATATTGGCGATAATGTATCTCCCGATATGATTGTCGCTAAGACTGATTTGCCCGGAAATGTTCAAATGGTAAAGGTATCAAATTTGCTGAATATTGGGCCTGGAGATATTAAGGATGCAATGATTGTGGCTATTGGAGATCATGTGGATAAAGATCAAGTCATTGCTGAAATGGCTGGTCTCTTTGGTCTTTTTAAATCAGACGTTAAATCACCAATAGATGCAACAATTGAGTCCATTTCCGATATTACAGGCCAAGTTGTCTTAAGAGAAAAACCAATTCCTGTAGAAGTGGATGCATATATGTCTGGAACAGTGAAAGATATTATTCCTGAAGAAGGAGTTATCGTCCAAGCAACTGCTGCCTTCATACAGGGGATTTTTGGTATCGGTGGTGAAAGCCGTGGTGAAATTGTAATGGTGACTGATAATAGGAGTGATGAAATTACTCCCAATCATATTTTAGAAGAGCATGCTGGGAAAATAATCGTAGGTGGTTCATTCATAAGTTTAGAGGCTTATCGGAAAGCAATTTCAATGAAAATAGCTGGTGTTGTTGTTGGTGGTTTTAATTATTTTGATCTTGAACCTATTTTGGGATATACATTGGGTGTAGCTATTACTGGTAGTGAAGATTTAGGAACATCTTTAGTTGTAACTGAAGGATATGGGAAAATATATATGAGTGATAGAACATTTTCCTTATTGAAAGAACATGAAAACAACTTTGCGTCAATTAATGGGGCTACTCAGATTCGCGCTGGTGTTATTCGGCCAGAAATTGTTATTCCATTGAGTGATGCTCAAAAGTCAAATATTGAAGAAACTCGAGATCAGGAAATAGGAATCGGGGTTGGTAGTTTGGTCCGGATAATTCGTGCACCATATTTTGGTAAAATTGGAAAAGTAAAATTATTACCTTCAGAATTGAATAAAATGGAATCAGAAACGATGGTACGCGTAGCAGAAGTGGATGTAAATGGAGACATCCTAATAGTTCCACGGTCCAATTTAGAAATGCTGGAGACTAATTGAACTCTATCGCAACTCACTCCAATAATTCTGCTGATTTAACTCAGCAAGATATTCAATTTATCAAAAATATTGCAAAGAGAATTTATAATTCAGGATTAGTGACACCTGCAGTTTTATTTCTAGAAATGACAAAGCCACTTTCCTTATTAGGAAGTCATTTTCTTGTATTCTTTGGTCCCATTATTAATGCTTTTATTCGCGCAGAAAATTATTATAGGGCAACTGAAATAATGGAAGAACCAAAAAATGTGGAATTATTAATTAAAGAAATTGAAGCTTTAGAATGGGCAAATGAAAAGCCCGAAACGGAGAAACACTCATGAGAGACAAACAGTTCTGGATTGGTTCTGGTATTATTATAGTCTTTTTATTGATCTATAATATAATTGGACATCCACATTTCTTAACAAATCGAACCGTCATGTTTTTTGCGATTTTATTATTCTCTGGAACGTTAATTTATTACACAAGAATGGCAATAATGGGAGAACCCATCTTCCTACGTGATATTCCGGGACTTAAAGCTGTTGAAGAAGCAGTCGGAAGATCCACGGAAATGGGCAAGCAAGTCCTTTTTGTCCCTGGTATAATGGATATGGACCAAGTCGAAACGGTGGCTGGCGTCATTGTATTGGGGCATGTGGCTAAAATGACAGCAAGATACGAAACGCCATTAAATGTGCCTGTATCACGAGCCATTGTGATGAAGGCAGGCCGAGAAGCATGTAAAGAATCTTACCTAATGGAAGGTCGTCCTGATTTATTTCAAGATGATATGGTGCATTATTTAACTGATGACCAATTTGCTTATGCAGCAGGTGTAAATGGAATTATGGTTAGGGAACAGCCAGCTGCATGTTTGTATATGGGGAAATTTTTTGCAGAATCCCTCATTTTAGCTGAAACAGGGAATTCTATTGGAGCTATTCAAATTGCTGGTACAGCATCTCAGTCACAAATTCCATTTTTTGTTACTGCATGTGATTATACATTAATCGGAGAAGAATTTTTTGCAGCTAGTGCCTATCTCTCACAAAAACCAGAATTATTGGGAGGCATCAAAGGTCAGGACGTTCTAAAGGCTATTGTGGTTGGAACAATATTATTCGCAACCATTCTTAGATTTTTCCATGATATGGGTTGGGTGTCTTGGGATATCATGAAATTTTTAACCATTCAGTAGGAATTTAATTATGTTTTGGAAAAGAACTATTCCCATTGCCATCGTAGGTCTTGTGGGGTTTTTAACATTATTTGGCTGGTTTATCGATCAGCCCAACATTAAAGCATTCGTCGAAGATGATGCAACACAATGGTATGATATTTTAGCCAGTTTTGCCATTTTCCTTGGAGCATTAAACCTATTGAAAATGCAATCGCAAAAAATTCTTAAAAAACAAAAAGGATGGCAATACAGTATCTTCGCTGTTGGTGGATTTGTATTCTCAATATTAGCTGGATTTGTAATTAAGGGAAACGATGCTATTCAATGGGGAGCACATGTTACTGGAAAAGGAACATTATTTAAATGGATGTTTGAATTTATGTTTACACCATTGGCAGCAACAATGTTTGCCCTATTAGCATTTTTTGTGGCATCAGCATCATATCGTGCATTTCGAATCAGAAATTTCGAAGCAACTCTTTTATTAGTTGCAGGAATTATAATTATGCTGGGTCGAGTTCCAATCGGGTTAAGAATATCGTCTTGGTTTGTTATGTATATTACATTGTTAGGATTTAGTATTGTTGTGAATACATATTTTAAAAATAAACAAATTACATTAGCCTTTGTTGGGGGTGGGATACTCCTAATAACCATAGCAGGATACTTAATGGGATGGCCGATTGATGAGCCGGGATTATTTTACCTACCTGTTTTACAAGATTGGATTTATAATATACCAAACGTAGCTGGAGCAAGAGCAATTATGATTGGAATTGGACTAGGTATATTTGCAACATCAATGCGATACATTCTTGGCATTGAAAAATCATACATTGGAGAATAATCATGAATAGTTTTTTAAATATGATTTCACAGTTTGGCCAATTAGATAGACGATGGATTTTCCTTATTATTGCACTTGTTGTATTGTTACCTTTATTCTTCCCAATAGGATTACCCATTCGTGCGACTGAATCTACAAGGCAAGTTTGGGAAACTGTTGAAAACCTAGAGCCAGAATCAAAGGTTCTAATGTCTTTGGAGTATGGACCAAGTACAAAACCAGAACTTCACCCTATGGCATTTGGCATCATTCGGCATTTGCTAAAAAATGGCCACAAAATATATATTACATGCTTATGGCCTGATGGCCAGTTCATGGCTGAAGATATCATAGAAAAAGTCATTGAAAAGGAATTTCCCCATAAATTCTATGGTGAAGATTTTGTTCTTTTAGGATTCAAACCAGGCAATGAAGCAGTTATAAAAGGGATTGTTAGTAATATTAGAAAATTATATACAGTGGATGCACGCGGAAAATCTGTAAATAGTATCCCAATGATGAAAGGTGTAAATCAATTTAAAGATTTTGACTTTCTATTTTCAGCAAGTGCAGGATACCCTGGCACCGTTGAATGGGTACAGTACGCATCGGATCCAACAGGTGTTCCAATGAGCACAGGTACAACTTCTATTCAAGTGAATGAAGTGATGCCGTATGTGCAAGGTGGGCAAGTGAAAGGCATCTTAGCTGGTATGCCGGGAGCAGCCGAATATGAAGCATTAATTGGGATCCCTGGAATTGGAACAAGTGGAATGGATGCACAATCTATTGCCCATGTTGTTATAGTATTATTCATTGTTTTTGGAAATGTGGCTTTTTTCGTTGAACGGAAAAAATCACAAAAATATTAGAGGTGGTTGAAATGAGTGGTGAAATTATTGGTGCTTGGATAGCGGTATTTTTAACATTAGCTATTTTCTCCTATTTGTATAAAGATAATGCATTTTACAAAATCGCTGAACATTTATTTGTTGGAATTTCTGCAGGCTATTGGACATCCATGTTTTTTTGGACTCAGATTCAACCCAACCTATTTGGACGACTATGGCCATCAAGCCACTATAATGCTGATTCTTTTTGGTATTCTATTTATAATGGGTTAAGCTGGTTTAGTAGTTCAGTATTTCCTGTTGGTGGAATCGATAAAGGTCATGAGTTGCATTTAATTTATCTTATACCATTTGCGTTAGGTATTATGATGCTATTAAGTGTGGTAAACCAATGGAGTTGGTTTGCACGGTGGGGTATTGCTTATACAGTTGGAATGGCAGCTGGCTTAAGGGCTTATGGCTATTTAAATTCAAATGTTATTGCTCAAGTTCGAAATTCTACGCTTAATTTTTCTGATCCTGATTTGCCAGTTTTTGCATTAATAGGCAATAGCTATTTCAATGGATTACTTTTGCTAATTGGAACCATCGCTGGATTATTGTATTTCTATTTTTCTAAGGAGCATAAAGGCACATTTGGAAAAGTAGCACGTGTTGGTATTTATTTTCTAATGGTGAGTTTTGGCGCATCATTTGGATTTGCTGTAATGGGGCGAATATCTTTACTAATCGGTCGTTTTGTAGATTTGATTACTTATAATGGTGCTGAGTACCATCATGCTACGTCTTGGATATTGATAAGTATGATTATTCTATTAGGGTATTCAACATTTAAAAATGATAATCATGGTGAAACCCCAGTAGAATAAATTTTCTATAAAATACGTGTTATTTTAGTATGAATGTGCCTTACGTCACATTCGAGGCTTTGAACCTTTCTTTTTTGTCTTGTGTCCATTATATTTCATCTCTGGGAACCTACCAAAATGAACATATTTAGGCTAAAAAAGATCATTCTTGCGACTTTTACAATCGTGTCTATCACGAGTCAAGTCTTTGGTGTTGAGCTAAATCAATTCATCGGGACCTGGACAGGGACTGAATCATTATCTAGCGATTTTGTTGATAATTATAGCAATAAACCAATTTCGATTGATATTTCTGATGCAGAAAATAGGGAGGGGTTCCTCTCATTTTTATCTTCATCAGAATTTATTTTTAATGAAGATTTAATTTGGGCTATCCATTATTTTACTTATGATAAAGAAACTCATCAAATTATTTTTTATAAATGCTTTATTACTCCGCTAGGCTTACTTGGGAATCACGAACTAAGATATAATATTTTAGAAATTAATGAAAATCTCATGGTATTAGACTATAGTACGCAAGATAATGATACGGTACATCAGATCAGAGTTTCTAGAGATGCGCTGGGAGTTGACTCTAAATCGATAGCTTCAATTTTTAAATTATCACAAAACTACCCAAACCCATTTAATCCTGAGACTGCCATTCAAGTGAATCTTCCTCAAGATGAATTTATTCAGCTTGAGATTCTAGATATTAGTGGACGAATTGTGAATCAGCTTGTTAAAGGTATACAATCTGAAGGTATTCATTCTTTTCGTTGGAATGGGACTAATGCTTCAGGAAAATCTGTGAGTGCTGGAACATACATCTATCGTTTATCAAGTGAGAGTGGAATTGAATCTAAAAAAATGATTCTATTAAAATAGACACTTTAGTTGTCTTTTTAATATTCCTATTTAATCATTCATTTCAAAATATCTGGGGCTTTATGAGAGGGGCTTTATGAGAAAAATTTTACTCATACCATTATTTATTTTTCAATCTATATTATGGGCTACTTGGTTTAATAATGTTCCAAAAACTCTTTTACAACCAGATGGTGAAAAAGTAGAATGTTTTATTTCAGGTGATCAATTTTATCATCGACTTCATGACAAATCTGGGTTTACTATCGTTCAAAACCCAGCAAATGGATATTTTGTATATGCCATAGAAAATGCAGATACTATTAGACCATCTTCATTCATTGTAAATCAAATTGACCCAACCCAAATGGGATTGATCCCAAATCTTATGCTCTCATCTGAAGCATATCATGAACGTAGAAATCTTTTTGAAGATGAAATTTCTCGTGATGGGCGTGATGCCCCTACGTCAGGAAATATCGAGCAAATCAATGTATTTATAAAATTTGCAGATGACCCTGCATTTCCTAATCCACGATCTTATTATGATGCTGTTTTTAACTTAGAGAATGAACCTTCTTTAAAACATTATTTCCAAGAAGTTTCATACAATTCACTCGATGTAAACACACATCAATTCCCAGGCACTTTTACAGATGCTAATACAGCATACATTGATGAACATGAAAGAGGGTATTATAGTCCTTATACTAATACTAATCTGATAGGATATCAAACGGATGCACAACGAAGTGAGCGTGAACATAATTTGTTAAAAAATGCTATTGAAGCTATTGCATCTCAAGTCTCATCAGACTTAGTGATTGATGCAAATAATGACGGATATGTAGATGCTGTTTCATTTGTTATTTATGGTGAACCGGATGGGTGGGCGGAATTATTATGGCCCCATCGTTGGGCTCTATATTCGGAAGATGTCTATATCCATGGCATTCGTGTTTGGGATTATATGTTCATGCTGAGTGAATCGTGGTACTTTAATGTGGGTGTTCTTTGTCACGAATTTTTCCATGTATTGGGCGCTCCAGATTTATATCATTATGAAGATACAGGTGCTCCGTCAGCTGTTGGTGGTTGGGATATTATGGAATCTACTAGCCAGCCACCCCAATATATGTCTGCTTTTATGAAATATAAATATGGCGATTGGTTTGATAATATTCCTGAAATCACTGAATCGGGTCAATATGAACTAAATCCATTACAATCTCCTGAGAATGCTCTCTATAAAATTGCATCCCCTAATTCTGAATCAGAATATTTCGTGGTTGAATATCGGAAAAAAGAAGGTATTTATGAAGTAAATACACCTGGAAGTCGATCTGGATTGGTAGTTTATCGAATTAATACAGAAGCGGGGAATGGAAATGCAGGTGGACCGCCTGATGAAATATATGTTTATCGCCCAGGAGGAACTTTATCAGCGAATGGGAATTTCAATAATGCTCCATATAGTAGTGATTACAACCATACAGCTATCAATGATGGTACAAATCCATCTAGTTTTTTATATAACAATGGGTCAGGTGCTCCTGGTGGTTTAAATATTTTTGATGTGGGTGAAGCTGGAGAAACAATTACATTTTATGTCGGATTTGGCATACCGCATTTAGTTGTAACACCTGAATCTTATGAACCTTCTATTAATTTGAATAATATTTTAACTGAATCATTTGTTATAACCAATGAAGGAGATGATGGGTCTGCGGTAAATTATAGTGTGACGGCCACAGATCCACCTGCATTTGAGACGCCAGCACTGGGGCCAGATGGTGGGAATTACATTGTAGCATATTCAACCGATGAAGTTTCTCTAGGCTATGATTGGATTGAAATAGAAGGACTGGGAACAGAAGCTATATTTGAACATAATGATGTATCAACAAGTCCAATATCTCTTCCTTTTGCATTCCCTTTTTATGAAAATAATTATTCCCAGTTCATTATTAACCCGAATGGATGGATTGGTTTTGGGGAAGATAATAGCAATTGGTCCAATGTAGAAATACCATCTCCGGATGGCCCGATTCCTGGTATTTTGGGATTTTGGGACGATTTAAATCCTGAGAATACAGCTGGCGGTGGTTCGCCTTCAGGAAATGTTTATTATCATTTTAATGATAATAGGATTGTTGTTTGGTATGATCATGTTGTTCGGTGGAATACATCTGATCCTGGGACTTTCGATTTCCAAATTGTCCTATATCCTGACGGAGAATTCCGTGTGAATTATAGACAAATGACTGGTATTGTTAATTCTGCTACGGTTGGTTTTCAAAATGCTGAAGGAAGTGACGGATTATTAATTACATATAACGCATCTATGCCAGATAATAATGAATTTACATGGGCAGCAGATCGACCTAACAATTTACCATGGCTTAGTTTAGACGGTCTTGTAGCCGGGCAATTAAATGGCGGAGAATCAAGCACTTTTACTGGAATTATCAATACGACCAATTTGAATGTTGGATACTATCAAGGATCCATTAACGTGGTAGGGGAAGGGGCAAATACAGTTTTAGTTCCGGTTAATTTGACTGTTACAGATAATAATGGCGATACACCAACACTTCCAGTTTTAGATATTTCATCTTCTGAAAATGGTATTGTGGAGCTTCCAGACTGGGTAAACCCATTATTTAGGGATGCATTTAGCAGATACACACATATTCCAGTTAATAATGGAGATGTTATTCCGATACTAATCCAAGACGATTTAACAGAAAAACAAATCAATCATGTGCGGAAAATATTAGAATCTCATTTAACTTCGATTTTTGGAAGTGAATGGGGAAATGACAAAACGGCTGTTCGAGATTCGATTGCGATGAGTAATGCTATTTTATTTTTATTGAATGATGAAGATGAATATGATAATCCAAATCTAGAAGCATTAATGAATGCTGATGTTGTTGGACAAGATTTATTAGCAACCGAAATATTTCCAGAGTCAAGCCCGGAATATATAATGAGTTCTGAAAGAGATGCTAGTTATGAAGAAATTCTTCATTTCATTCATGGCTTTGGTATACAAAGTGCGTTTCCAAATTATCAAGATTCTTTATTGGTTGCCATGGAAAATGCGATTTCAAATAATATATATAATCCACTATGGGATATTCCTCAGGAACATTATGATGAAGAATATTTAGCCATGGGTTTAGAATGCTATTTTGGACTTTGGTCACACGATCCAAATGAAAATGGCTATTGCGGAGATAATGAATATGCATTTATTACACGCGAAGAGATGGAAAATGGTGATCCAAAATTATTTGAATTAGTGAAAGGTTTCTTTGGGGAAACACTTGAATATGAAGCAGAATGGGGTGTGTCTGCGGGACTTGACTTTCTATTGCATAGAGAAGAATCATTAGACTATACACACCGTTCCCAATATTTGAAGAATGCACGGTTAATTGGTGATAATACCATCAATCTATTAGGAAATAATTTTGATAATTTATTAGTCGGTAACGATGGTGTGAATAGACTAGCAGGATACGGCGGTCATGATGTTTTAATTGGTCAAATTGGAAATAATGATATTGCCAAATTTCAAGGCGAACCATCGGAATATACGGTTGTAGAAATGGATGATGCGGATGGACATGATGATTACTTTATTACAGATTTAATTTCTAATCGTGATTCTACATGTCATATTATAGATATTCATTTATTAAACTTTAATGGAATTGTGTATGAAATCGAAAATTTACTTGATGTAAAGAATCAACTGATTCTTCCAACAGAAACCAAGTTGTTACCAGCATATCCAAATCCATTTAATCCAGTAACTACCATTCGATACCACCTTGCCCAAAATGATTGGGCTCAATTAACGATTATTGATTTATTAGGACGTCCTGTCCGAACATTACTTCAGCAGCAAAAAACAGCTGGAAAGTATAGTATAAAATGGGATGGAAAAAATGATGTTGGCCAACCTATGAGTGCTGGTATGTATTTCTATCAATTGCAGACGCAATATATGACAGAAACACAAAAAATAATCCTTATAAAATAATCCCTTAAAAAAATGAGTGCTTTAAGTCATTAACTCGTTATTTTTGTAGCGGGCGGGGGACTAGTGTATCTTTTTTATTATCCGAGTTAAAAATTGAACCTAATTATTAAACTAAATACTTGAAGAAAAAAGGAGAAAAATCATCATGATTCAAACCAAAAAACGTGAAGCCGGCTTTACCATGATTGAAATTATGGTTGTGGTTGTTATTGTTGCTATTCTAGCTGCAATTGCTGTACCTATTTACGTAGAATATGTGAAGAGTGCTCGTGCGTCAGAAGCGCGATCAGTGATTGGAAGTATTTCCAATTCATCTGATATGTTTTACCAAACAAATGGTGAATGGCCATCTTCAACGGAAGATCTTGAACGCCAAGGGCAATTGGACTTAAAACGTTCCACTAAAGCGAAATGGCAATTTGAACTTCAATTGAGTGATGAAGGCGGTCAAATAACAGCTACCAGCTCAGAAGAAATGGCAGGAGGCGGTGGGCACCAAGTTATTTTTAATAGAGAAACTGGGAAATTCACCGGCTACGGTTCTAAAGGCGAAGAGTAATTTATTGTATGGATATCAATAAATTACTCAACTATTCTCTCGAAAGTGGTGCATCTGATTTACATTTAAGTGTAGGGTCTGTACCTATGGTTCGCATCAATGGAGGGATGAAACCATTGAACATGGATAAATTATCTCAAAATGATATGGAATCCATTTTACCGCAAGTGATGAATGAAGATCAAATAGCTTTATTTAAAGAAAATAAGGAAATGGATTTATCAGCTAAGCTTGAAGGGAAAGGGCGTTTTCGCGTCAACTTCTTTAACCAAATTAATGGTTTAGCAGGCGTATTTCGTACAATTCCTGAAGTGGTGAAAGATTTTGATGATTTGGGGATTCCACCCATTCTCAGAAATTTAGCCAACATTAATCGTGGATTGGTTTTGTTAACAGGACCAACAGGTTCTGGGAAAAGTACAACATTAGCCGCAATGATTGACCATGTGAATACAACGAGGGCTTGCCATATTATAACCATTGAAGATCCCGTAGAATATTATCATCGATCGAAGGAAAGCCTTATTAATCAACGTGAATTGGGTGCGAATACAAAAAGTTTTTCCAATGCACTGAGAGCAGCGCTTCGGGAAGACCCAGATGTCATCTTAGTTGGAGAAATGCGTGATTTGGAAACTATTTCACTTGCATTAACAGCAGCTGAAACAGGGCATTTAGTATTATCGACACTTCATACATCGAGTGCGGTTAAAGCAATTGACCGTATTATTGATATTTTTCCTCCAGGGCAAAAGGATCAAATACGTTCGATGCTATCGGAAAGTTTAGAAGCTGTTATTGCTCAAAAACTACTCCCATCCAAAGATGGTAAAGGTAGAATTCCTGCGTGTGAAGTTATGATTGCTTCGACGGCAATTCGCAATTTAATTCGTGAAGATCGTATTTATCAAATACCTTCAGTCATTCAGTCTGGTGGCGTGGACGGAATGCAGGGCTTAGATCAAGACTTGCAACGTCTGGTGTCACAAGGAAAAATTGAACGAAAATCTGCAGCTGCTATTGCAGAAAATCCAAAATTATTTCAATCTAGCGTGTTGTAGAGAATCCAATATTTCATAATGAAATCATTCATACAAAATAATAGTGGTTTTACTTTCATCGAAGTTATGACAGCTTTTATGATTATTTCTATTGCTGCTGTTGGAATGATGATGGGTGCATCTCATGCACAAGGTGAATTAAGGTCTTTAGGGCTAAAAGAACGTGCCACAGAAGAACTTCTAAACTATACTGAATATTGGCGTGGAAGGATTGCTGATGGTCGATTGTCTCAATCTGAAGTTGTAGGAAATCTTGAAGGTGAGCAAGTTTATTTACGTGGAAGTGCTACATCACAGGATAAGGTTGTTGCTAAAGTTTATTATGATATTACTCAACTTGATGATGATACCGAGTTTGGGAAAACAAGTTTTTCGAGATTGAAACTTGAGACATGGATTAAATGGTCAGATTTTTTACCAAAGGGAAATGTCCAATCTAGACCTCAGAGAAAACGAAGATTAGAAACCGTTATGGCGGTATTTAATTGAAACAATTCTTAAAAAAATCATCTGCTGGACTCACATTAATGGAATTAACGGCTGTAATGACAGTAGTAGGTGTCATTGCTCTAGGAATGGGAATTGGATTTAAAAATATTTTATACCATTATCAGCATGATGCAGTTCGGCAAGATATTCGCCATTACGGGAATACAGTACTACGAGAAATTAATCGTGAAATGGGGCTTGCTGAAAAAATAGAAGATGATCATTTTAATGGATATTCACGACTGAAAATCTATTATGCAGAAGAAAGTCTCGTCCCGGACGTTGTTATAACAGCTTCAATAGATGATGGCGTGTATTTCAATGGTGAAAGACCACTCGCTGGTAGTTTAAAATTACCAACAGATGGCAGATATAGAGGTGAGAATAAGAGATATGTTCTAATGGGTGATTTTGATGTAGAACGTCATGTAGATGTCAGGACAAATTTGAAAAAATTTTCAGATGCTTTCTTTCATGTTAATCTCAAATTGGAGTTGAAATCACACGTATATACTGATGGGAGAAGTGTCAAAGAAGAATTTCCATTTTTTAGAACCAGTTTTATGTCAAGGTCTTATCTTGCAAGTCTTTAGAAAACGCGAAGCAGGTTCAGTCGCACCTTTAGCTGTTTTATTCACCATGCTGAGTATGGGATTTACGATTGCATATTTAAGAAACAGCTCAACCGTAGCATCTATGGAACGATATCGATATGCGGAAGCCAAAGCACAATACCTTGCAGAAGCAGGGCTAAATGAAGTTGGTATTGTCATGTTACCAGGCATTACATCTGCTGACACAACTATGTTTGAAGACGGACGCGATTTCGGAATCGATGAGCGGGGGGACGTCTTAGGACAATATCGAAATATTCATATGTGGACTGATTTGATTGAAAATTCTACACGGAAATACTATTCTGCCACATCAGAAGGAGTTGTTAAATATACAACCCCTAGCGGAAATGAAGTGGATGTAGTGCAACGCGTTTCAACCATAATGAAGCCAGAAGGCTTTGAAGAATTTATGTATTTTACGAATGAAGAATTGCCCACAGGGCCTCCGAATGAAGAAATGAATGGTGGTGTTATTAATTTTGGCGGAGATGATAAACTGGAAGGGCGCGTTCATACAAATGGGACTATAAATTTTAGCAACTTTGGATGTCCTGAAATTGACCCAAATGCTGAAGTAACTATTACATATGAAGCTGTAGACGGTGGAGGTGGTATAGGCTCCATGGGTGCTTGTAGTGATGATGTATTTGAATTTGAAGATGCTAGTGGTGAATCGTACACCATTTTAGATACGGTATCTCAAATAATTTGGCCACCATCTACATCAGCAGAAAATGCAAAATCAAACGCAAATAATACAATTATCGCTGACAGTAAAATTACTTTTTCTCCTTCTAAACAAGATACAATGATTATGTCGGAAATACATTTTGCCGATGAAGGATATTATTTAACACAATGGTGGTATTTAATCCCACCAATTGGAGGCCCCCCCAACGAATTCTCTTATTTATGGGATGAAACGAGCGCAACAAATTTCAATATTGATGCTGGGCATTTACGTATTGGATTTGATAATACATACACTCCGGGAGTTGGATACACCTTCCCAGCTTGGTTAATTATAAATCCACAAACGTCTGAAGGTGAAAATGTATATTCAATATTGAATGGCATTGAATCTGGAAGCCAAATACAAATTCAAAATATTTCTGGATCTAAAACTATGATTATTGAAGTTGGTAATCATTTAAATCCATCTGGAAATGTGGCTTATAATGTGGCCAACTTTTCATATACTTCTATCGATGATATAGGGTTTTTGCAGAATGAGGCCGTAACATTTATTAATTTAAGTGCGGACACTGATTTAGACCCAACAATTGAATTTAATGCTTATGCAAATTTTCACAGCCACACTTCTACAGATTATTGTCGTGTTGATGGATTGCAACATTTTGATTTAGAATATTGGCGGGTTTCTGATATTTTCTCTAATCCAGATGCAGTTTACAATAGTGATTATGTTGTATTCCCAAAAACATTTTTTCCATACCCAAATAAACCGCAAGTTTTATATGTAAGAGGAGGACAGGTTCTTATAAGGGGAACAATCAAGGGAAAGTATACAATTGTAACAGATGATTATATCGAATATAGAAGGCATGATAATCAAAGTATAGTGGATCGTGTTTGGGGAAATATTTGGCTTATAGATGATATTGTATATGAAGATTCAAACCCATTAACTGGAGAAGTGATTCATCCTGAAGCGGGCGGAACAGAAAATATTTTGGGGCTAATTGCAGGTGGAAACGTAATTATAGCGAATACAAGACCGAATGGTGCCCGCGCACAGCAATATGGGCAAGATATAAAAATTAATGCTGCAATGATGGCTATGCATGGTGGTTTTTTATCACACTATTGGCAGAATACATTATCTAATTATGGAAATCCTAATACATCAAATCCATATAACTCTTTGGCTGATGGCCAGGGACGTTATCGTAACCCTTATTATGTGGAAGCATCAAGCCCGGGAAATACAGGACAAAATGATATTAGGGGAACTGTATATGTTTGGGGGGCTATTGTACAATCAAAACGTGGGTATATGAAACGAAATACAGTTGGCCCTTATAATGCATCTCCCGGTGTGGGATACGATAAAGATTACCATTACGATTATAATTTAAAGGATAACCCACCACCGCATTATCCAAATCCGGAAGATGTGGATGGGAATGTCATTTTACATATGTCATCTTATGGCATAGCACAGAAAGAATAAAATATGATACTTGGACTCGATATTGGGAGACATACTATAAAAATAGTCTCCATCGAAAAAACAAAAGAAGGCTTCAAAATTTTGGATGCTGCAAGCAGAATAGTTCCTGATGTAAACAGTGCTTTTGATCCTGAAAAAATTGACCAACCCATGTGGATTATGGCCATTAAGGAATTAATGCGATTGCAAGGAATTAATCCCAAGCGTGTGAAAAATATTGTAACAGGAATCGGTGGAGTGCATGCTAGTGTAAAACAAATCACTACATTAGATATGCCAACTGAAGAATTGCATTCATCAATGACGCTGGAAGCAAGAAAGCATATTCCTATGGATGGTACAGATGCTGTGATTGATTTTGAAATATTTGGTCCGAATGCACGGGAAGTTGATAAAATTGATGTTGGGTTAGTTGCATGCACAAAAGGAATTTTATCTAAGCATTTAGATTTATTGAAGGAATGTGGATTTAAACCAGGAATCGTAGATGTTGAACCTATTGCATTGACCAATTCTTTTTCTCATGCGAAAGATATGCCTGATGATGGATTAGTTGTCATGTTAGATATAGGGGCTGTATCATCTGGACTTGTGGTATGGGGACATCAACAACAATATTTTACTAGGGATATTCAAATAGGCGGACATGAATTTGTGAAGGCAATAATGGAGAAAAAAGATTTATCCTATATAGATGCCCAGGATCTTCTTCAAAAAGATGGGTTATCTGCACTATTAAAACAAGCATCTGATGATAATGGTAATGATAATGCTATTGGATTAGCTGAAAGAACAGTTTTTGATAACTTAGTAGAAGATATTAGACGATCACTCCGTTTTTACGCCAAAACAACAGGACAAAGTTTTTTCCTTAAAATTCTACTGAGTGGTGGAGTTGCCGAAACACCAGGTTTGGTCGATTTTATCCAATCTAAGTTAAATGTTGATACAGCCGTTTTTAATCCTCTTGAATCCCTTTCAGGTATAGACGAATTAGAGACTGCTAATCCTTCTCAATATTCGATTGCTATGGGGCTAGCAATTCGTGGAGGTTTATCATGAAAAAATATATAATCATAAACCTTAATCAATCTGAAAGTAAAGAGACGCAACAGGAAAGAGTTAATGAACAAATTAGATGGGCTCTATTTTCAGTATTTCTAATTTTATTTCTTGGAGCCAATATTCGTATTTGGATGATATCAAGTGGATATGATCGAATTATTGTTCAAAAAGAACAAGAGATAGAAGAAGTAAAGAAAGAAATCAAAGCATTAGAAGCAAAAGGTAAAAATTTATCTAAAGAAGATATTTTGTCATTTGCTGAATTGGAGCAGACACGCTATTTGTGGGCTAGAAATATGGAAATGCTTGGTGAAATGACACCAAATGATATGGCAATAACTGGATTAAAATTTAAACATGATAAATTAACCATTAATGGAATAGCTCCAGTCTATGATGATAGAAAAGATTTTGAGATTATAAATAGTTATGTCCACAAATTGAATAATCATTCGGAATTTGCTTCTCATTTCCAACGGATTAAATACGTGGGGCATAATCGATTAAATTTTAGAGGACAGGATATTGTGAAATTTGAAGTACTAGCGCCAGCAAAATACTCTTCTGGTAAGAAAAAAGTGAAACGGAAGGGACGATAATGGCTGAAAAACGAAACTTAATTCTGTTGGGTGTTGTGGTTCTATTGTCCATTTCTTTTTTTATGGGTTCATCAATGCTTATTGGTGAAAAACCATTAACAATTAAAATGTTGGAACAGGAACAAGAAGAATTAAATGAAAATTTAATTAGTGCGCAAATTTTAGCAAGTAAGCTGGATCGCGTTTATACATTATTCCAAGAAAATTTAGCATTATCATTAAAAGATTCATTGGCAGAAGATGCATCCATGCCATTCCTTCGTGATTTGACAGATAAATTGGAAGGTCTAAATATTGAAGTTATGAGTATTAAACCCAGAAAACGGATTAAAGAAAAAGGATATTACAGATCCCCTTATGAGTTAACTGTTAAATGTAGCTTTGATCAATTTGGTGAATTTTTAACAGAATTAGAGCGGTCACCAAGATTAGTAAATATTGATGATTTTATTGTTAAAAATGGAATCGAGAGAGTGAAGTCAAAAATGAAAGAAGAAGATTTAGTCGATCAAGTATTTGAACTGGGCCTTTCAACGATTACGTTGGTAAAAGGGAAAGGAAAAATTAAATCATGACAAATGAAGGACGTGCACGTACCGTTTGGATGCTCATCTCTTGGTTGAGTCTCATTCTTTTAGTCATAATTGGTTTTAAGCTTTATCCCTTGAATAAAAAGTGGGCCAAAATTCAAGATAGATCATCACAAGTTGAGTTTGGTACCGATGAAGATTTAGAAGATGTTATAACCTTTTTAGAAACACGATTAAAAGATCGTGGCAAATTTCAATTCCAATTAGACAATACACCATTGCGTATTACTAACGTTTTATTTTTAACGGATGGATCTGGACGCCGGCTAAGACGAGATCGTTCTGCTGTGCGCGTATCCATGATTTATCAGCGAGAGAATTATTTTCAAGCTCAGTTATCTTATCGAGGAAAAACAGTCACAGCAAAATCAGGAGACTTTTTAGTCGAATTGGGTAAAGTATTGATGATAGATCAATCAAGGGTCATTATTGAGAATGAAGGTAAAATAATGGCATATCCTGCACCTGGTTCTGATTTAGAAAAGCCAACAGAATTAATTGACTTTGTTCTACCTGAATCATCTAAGAAAAAAATAGAGTTACCCAAGAAGCCAATTACTGCACTTGTACAGCCAGCTAAAGAAGAAAAAGTTGTACCTAAATCAAGTGCTATTAAAGAGAATGAACCTATTATTGTCACAGAAACTGTTAATCAACCTGAAAATAATTCAATTGAATCATCTACGTGGGTAAATGACCCAGAGTGGAAAAAAACAATTCAATTATCTCTTGGCACTATTCAATCTGAATTAAGTGGTAAACCCGCTGAAAAAACATTTGAAGCATTAAAAATAAAAGCTCAAGAAAAGGGTATTTCCGACGAAATATTTAATAAGCAATTTGATGAAATTGGCTTTTACCAGTTTCAAGCTTATTTGGAAAAAAATCAAGAAACAGTTTTATCACTTATCGAAAAAAATATTAAAAGAGATTATAAGGAATAATAATGAAAAATAAATTTATTAAATGTCTAATAGTTCCCATTTTTTGTATTGGTCTAGCATTTGGGCAATCAGCAACAGGGACTGTTGCTTCCAGCGAAGCTGAAGACCCCACCTTAGTGACAATTCATGCAGAAGATGCACATCTTCCAGGGATTTTATCTGTTCTAGCTAAAGAAAGTGGATACAATATTGTCACAGATCCAAATGTGAATCATCAAGATAAAATTACGATTCATTTGGATAATGTCCCGATTGAGCAAGCGATTAATTTAGTTGTACGTGCAGTAGGACTTAGTTATGAAGTTGTAGGGAACTCATTCCTTGTTGCAGAACCGAGTAAGCTCAAGGAAGAAGTGGGTGTTTCTTCTTATGTCCTCAATTTGAAATATGCGAATGCATTAGAAGTTCAATCCATGTTAAAAGATATTACAAAACAGGTTCAGGTAGATACTTCTGGCAATAAACTCCTCATAAATGCTTCACCAAAAAGAATTGCTGAAATTGAGGATATGGTTTTTCAAATTGATGTGCCAGCGACTCAAATTATGTTGGAAACTCGACTCATCGAAGTATCTGTTGATGCGGAAGAGCAATTAGGAATTGATTGGTCAAAACTTGCTTCATTTACAAATATACTGGGAGAGAATGCAACACCTACTACATCAAATAGTGGTGGCATACCTGCTTCGACTACAATGGGGCAAATGCCGAGCAATGGACCTTTTGAAAAATTAAGGTGGGGATCATGGTCAGACCAAACTTTAATTCCTCGCTATTTTAGTCGACAATTGACTGCATTTAATATTACATTAGATTTATTATTGAAAAATAATAAAGCTGAAATTTTAGCGAACTCTCGTCTGACGACATTAAATGGTCGGCAGGCATCCATCGATTTGCTTGATATTGTCCCTTATATTCTAAGTTCTGGTGGTGTGGGTGGTCAGGTCCAGGTTCAAAGAGAAGAAGTGGGTATTAAACTGAAAATCCTACCAGCAGTGAATATGGATGGGTATATCACAGTGAAGGTTGAGCCCGAAGTATCATCCATCTTTGAATTCATTGGTCCAGATAAAAATATTCCACGTGTAAAAAGTAGAAAATCATCTACGACTATCCGAGTTAGAAACGGAGAATCTATCATAATTGGTGGTCTATTAAGTCGCGACAAAAAAAATACAACTTATCGATTTCCTATATTACACAAAATACCTTGGTTAGGTAAAAAAGTGTTTACAAGTAATAATGTTGTAGAGAGAAAAACAGATTTAATTATCCAAATTACTCCGCACATTGTTGAGGATAATTATACAGGCATAACTAAATCAGAAGATATGAAATCATTCGAAGGTGAAACAGTCCAAAAATCTGAAGAAACATTAAATAGTGAAACAGGGGAATAACATGATTTTAAATGCTATAATAAAAAAGGTTAGTTTATTCTTATTCATCGGGATTGCAATGACTATTATGAGCTGTGATGAAAGAATTGCTGTAGATGAAGATGCAAATTATACAATCACCATTACCCAAAAAGCATTCGTTGGGTCAACTTATTCTTCTTTTTCGGATGAAAATGTTGTTGGTGAAGATGTTGTTGGTGAAGCTATTTCAACTTTGATTGAAGCAAAATTGACTGATGAAGATGGAAAGGCTATTAAAGATAAAACAATCTATTTCTCAAGCAGAAATAACTATGGTTCTACTGATATAGATGAAGGGAAAACAGGCGAAGATGGCACCATTACTGTTGTTTACACTGATGGGGCAGAGAGTGGTGCTGTTGACATAGCATCCACATCTACCTTCGAAGGTGTGACAGTTACAGCTAAGTATTCTGATAAAGTGACTGCAGATGCAACATTCAATGTATATAGCTCACAAGACGATGTTTGGCCTTATGGGATTAATATTAGCACGGATAAATCATCCTTATTGCTAGATGGAAGTTCTTCCAATGCAACTATATCTGTTACATTAGCCAATAAATTGGGAACAGTTGGTGGAAATATGACCATAGAATTTGCTTCAGATAAAGGCGGATATAATGCAGATGGAAGTAGCACAGCTTCTATTTCAACTAACGATGAAGGGAATGGCAGTATCTCTTTTGATGAAAACAATACACTTGAAGATTTAGGGTTAGCAACATTGGTAGCAAGCTATACTCATGCAGGGTTTAGCGCTACCGTTTCTGATACAGTTTATATTTCTATTTCAGACATATATACTGTTCAAATGAATACATATTCCGGTGCATTTAATCAGAATGATGAGTTTGTATTAGTCGGAGAAGATATTGCTGGTGACTATGCTCAGACACTATTAGTCGCTTCAGTAATAGATACTGCTGATAATCCTGTCTCCGGTGTGGAATTAACGATGGCAACTAAAGTTTCAGGGAGCAATGTTGGGTCCATTACTTACCTTAATTCTGTGACCGATTCTGAAGGTTTAATTCGAGCCTATTTTGATGATGGTGGTAATAGTTATGCAGATACCCCTGGGACTCCAAGTTTTGAGGGAGTTGTTGCAAGTGCATCCTATGGCAATAATGATGATGTGTCTGTTCAGTTTAATGTATATAACCAAGGAGATGTATGGCCATACTCTCTTATTATGACTTCTGATGTAGATGTGATATATATTGATGGCGGAGAAACAAAAGCAAAAATAACGACGCGCCTATTAAACTCAATGGGGAACCCAGTAGAGAATGTATTGATTTCTTATGAATCAACACTAGGCTTTATTCCTTCTGTTGGCAATGAAACAGATTCTACAGGTGTAGATTCTGTTGAGTTTACCGATTTAGGTGATCCTAATGAAGTAGGTGTATCAGAAGTAACAGGTAGTTTTATTCACCCAGGTTTTCAAGACGAGAATATTTCTAATTCTTTAGAAATATATATCGAAGATCAATCATTTCAAGCATGTGCATTTATTGAAATTCCACCATCAAATCCTGGACAAATTGTAGTCAGAGATGGGGGCGGAGTAGAATCCACAACTATAAAAGCTGAGATTTATGATGATGCAGGAAATTTAATAGATACACCAACACCAGTTACTTTTCGATTGAACCCTGTTTTATCAGGCGCCTTTCTAGAAGATGCAGGTGAATCAGAAGTAACAATTTATACAGTCAATGGTGTAGCCACAGTATCCGTGAATAGTGGCACAGAACCAGGAGTTATTCGAATCGAAGTGGATGTTGATTGTGATGAAGATGGAATTGTAGACTTATCTGCGAGCAAATCACAGGCTATTATTGCTGCTGGTGCCCCTTACCATATTGAGCCAGAATATGATCCTCAATCTACTGAATCTATTGGTGGTGGTTTTTATCAGACAGAAGTGGCATCTATTGTGTATGATAAATGGTATAATCCAGTAGAATGTAGTACGTATGTTTATTGGACTATTGATCCGACACCTCCAGATACTTTAATTGATGCATTTGTTCAGGGAATAAGTTATACATGTAATGAAAATATGAATGGCGATACATATGATGGTGTTGCATACTCATCTATCACATATTCAACGGATGCAATTGGAGATATTGGTTCAGTTTCTGCTACAACATTTGGGGCTAATGGAGATACTATTACTGCACAAATTAATGAAGGTGATGGTGATGCTGTTATGTTCTTTGTGCCTGGTGCACTCACTTTAATGGCAACCACACAATATTGGGACTTTACTCTCCCTATAGCAACTGATGAAGCTGAAATTACAATCACAGCAATGCTCATTGATTATTATGGAAACCCTGTTGTAGATGCCCCTATAGCATTTTCAGGAATGGGTGTCTCTGAATGGAAAGAAGTTGGATATGAAAGTTACACGGATGGTAGTAATGATTTAGCCGCTGATGGATGTTTTACTTGGCGAGATTATGGTGCAGATGACGATCCTGAAACGTTAGATATGGGAACCTTTAATGATTTGCATGATGCGTTTGATACTACAGGCAACGGCGAATGGGATGTTGCTGAAGTGTCCGAAATATTTGATGATTTTGGATTAGATGGTATAGATAATACATTTGATGAAGGTGAAGGTAATGGCGAATGGGATGGATACCCCATGATTGATTGTGAGCCGTTAGTTCTAACAGACAAAGATGGATTTGCTCGGATTACAGCTGTATTTCCAAAAGAATTATGTTTATGGCAAAGTACTGATGATGAATCAGGTTTATGTACTTTCGAAGATTTTACAGGTTCTATTTCAGCTAACTTGATGATTCCACAGCAAACGGCAAGCGACCCTCTTGATATCCAATTGGTTCGATCACAAACAACTGTAGGGTGCCCATAAGATTATGACGACAAATTTCAATCCACAATTCTCAAAAATAGGAGAAATATTAATTCATTTAGGTAAAGTGAATGAATCGCAAGTTAATGAAGCTTTAGCTCAACAAAAAGGGAGTCAGGAAAAAATTGGACAAACGTTGATTGACTTAAATTTTATTGAAGAAGATGATTTCGCGTCTGCATTTGCACTTCAACTGGGTGCAAAAAAGGCTGATAATTTTCTATTACTTGAAGCAGATGCTACGGTGGCTGCTTTAATTCCAGAAGATTTTGCTCGCACAAATCGAGTGTTAGCTGTTAGCCAGAATCAATCTATGATTGTTGTAGCTATGGAAGATCCAGAAGATTTAGTTACAATCGATTCTATCAAACGATTAACAAACTTAAATCCTGAACCATTAGTTGCAGGCTCATCGTTACTCGAAAAAGCGTTAGATAAAGTTTATGGTGATATTCAGAAAACTGCAGAAGTCAGCCAAACCATTGATGATATAAAAATCGTTTCTGGCGATGAAGGTTCTCAAGAAGTTGTGGATTTATCTCCAGATAATGCTTCGGAAGAAGATGCGCCTATTGTCAAATTGGTGAATTTGATTTTTAAGGAAGCCATTAAAGAGCGGGCAACGGATATTCACGTGGAGCCACAAGAAAAAAAGGTAATTATTCGAATTCGGATTGATGGCGTATTGCAAACTATTATGACTCCACCATCAACGTCACTGAGTGGATTAGTAACAAGGATTAAAATTTTATCAAAATTGAATATTGCTGAAAAGAGATTACCACAAGATGGGCGTTTCTCCATTAAATCAACAACAAAAGATATTGATGTTCGTGTTTCTATTTTGCCAACTGTTTATGGTGAAAAAATAGTTATGCGATTATTAGATAAAACTGGTTTTGACTTTAACCTTACATCTCTTGGATTTCCTTCTGAAAACTTAAAAATCTTTAAGAAAATTATTAGTCAGCCATATGGAATGGTCGTTGTCTCTGGTCCAACTGGATCTGGTAAATCAACATCTTTATATGCTGCATTAAAAGAGATTAAAAGTGATACAACCAACATAACAACAGTTGAAGATCCAGTTGAATATCAATTAGATGGTGTAAACCAAGTTCAAGTTTTTGAAGATATTGGATTAACGTTTGGTTCTACATTACGATCAATTCTTAGGCAGGATCCGGATGTATTACTCATTGGTGAAATTCGAGATGGAGAAACAGCGGATATTGCTGTAAAATTTTCACTCACAGGTCACCTTGTATTTTCAACCGTTCATGCTAATGATGCGGCTGGTACTATAACTCGATTACTCGATATTGGGATTCAACCCTTCTTAGTAGGATCGTGTTTAAATATGGTTATGGCGCAAAGATTGGTAAGGCGTATTTGTAGTAATTGTAAGGAAGAATACACTCCAACCGCGGAAGAGCTTGCGTTGTTAGATTTAGAAGCATCAAAAGTATCTGGACCTTTATATCATGGAAAAGGGTGTGCTGATTGTCGAAATACTGGATATCATGGACGAATTGCAATTTTCGAAATGATTCCTATGGGAAAAAATATTCGAAAGCTTGTTTTTGAAAATGCTAACGAAGATGAAATTAGGCAATGTGCTTTAGATGCAGGAATGGTGACATTAAGAGATAGTGGTGTTCGTCGTGTTTTAGATGGGACAACAACCATTGAAGAGATATTACGCTCAACTGTAGAGGACTTTTAATGGCCATTTTTCAATATCTAACAAAGGATGGTGATGGTAACCGAAAAGAAGGTGAAATCCATGCCGACTCCTTAGATATTGCTGCTCAAAAATTATCAAGCGGTGGCATGATTGTTGTCAATTTAAAAGAAGTGGATACAACATGGGATTTCCTTGGCCCTTTCTTAGATGAAGTTTCATTATCTATTGAGCGGTTCAAAAATCGTATTCCATTGAGTAATATTGTTTTTTTTACACGACAATTGTCAACAATGTTTTCTGCCGGCTTAACTATTGAACGGGCTATTCAAGGACTTGCACTTGAAGAAAAACATAAAAAATTCAAAAAAGTATTGACAAATGTTGGTGGAAATATTCGCAAAGGGCTTAATCTTTCAGAATCATTGGAAAAACATCCAGGTGTATTCTCAAATTTATTTGTGGCTTTAACTAAGGCAGGTGAAGTCAGTGGTAACTTGAATGATATTTTAGATCAATTAGCCACTTATTTAGAAAATCTCGACGATACAAGAAGAAAAGTTCGTTCTGCCATGAATTATCCTATTTTTATGGTTATTTTTCTTGCAAGCATGATTGGCGCAATGTTTGTATTCATAATCCCTAAATTTTCTGAAGTTTATGAACAATTGGGTGCTGGTTTACCGGGAGCGACGAGAGCGCTTGTAAATTTAAGTGATTGGATCAGTGTCCATTTTTACGGTATGTCTATGATTTTGATCATGATTATTATAGGATTGTGGCTAGTATCAAAAACAAAAAAAGGAGGCTATGTATTTGATTCAATATTTTTAAAACTTCCCGTTTTTGGTCCATTAATTGATCAATCTATTTTGAACAAATTTTGCAAAACATTTGGCATTTTATTGGGAGCGGGGGTTCCAGTATTAGATACAATGGCTTTATTAAAGAAGGTAGTAAATAATAGAGTGTATGAGAAAGCCATTGAAGATTCTGCTAATTATATTCGAGATGGGTACAATATTTCAACAGCCTTAAGAAGAACAGAAGTGTTCCCATCAATTTTACTTCAATTATCTTCAACAGGAGAAGAAACAGGTGAATTAGACTCTCTTCTTGATAGAGCCGCAGATTATTATTATAAACAAGTGAATGCACTTGTGGACAGAATGACATCATTAATTGAACCAATTCTAATCTTGGCCGTTGGTGCTGTCATTGCATTAATGGTTGTTATTACATATTTGCCTGTATTCTATTTGGGCTCAGCATTGCAAACAGGATTATAATGGAAAATATTTTCATATTCATTCCTGTAATACTTGGTGTAATGGCTGCAAATACAATGAAATATTTATTTGCCTTTTTTGATGTAGCTGAACCGAAAGCTATATCACATATTCCAATTTATGAATTATCGTTAGGGCTTTTATGGGCTTGGGCATTTGTTGAACTTCCAATGATTGAAGCATTTATTTTCTCATTGATTACACTGTTAATAACCGCAATTGGATGGATTGATTTAAAATCATTCAAAATTCCATTTCTATTAATTATAACTTCAAGTTTAATTTTAATTGGATCAATCTTTTTAGACCAAATCCAAGCTACACCAGCATTTTTGGGTTTAAGTATTGGAGGAATAATCCCTTGGGCTATTATGGTAACTACGTCCATATTTACTAAAAGAAAAGGCATGGGAACTGGAGATTTTCAACTAGGAATTATTCTTGGAATATGGCTTGGTCCTGTTCGAATGGCACTTACATTATTTATGGCAAGTTTTTTCAGTCTATTAATGTGGGCCTATATATCAATGTCCTTGGGTATTGATAAAGATCGTGCTTTGCCATTTGCCCCTTTTCTAGTTTTCGCAGCCATAGATATTTATATAGCAAGTTATTATTATCCAAAATTTTTCCATCATTTAATGATTTAATAGAGAGGACTTAATGAAACACATATTATTAATAATTAGCATCTTTTTTGTCGCTATTAGTTCAGCTACAGATATACCAACTTCAAAAATTGATGATGGCTTTTCCTTTTTAGGGATTCAAAATGGAAAGCAAACAATTGGATTTGAAAATATTAATTATTCTCTAAAAACAATTGAACATTCCGGCACAGTATATCAAAAACCAGAATTATTATCTGCTGGATCTGTTGTGGATGAAGGTGAACCATATTTACCTTCAGTAACAACCTATTATGCTGTCGAACCTGGAAAAACTTTTGAAGCCCAGATTGAAATATTAGAATCTGAGATCATTGAAAATGTTAATGTTATTCCATTCCATGGCTGGGAAAAAGATTCATTTGACCCAGAAATACCGTTAGCTCGAAATTCATCACTTTATTCTGACAATCAACTTTTCCCAAACAATATTGTGCAAGTTTCAGAACCGATCGTCATGAGAGAATTAACGATGGTAAAGGTGACTATAACTCCATTTCAATACAATCCAGTTACACAAGAATTAAAAGTCATCCAAGAAGCAAATATTACAATGGATTCAGAAGGAACAACGGATGCTGGTTTTCGTCCGTTAACACGTTCTCGTGCTTTTGAACCACTTTATAAATCAATGGTTGTGAATTATGAAGATTATAGCCGTGATGATGTGCCCTATCAACGTCCGTCTATATTATATGTTATTCCATCCAATATTGGAAGTTTAATGTCTACTATAGAACTATTGATGGACTGGAAACATCGATTAGGCTATGAAGTGAATTATGTATCAAGTACAAGTGTTGTAAATAATTCTACTAATTTAAAAAACTACATTGAAGACGCCTATGAAACGTGGGACAATCCACCTGAATTTGTAACGTTCTTTGGGGATGCTAGTGGTACATATGATATTCCAACTTATTACGAAAATTGGAGTGGATATAATGGAGAGGGGGATCATCCCTATTCACAACTAGAAGGATCAGATATATTCCCTGAAGTATTCTTGGGAAGAATGTCTTTTTCAACCCAATCACATTTAAATACAATAGTTGGTAAAATATTAAATTATGAAGCATCCCCTTATATGGGAGAAGATTGGTTTACAAGAGCCTGTTTAGTCGGGGATCCTTCAACTTCTGGAATTTCTTGTGTCATAACGAATGAAAATATTAACTCAATATTAGATATTAATGGCTACACAGATGTAAATACAATTTATAGTGGATCCTTTCCATCACAAATGGTTAGTGGCATCAATGAAGGTGTTTCCTTCTTCAATTATCGGGGATATTATGGTGTAAGTGGATTCACAAGTTCAAATGTGAATAGTACATCAAACGGATTTATGCTCCCTGTAGCGACAGTAATAACATGTGGGACGGGTTCTTTTGGTGGCGATTCTATTGCTGAATCATTTTTGCGTGCAGGAACTGCTACAAATCCTAAAGGAGCAGTAGCTAGTATTGGAACGGCTACTACTGGAACACACACCATGTTTAATAATATAGTTAACATGGGCTTTTATTATGGGACATTTATTGATGATATTGAAACAGCTGGGGCAGCTTTAATGCAAGGTAAACTTTATTTAGCAAAAGGTTATCCATCTAATCCAAATAATTATGTGTCTATTTTTACACATTGGAACAGTTTAATGGGAGATGCTTCACTCCAAATGTGGACTGAATTTCCAAGTACATTTAATGTGGAATATGAAAGTTGGGTTATGTCCGGGACAAATTATATGGACATTCATGTAGCTTCAGGACCTGTTTCTGTAAGTGATGCATGGGTTACCATATTAAGAGATGGTGATATTTTTGAATCAGGTTATACTGACCAATCTGGAAATGTAACGCTCGATATACCTTCATCTGATGATGGTGAAGTTTTAATTACAGTGTCGAAGAAAAACCACGTACCATACCAAGGATCTTTCCAAATTTATGACCCAGGTGTGAGTGTATACATTGTAGAAGATTATGTAACCTATAATGATGACAATGTTGGTCAATCTTCTGGGAATAATGACGGATTAATAAATGGGGGCGAAACGATTGAACTTTATATTCCTTTTAAGAATTATGGTACCGAAGATGGAACAGAATTAAGTATATCACTTTCGACTGATAATTCTCATGTTGTTATCATGAATTCTGATTTATTGATTGGAGATTTAGACGCACAGCAAATGGTAATTCCAGAAACACCATTTGTTCTATCCATAGAGAGTGGTGTTCCTGAAGGCATGAATATTCCAATTATAGTGAATATTTCAGATAATAGTGGTGGTGCTTGGCAGGGAATGGTGAATCTTGAAACGCGTGGAAATAATATAACAGCTCATATTATTAATGTTCTAGGAAATAATGATAATGTATTAGAATCTGGGCAATCATCTCAAATTGAAATAATATTAGCTAACAATGGGTCAACAAATGCTACATCATTAACAGGAACAATGATAAGTCCTTCACCAATGATAGATATTGTAGATAATGAAGGTTCTTGGCCTTTGATTGGAGCAGGATCCGTTGGATCAAATTCATCCAATACATTTGAAATAGCCGTTTTAGAAGGAACAATCCCAGGGACCATCGTCCATTTAATTATAAACCTAGAATCTAGCGATGGGTACGAAACAAATATTGTTGTTCCAGTTCAAATTGGAATGCCAACTGTATTCGATCCTTTAGGCCCAGATGATTATGGTTATTACATTTATGATAGTGGTGATGCTTTATATAATCTGGCACCTTATTATTCTTGGGTGGAGATAGATGATCGTCAAGGTGGGCCTGGCTTTCATCTTAACTCATTAACAGATTCAGGCAACAATGGTGATGATGTTGAAACGGTTACTCTTCCATTTTCTTTTAAATTTTATGGACTATCTTATGATGAAATAAGTATTTGTAGTAATGGTTGGATTGCAATGGGTGAATCAACATTAGAATCTTTTCGGAATTATGAATTGCCAGGTCCTGCAGGACCATCTCCTATGATAGCAGGATTTTGGGATGATTTACAATTGACGAATGGCGGTCGAGTTTATACGTATTATGATCAAGCAAATCATCAATATATTGTTCAATGGTCCCAAGTAAGAACATATCAAAATAATTCTACGAATACATTTCAAATTATTTTGAGAGATCCTGCATATTATTTTGGTCCCACTGGGGATGGGGAAATATTAATTCAATACAAAGAATTTAATAATACATCCTATGGTAGCTATGGCTGGGGACAAACACATGGTAATTATGCAACAGTTGGAATTGAGGATCATACAATGACGGTAGGATTAACCTATACATGGAATGATACTTATCCTACAGCATCCATGGAATTGGGTGATGAAACAGCCATTCTTATTACCACGCGTGGAAGTGAAGTTCGCATGTTTGGAGATTTGAATATGGATGAAGTCATTAATCTTTTTGACATTCTTGGTCTGGTAGATTATATCTTAGGCAGTGGCGCACCAATAAATCCATATCTTGGCGATATTAATCAAGATGGTATGATAAATGTATTAGATATGCTTGGCCTAGTTCAAATTGTAATGGGGTGGCGATAATAAAGTAATCTAGGAACATTATGACAGCTTTTCCCTTAATCATACTTGGATTTTTATTACTCTTCTTGTTAGGGGCGGGTGTATTAGAGTTCCAACTTCATCAGCGTGTTCTTGCTACGATTCCATTACGAATTCACGTAAATGGAACTCGGGGAAAATCTAGTGTAACGCGTCTAATAGCGGCTGGATTAAGAGCAGGCGGTTTACGCACATTTGCAAAAACAACTGGAACAGCGCCTCGTGTAATAGACATGGAAGGGAAAGATAGAATCATTCATCGACTTAGGTTACCATCCATAGGCGAACAGGTAAGGTTAATGTCTTTTTTCTCAAAAGAAAAACCAGATGCAATGGTGATGGAATGCATGGCAGTACAACCACAATATCAATGGATAGCAGAGCACCAAATGATTCAATCACAAATTGGCGTTATTACAAACACTCGACCAGATCATCTGGAAGAAATGGGACCAACAGAAAAGGATGTTGCATTGTCTCTATGTAATACAATTCCAGAAAATGGAAGCTTAATTACAGGGGAAGTTGAAAAATATTCTATCTTAAAAGATGTGGCTGCTTCTCTAGATACATCTTGCATATTATCCAACGAATCCACCGTTTCTGAAGATGAATTAAATGCCTTTAATTATTTAGAACATCCACAGAATGTAGCCGTTGCTTTAGATGTATGTGATGCCGTGGGTATTGATAGAAATGTTGCTTTAAGTGGGATGCAAAATGTGCAACCTGATTTAGGTGCATTGGTCGTTTGGAAATGTGGTTTTGATAATAAAACAATTTCATTTGTAAATGGAATGGCTGCCAATGACCCTGTTTCAACTTTACAAATTTGGAAATTTATAATTGATCGATATCCTGCTAAAGGTGGAACATGTGTTTTACTGAATTCGCGTGAAGATCGACCTGTACGAACACGGCAAATGATAGAATTAACACTTGAAGAAATAAAACCAGATCATTTTATAGTCAGAGGGAATAAAGTAGACTCATTATTAGATCGTTTGCATCATCATTCGCCCTTGACTCAATTTCATACTATTGGATTAGATCAACCGACCCAAAAAACAATTGAAATGATAAAAACTTTAACAAATGATTCATTGGTATATGCCATTGGGAATCAAGTGGGTGCTGGACAGGAAATTTTAAACCAATTAAACATGGTAAGAGTAAATGGTTGAAGTGTCAATTGGTTTAGGGATTGTTCTTAGTCTAATATTATCAGAATCGTTAGGTGTTACTGCAGGAGGCATTATTGTTCCTGGGTATATATCACTTTATTTGCATCAGCCGTTACAAGTTTTAATTACATTTGTAGTGGCAGCGATTGTATATGGAATTATTCATTTATTGAGTAAAGTTATGTTCCTATATGGAAAAAGACGATTGGTATTAGCATTAATTCTTGGCTTTTTCCTGGGGTATATATCGAGGCATTATATTTATTCGCCATTTGATAATTTATCTTTTGCTGTGATTGGTAATATTATTCCAGGTCTCATAGCAAATTGGATGGATCGTCAAGGTGTTGTTCGAACATTATCAGTGGTTATTGTAACGGCAGTACTTGTAAAACTATTGGTTATGATTATATTTGGAGGACAACTCGTTGTCTAATTATAAAAAACAACCCTTTATTCCAATGATTCAGAAAACATCTACTTTAGTAGGGCTAGCAGTATTAAGTATTGCATGTTTTACATTTTCAGTCAACAATAAAGTAATTGATGTTTCTCCTACATATGATTTAAAAGTAAAAGCAGCTCAATTAATGAAAAAGGGCATGGAAGAACTCAAACAAGCTCGAATGGAAAAAAGTATATTTGTTGATTTAGAGAATGACCCAAATGAAACAGGGTTGGTTGGGAGTCCATTTAGCTTAATAACGACTGATGAAGGTGATTTAGACGCAAAGCTTACGACTCTGGATCCTAACTTTTCTGCTGCATTAGTTGAACTTTATTATCGCGCAGGTCTCAAATCAGGTGATACTGTTGCTGTCTTACTAACAGGGTCAATGCCTGGTGGTAATATAGCTGCCCTAACTGCATGCAAAACGATGGGAATAACACCTGTAACAATAACATCTGTCGGTGCATCTCAATGGGGAGCTAATCATGAAGATTTTACATGGCTCGATATGGAAAATATTCTTTTTCAAAAAAGTATTATTTCAAATAGAAGTATAGCTGCTTCTATTGGAGGTAGGAATGATTTGGGACGATTATTGAGTCCTAAAGGTCGTGATCTTATTCGTAAAAATATTGCTGACCATGAATTGCCCATTATTCATTATAATCGTTTAAAAAATAATATTCAGGAACGGCTCAAACAATTCTCATCAATATTGCCTATTAAGTCGTATGATGCATTTATTAATGTTGGGGGTGGAGTTGCAAGTTTAGGAACATCTTTTAACCATAAGTTGCTCCCTCCGGGTGTAATTCTTCGGAATCATATAACTGACATTACACGTCCAGGTGGTATTGAGGGTGTGTTATCTCATTTTGCAAAACAGAATGTACCTGTTGTTCATATTTTAAACATTAAATCGCTCACGGAATCGTTAAACCTTCCATTTGCACCAATACCAATTCCTGATATCGGTTCAGGCAAATTATATGCTAATGAGACATATAATCTCATTATTACCTTTTTAGCATTTATGGTTGTTGCAGGTGCTGTAGTAGGAGTTGGATTTCATAGTAAGAAAAGAATTAAGGAACACTTATTACAACATGAACCAGATAGTTTATTATAGAAAAATTCTTATAACCATTTTAGGTATTATTTTTGTAGGTACCTTAGATGCCACATTGTTGAAACCTTCGGAGAATGGTGAAAAGAAAGAAATACTCATAATTAATAAAAAAAGACGTCTGTATTATCCTGTGCAAAATGAAGGATTAGTTTACTCGGTCTCGGGTCCAATTCGGCTAGAGTTTATTTCTCGATATCCTATTCTTAAAAAAAATAAAAAAAGTCATCCATTCCAATACAAAATTGTTGTGAATAAACAGGATACTATTCAGGTAAAACATCGATATAAAATTCAAAAAAGGATTAAATCGGTTCAACACCCAAAGCACTATTACTCATATTCTGGGAATTATTTCATAAATATTCCAAAGGGTGAACATCATATTCAAGTTCTTCCATCAGGCAAATCAAAATATCCCGTTCTCTCTCGTGTATTAGCAAAAGATTTTGAAAAGGTTGGGAAAGAAAAGCGAATTATAATGCCAATGGTACATCAATCAGCTATTCCATTAAAAATCCAAGGGAAAAAAATGGATTATTATGAATGTTCACAGAAATTGCCACTTCAGATTGAATCTAATGGCCCTAAGTCGATTAAAATATTAAGTCGACTTTCATTTAATGAATTAATGGGACAAGAATCTTCATATAGGGTTCGAATTAAAAGTGGTCAAAAAGTAGTTGGAACATTCTATTTTAACACTGAGCGATCATCTGAAACAACCATACCTGACCATCCTGAATGGGTACCAGGAAAATGGAGATCCTGTGAAATTAAGGTCCCAAAGGGTAAACATGTTTATACTATTAAAATTTTAGATGTAAACAAATCTATTTTGGCACGTTTTATTGAGTATTAAATGAACAGGTTCTTATTATTTGTAGTATTGGCCTCTACATTGGGTGCTAGTACGCCACTTTATATGACTTTTGGATTGGAAAATGGCTATGACTCCAATGTATTAAGATTGTCTGAACTTGAAAAAGGGGAAGCTGCACATTACTTAGACATGTTAGGCGGTATGGAAACATTTGATTCCCACATACTTAAAGGATCTATTCAAGGGAAAAAAGAATATTATATTCGTGGTAGAGTTCTTGCATTTTCGGGCTCGTTTGGGTTAACAAATTATTCCCATTCTACACACAAGCAATATAATTCTCATCGTTTACTAGTTTCTTATAAATTAGGGTCATATAAAAAAATTGATTATTTGATTAACCATTTAGATCAATACTATTTAAGGCATTATATAGATAGGGATATTTCTTCTACACTTTTAAATGCTGCTGCCTTTACAGATAGAAACCAAAGAATTGGATTTTCATATCCATTATTAAAGCGTACATGGTTAAATATATGGGGCGGATATTTACAGAGATATTATAACAATCCATTTACAGAATTTGATTTAGATATATATTATGGAAAGATAAAAATAAATCGATCAATTCGAAAATTTGGTACGGTTGGAATTCAATTTGAACAGGGTAGAGCTGTAAATAAAACTTTTGGAGAAACGGCTGTAGCAAGTGATTTTGACAGGAGTTATAATTATTATCAATTCTATATCCCTATTAGCAAAACAAAACGGAACCGTTGGACAGATGGAGTTGGATTTTCAACAAGGGCGGATATTCGTACCTATGATGCTGAAAATTTGAGTGATCCATTACATGCAGGGAGAAATCATTTAGATTTGAAACTAGATGTTTGGGCGAAAAAAAATATTACAGAATGGATTACGTTAAAGTCTACTCTTCGTTATCGATCACGAAGTACCAAGTCTCAATTTGAGTGGGTAGAATCTCTCAAGAGTTTTAGTCAATGGCAACTAGCGTGCAAATTAGAATGGAATATGATTTATGATAAATATTAATAAAAAGTTATTAATAGGGTTTATAGGATTCATCTTTTTATCAGGGTGTATGGAGCCCAAAACAGAATTGTTATGGGATGTAGAAACATATACCGTAATAGAGACAAATGGATTTTGTCGCTTTGTGGATATTCACAATGATACCGCTTTTGTTGCTGCGGGACAGGCAGGGGTTCAAATTTGGGATTTGAATTCTGTCACAAAAATTATTGGCTTAGATCAATATTCGGCTTCACAGGATTTAAGTGATATTGCGCAAATAGAATATGCACCGACGATAAAAAAAATATTTGCACTTGAAAATAATAGCCGAGTGGTTATTATGGATTTGATTCATGGTGATTCCCTTGCTGTTCTAGGTGAAGAAATGAGTGAAAAAACACGAGAAATCCGCATTTTAGAAGGGAGTGATTCTTATATCATTTTAGCTGCTGATAATGATGATGGATTAAAGTGGAATAAGTTTGATTTTTTTGCTGATTGGGGAATATGGTCCAATGTGGCGGGTACTGAATTATCCACACCAGGCAAACCTATGGGGTTGGACTATTTAAATGGGAATATTGCATTAGCAGTAGACCAACAAGGCATAGAACTTTGGACATTAGATTCTTTAGGTGCCGACCCTGTATTTGTAAATAGACTAGATACACCGGGAAATGCTGAAAAAGTAACATTGACAGAAACAGGTGTTTTTGTAGCCTGTGATGATGCAGGAGCCAGGTATATTCCATTGGATATTTTGTATTTACCTGTACAAGATAATTTATATATTGAAAAGCAATTTGCTGAAGATTTAACTGTGGACCACATTGCAGTTTCTGGAGATAAAGCTGTTTTGTCCGTCGGAGGAAAGGGAATTGCACTATACGATATTTCTAATCCTGGAAGTCCTGAACCGCGAGGAATATTTGATGTGGGATATACGTATTATTCCACTTTTTGGGAAGAGAAGTTAGTCGTATGTACAAGAGAAGGGCTTGTTGTACTTAATATTATTCAATAAGAAAGAAAAAATGAAACATATACACAAAATAATTATTATACTTTTAAGTTCAATCTTATTTGGGCAAAACTTATTAAACGAAGCTGGAATTCCAATTCGTCAAGGAATTCACATAGAATGGTTTAAAACGGTTAGTCCAGGAACAGATGGGACCGCCATATTTGTATGGTCAGACAATAGATTTGGACCGCGTAATATTTTTGCTCAAAAAGTTAATGGAGATGGAGAATTACTTTGGGGTGAAGCTGGTGCAGTTGTAACTGATCTACCAGGTAGACAGGAAGACCCTGTTTCTATTTCTGATGGAAATGGTGGTGTTTTTATTGCTTGGATCGATTATCGTTTTGATGAAGAGGGGGATGTATTCTACCAACACATAGACTCTGATGGGTATAGATTACTTGATGATAACGGGATACCATTGGCTTTAATACCAAGCAAGCAAATATCAATAAATATGTGTACTGATAGTCTTGGTGGTGTATTTGTTACTTGGCAAGATAAGCGAAATCAGGTTGATGAAGATATTTATGGAACCCATATTTCTTCAGATCATTTAGTGGTAGAGCCAGGATTAGGTGTGCCTGTCATTGTTGCCGGTGGAGCTCAAATGGCTAAGAGTATTGAATATGCTGGAAATAATGAAGCATTTATTGTTTGGGCTGATGCACGAAATGGCGGAAATATGGACATTTATGGTCAACGATTGGATATGAATATGAGTCCACTTATGACTAGTGATGGATTTCCTGTTGCGTCATCTGATATGCTCGAAACACGTCCTAGAACAACTTATATGTCGAATAATCAATCATTTGTAACATGGAAGTCTGGCGATGAAAGTTCAGAAATTTTATATCAAATTATAGATCCTAATGGTTTTGTGCTAATGGCGCCTGTTAAAGTTTCACAATTTGATGCGATTCAGAAATCACCACGTATCAAACGAAATGCCAACGGAGAAGTATTTATTAGTTGGACAGATTTAAGATTTGATTCAATTGATGGTGATATATTTTTCCAAAAAATTGGATTGGATGGAACTATTTTATGGGGAGACGGAGTTCAGTTGGATACATCCGATGAAAAAAATCTGAATGGACGATTTGCAGGAGACCAAAATGGTGGATTATATGTTGTATGGGAAAGAGGCAGCTTCCCCGATACGGATATTCCTGCTCAATATTTTTCTCCTGATGGTGTAGCAGAATGGACAAATGATCAGCATATCTCAAATGCGAATGGGAATCAAGATGCTCCAAATGTTGTTTATTCTGCAGATATTGGTTTATTTACAATTTATGGAGACAAATCATCTGGAAGTGTCGATTTGCGAGTTGATTACCCTCTGGATGGTAGTTCTCCTTTCTCTGAGAATGATATTCTTGGTGCAACAGGAATGGATGGCGATGTAAAATATATTAAGGGATTCAATGCAAATGCAGGTGAATCCATTTTATTATGGGAAGATAACCGTTATTCACAAAAGATTTATGCTGATCGTGCCATTAATGAAGATTTAGAACATACAAATGGAGTCCAAATTACTTATTCAGATGATTCTGCATCTGATGATGATTTAACTTATCCTCGATATCATTTTGATGGGAATCATTTATATGTTGCCACATTCGATGGTTCTGGAACACCAAAATCCATGCGTATCAATAAATTAACCACGGATTTTGAAAATGTTTGGGGTGACTCAGGTGTAGTAGCTACTAGTTCAATGGATCAGTGGAATGGGCAGCTCATAGGTCTTGATGGAACAATCGGTTGTTTTTGGAGTCAATATCAATCCATAAGCATGGATGCATTTTTTCAACGATTTGATGATAATGGTACACCATTACTAGATGGAAATGGGAAAGTATTATTAGATGGATGGAATGATGAATTCTTATTAAAAGCATTTAATACACCTGATAATAAAATTATGATATTCTGGTTGGATAATGCATGGCATAATGCAACATTGAAAGTTAAAAAAATAGATTTAAATGGAAATCTAGCTGTAGGTTGGCCATCCGATGGGTATAACTTGAGTGCTGGTGTTTATGAAATACATGATTTTAGTGCCAATATTGTTTCAAATGACGATGGTATTTTTACAGCATGGCGACAAACAACAAGCACAGAAACGGAAATATACGGCCAAATGGTTGATTGGGATGGAAATATGGTTTGGGGTGATGCTGGAATTTCTATATCTAATGCTGAGCAAGATCAGGTGAATCCATCCATGGATATTGATCCTATAGGCAAAACTGCTTTTGTAGCTTGGGAAGATTTAAGGAATGGAAATGATTATAACATTTATGGACAAGAAATAGATTTAATTACAGGTGAATTATCCGGCGAAGCTGTACAATTTTCATCTGATACAACCCAACAATTAAAACCATACGTAAAAAATGTATATGAAAATCATTATTTTATTTTGTGGGAAGATGGACGTGGATTTAATACAATAGACCCACTGCTAACAGGTGGGACAGATATTTATGGCGCAGGGTATAGAACAACAATTGGTATGACATCCGAAATAGATGGATTTTCTGTTGTAAAGAATTATCATGACCAAAAAGATATTCAAGTGACATCTTACAATCAAGAATCGCAATATTTGCTCCATTGGATTGATTTAAGAAGTTCAGGGAAAGAAGATATTTACAATTATTACGGTCGTATTGTTGAAGTGGCTGATTTACTGAATGTAAAAGACGATCATGAAGTTTGGGCTCAAGATTTTAGCCTCCATTCAGCTTATCCAAATCCATTTAATGGTGCAGTTCAATTTTCATTCAATATGAAAGGAACAAACCCAGTCGAATTTGCAATATTTGACCTAACAGGTAGAAAAGTTTCTGATCGCTTAATTCTTCCTAATGCATCTGGGACATATCAGATTTCATGGAATGGTACAGATATGCGTGGAGTAGATTTATCTAGCGGAATATATTTTTATCAGTTCAAAGCTAATAACGTAATAATTAAAGATAAAATTACATACTTAAAGTAAAATATGAATATCATACGCTCTTTAGGATGGATAATTATCTTTCTGTTTTCAACAGTTATTAGTCAGGAACTTGATTCTCGATACCATACGTTAGAAGAAATCTATGAAGCTATTTATGCCATAGATGAAGATTCAAATACAGATTATTTTTTTAGGATTGATACAATTGGGTTCTCGACGCTTGAGAACATTCCAATTCTAGCTGTAAAAATCTCCAATAATGTAAATGTGCGAGAAGATGAAGCTCGCGTTTTATTTATTGGACAAGTGCATGCAGAAGAAGTCATTGGCGTGGAAAGTGTACTTCAATTAATAGATGATTTAGTTAATCCAGAACCTATTCAACAAAATCACGTAAATATTCTTAGAGCTAATCTCGAAATATGGATTATCCCAACAGCTAATCCTGAAGGATTAAATGTGGTGCACGAAGGCTTAGACGTGAGTTATCGCAAAAATAAGCGTGATTTATCGCCAGAAGGGCCATTCCCAAATGGCGTATTTGATTTTGACCCATCTGTAGGGAATGATTTGGATGGTGTCGATATAAACAGAAATTTTAGTTTTAATTGGACATTTGGAGATACATTCTTAGAACCTGATGCAAGTGACTATGCGTCTCATTATGATTATTACAAAGGGGAAGAACCTTTCTCGGAAGGTGAATCCATTGCTATAAGAGATCTAGCTCTCAGAGAACAATTTCTATTCTCGATCGTGTGGCATAGCTCTAGATCAGGGCGTTTATCTGAAAAAGTATTTACATCATGGTTATGGGAAGAATCTAAACCCTCACCAGACTTAACGTACATGAAAACCATTGCAGACGATTTTGCAGAAGGAATAGAAACGGAAGATGGATCGGGAACATATTTATCTGTATATAGTGGCTCTCGAAATGGAAAATTACATGATTGGTTTTATCGAGAAACTGGATGTATTCAATATTTAATCGAATGTGGAACAGCGATTCTTCAACCGGATAGCACATTATTGGAAAATACCATCGAACGCATAAATCCAGCCATGTGGTATTTAATGGATCGTTCTATTGGATATTATATGGATGCATCCCAATTAACTGGAATTGTAACTGACGCATCCACAGATGCTCCAATTCAAGGTGCTATTGTTGAAGTACTAGAGCACAGTGGTTCAGTGTTAAAACCGCGCAAAACGGATGAATTTGGGCGCTATAGACGTATATTGGATGTAGGTTCCTATACTGTTTCAATTCGCGCAAAAGGATATGAGCCGCAGATAATCAGCGTGGTTGTTAATAATGCAGCCATTACAAATCAAAATGTTTCATTAAATCTGGCTCAAAATTATACATTAAATGTGTCAACAATTATTCATGATTTATTGACTGTGGAAAGTACAGGTTATTTATTTACAGAATTTGGCATAGATACTCTTATTATAGGTGGAACTAATATTATTGAATTACCGGAAGATGATTATCATTTAACATTAATTCGTATGGGAACAATGATGCCATGGGAAAAATCATTTCATTTAAACCGCGATATGTCATTTATTGCTGATTTTCAAGAAGCGAATCCTGTCGCACTCGGTGAATCTTGGCCATGGGAAAATGCACAAGGACCTTGGATTGTAGGAAATGTTATTCTTAAAACTCAAGAAGATTCATACTACGAAAATGGTGATACAGCATTTACTGAGCAATGGATGGAATCGGAGTTGGTCGATATGTCAGGAAAAAATCGACTGGTTTTAAAGGTAGATCATCGGTTCGAAACTGAATGGGATTATGATCCAGTTTCAATATCGATGATTGATCAAAATGACTCTCTACTTGTCAGTAAATCGTGGACGGGGTTAGCGTGGGGAGATTATCAAACAGATTATATGACAGCAATCAATGAAAGTGGATTTGACAGTGTAAAAATAAGATTAAGCTTTTTACCGGATGAGACGGTGAATTATCACGGATGGGAATTGCAAGAATTAACTTTATTTTCAGTTAATGATGAATATCTTAGTGTAGCTGCATCACAAGGTGGTTACATGCCTAAAATTCCATTAACACTCAATAGGATATTTCCAAATCCATCTCAAGGAATGTTTCAACTTGATATTGGACATTGGCCTGGTGGCAAAGGTGGAATTGTAGTTTATAATTTATTAGGTCAAGAAATAGCTCAATATCCAATTAATCAATTATCTCCAGGACGACACTTCATTCGATTGAACTTAGAGCAATCTATGAATAAACTTTTAAGTTCTGGTGTCTATTTTATCGTTTTAAATACAGAGAGGGAAATGGTCACACAAAAATGCGTATTTATGAAAAATTAATTCTTACTATACTAATTACTAGTTTTGGTTTTGCAGACGGAATAACATTTCGAGGGAAATCCGTTGAAGCTATGGCCCAGGAGACAATTCCATTGGCCTTTCAACATTTTGTTGAATCAGAGTTGGATTTGCCCCATTTGACGAATTTAAATCGTGGAAGTTACCTTATCATTGTTCCGGATGGATTAGTCAGTTATTTAGATCAATTTGTGTCTTTTAAAAAATCGCAAGGATTTGATGTGAACGTTTCTCTTCTTTCTGAGGCGGGGAGTAGTTCGGATGAGATTAAAACATTTATCGGCGCAACATTGGCTGAAGACCCCATGCTAGAATATGTTTTATTGATTGGTGATGTGGATGGATTTGCCGCTTTGCCTTCTTTTTACTATGGCCCTGAAAATGATGTGTCCGATCAAAAATATTCTCACTTGCTTGGAGACGATATTGTCCCAGATGTCTTTATCGGAAGAATGTCTGTAGACAATTTAACGGATTTAATCGTTATTCTGTCCAAAACAATGAAATATGCTCGGGATCCTTTAGCTTATGATCAAAACTGGTTAAATCGTGGTCTTATTGTGGCTGGGAATTACAGTAACACTTATCCCATTCCCATTACACCTAAATGGACATCATATTGGTTGCGAGATGAATTGCTTGATTTTGGATATTCAAATGTAGATACAGTTTTTTATCCACCAACGCAACAAGGGGCCCCCCAAATTATTTCTGCTATCAATCAAGGTGCAGGTATTGTGAATTATCGTGGTTGGGGAGATGCGAATGGTTGGCATTATCCTGAATTCCATGTAAGCGATGTGAATGATTTAAATAATGGTTGGCTTACACCTGTATTTATGAGTTATGTGTGTAACTCAAACGATTTTGCTAATAATGTAGATCCTTGCTTATCGGAAGCTGTATTGCGCTCAGGGACACCATCCGTGCCAAAAGGGGGTGTTGCTTTTATTGGGCCGTCTGACCTTCATACAAGCACAAAATACAATAATATTATTAATGCATATATGTATGATGCAATGTTGAACCATAAGGTAGTCGAATTAGCTCCAGCTATGCTTGCGGGACAACTTGGATTACAAAAAGAATTTCCTGAGCAGGATGACGCGGGGGAAGCACAGGAATTCTATACCCATGTTTATAATATTTTGGGCGATCCTTCCTTGCAAGTTTATACTGGAACACCCAATACATTTTTATTTGATTATGAACCAATTTATGATAATGATGGATTTCTTGACTTAAGAGTAACAGATATAAATGGCCAAACTACTCGTAACGCTGTTATCGCAGTCATGATGAATGATGAATTAATCGCAAAAGGATTAACAGATTCGGATGGGAGGTTTTTGGCAAGCTTGGAAAGTCAAGCTGTCTCTAACTATCAAATATATGCGAATAAGAACGGATATATTCAAGGTATGGTTGAAGTACAAAGCAATGAACCAACATCAGATCTTTATTTGAGCAATATTACAATATCATCTGTAGACAATGGTGAAATGGTAGGTTTAGGAGAGTCATTTAGTTTATCTATAATTCTTACTAATTCTTCTGGAAATACGGTCAATGGATTTAATGGTACTGTCATTTTCAGTGAAGGTGTTGAGTCACAATCTGTGAATGTAACGATTCCAACATTAGAAAGTGGAGAATCATCTACTATGGATTTGGTAGATATTGTGATTTACAATCCATTTCATTCAGTTGGTGCAACATTTAGACTAATTAATGAAAGTGGAGACAGAATAGTTGATGGAGTTATTCCAGTAGAATTACCAATTTTTAATATTACATTCGAAAATACATCAATTACACCCAACTCTACAATTGAGCCGATTTTATCTGTAGAGAGTTTTTCAAAAGTGTCGTATAATGATGTACATTTTGACATAGGACAGTCTGTGGATGGCGCAGAAGTTGAATATAATAGCGAGTCAAACAATTTATCTGACTTGAGTCCATTTTCATCTTCTTTGGAAAGTACAAATTATACGATTAATATTGATGATGTATCCTATGGCAGTGATATAACATTTTTTATAGACTTTGTTAAGAGTAATCATTCTATATATAGGCAGGAAGTTCAACTTCATATTGAGCCTCAAACAGAGAATCTCCCTGTGGCCCCATCTCATTATGGTTATTGGGCATTTGACGATACGGATACTGGTTTTGATCAAACACCAACATTTGATTGGGTTGAGTTAGATCCAACCTATGGTGGATCAGGTGCAACAGAATATTTATTAGATGATGATGATCATGTAGATGTTGATTTGCCATTTACTTTCCAATATCATGGACAGGAGTATGATAGATTAACCATTAGCTCTAATGGATGGGCATCATTTGAATCATGCTATATAGATTATTTTTGGAATTATACCATACCAATGTACATGGGCCCGAAAGCATTGTTGGCCCCTTTTTGGGATGATTTAGAAGTTGTGGATGAAAATTGGATTCGTGTTTATACGCGGTATGATGAAGTCAATGGACAATTTATAGTGGAATGGTCTCGAGTACTGAATGGATATGACGAAGTTACAGAAGAAACATTTGAAATAATTTTATATACACAGGAAGCAATGTCAACAGAATCTGGCGATGGTGTTATTGATTTCCAATATTTAGAAATTGATGATGTGGATGCTACAAAAAATTATGCCACCGTGGGGATTGAATCTCCAGAAAAGAATGATGGAATTCAGTATTCTTTTAATCATGGACTTGCATCAGGAGCTGCTCCACTAGCGAATGAACGGATTATTCGATTTACAACATATGCGCCGGACAATTATGTTGCCCCGTTAGATGTGGATAATGACATTTATCCATCCGAGTTTATTTTGTCTAATGCATATCCTAATCCATTCAATCCAACAACACATTTAAATTTGATGATTGGAGAAGATAAATTTATGTCAGTACTGGTTTATGATATGTTGGGAAGAGAAGTAAATACATTAATGTCAAAATGGATCAATGCTGGTCATCATCAAATCATATGGAATGGACAAAATTATTTAGGACAAATGGTCTCTTCGGGACCATACTTTATTGTGGCAAAAACTCATAATGATACACGTATCCAAAAAGTATTATTTATGAAATAATTTGTAACATTTATGACTTTTGTACATCTAATGTTAAAAGGAAAATATAATGATTAAAATGTATACAGCCAATTGGTGTACTTATTGTGTTAACGCAAAGAGACTTTTAATGGCAAAAGGGATGGAATATGAAGAAATTAATATTGTCGACAAAGGGATGAGTCGAGAAGATTTATTTGAAATTACTGGAGGACGGTCAGTGCCACAAATTGTCATCAATGATAAACCCATTGGCGGATACGATAATTTACTCCAACTAGATCAAGCCGGGGAATTATCCGCCTGATAGTATTTCGCAAAATTGTTTTTAACTTATTCCTACTTGGTGTGGGAATGATGGGATGGATATCCTGTTCATATTTTAAAGTGAAAATAGATCCATTTGTAGATCTCCCTTCTCTTGATGCTCATATTCTAAATACACGTGATTGGCTTCATTATTCGCAAGAAGAATATATGGCTTTTCAACCCCTTCTAAAGGACGAGCAAGCCATCAATATCAAAAAGAAATTCAAAATTTATCAGCAATTAAAAGCATTGAATCTTCGAATGGATAAAGCGTTATCTAATATTACGCTTTCTTTAGATGATCAAAAGAAAATGGCTCTACAATTGAAAGGGCAGCCGGGTTTAGTATTTGTGGATTCCACATCGGGAAAATCTCATCCATTATTAGATTCTTTAGTGTCGAATAAACAAAGAATTAACCAATCTCAATCAGTCTTTGAGAGTGGAAAATTGAAATGTATTAAATTATTTAAAAAACGGAAAAAGCGTCTCGTTTTTATCCGAGATCAGGTGAAACCGTGGCAGAATGAAGTGACTGAATTAGCCTTAAAACGGCATGAAATTCGTGAAAGTATGATTCAGTTTGAACACACCCTGGGTGAAGCGGTTTTTCAACAGGAGAGTAATATTTATAAACAAAATATCTCTAAAATGAGTCGAGAATTAAATAGAAAAATTGATTCGCTTAATCGATTTGAAAAAAATGTTAAAAATATGAATGGAATTGCTAAAAAAGAAGTTGGTGCTTTTGTTTATAAAACTCCGATTAATGACTCAAAAAAAGAGTATGAAAATCGATTTGAACAAGATTTAATTCAATATAAAGAAACGTTAGACGAATTAAAAAAAACGTTTGAATCGTTGTAAATAATAATTCATTTCAGGATTTTTAGAGAAAATAGTCGTAAGCCAATTATCTTTTTGCCAGATAAGGACAAACTCATTAAGGGCACGAAGTGCGTGGTAACCTCCATTATATGGGTTGAAATT